>JAEEGF010182496.1_pt1 | contig 76257 bp, 57 predicted proteins | sample 9134171 | NCBI WGS metagenome assembly JAEEGF01 (sample SAMN16246542, study PRJNA631951) | gut metagenome | biome: gut microbiome; feature: rumen; material: AP-attached | host: Bos | place: Iran: Karaj | collected 2018-10 | reverse complement strand
GCCTCCACGCCTCCGACGGCGCAGAATATGGCTACAGCTCCATCCAATATTCTCAAAGAACGTTCGACCTCGACGGTGAAATCAACGTGACCCGGGGTGTCGATGATGTTGATTTTATAGTCTTGGTCAGCATATTTCCACATCACTGTGGTAGCCGCGCTGGTGATGGTGATTCCGCGTTCCTGCTCCTGCACCATCCAGTCCATCGTGGCGGTACCCTCGTCCACTTCACCGATCTTGTAGCTTTTCCCGGTGTAGTACAGGATCCGTTCCGTCGTGGTGGTCTTGCCGGCGTCAATATGGGCCATGATGCCGATATTGCGTATCTGGTGCAAATCCTCTGCCATCGTCTCGAAAACTGTACGGTTAGGTGAAATAGGGAAAGGGTCGGCCGGGCCGGATTACATACGCATGTGGGCGAATGCCTTGTTGGCCTCTGCCATACGGTGAATTTCCTCTTTCTTCTTGAAAGCGGCGCCTTCACTCTTATATGCAGCCATGATCTCCTGGGCGAGCTTGTCGGCCATCGTTTTCTCGTGGCGTTTGCGGGCGAAGGTGATCAGGTTTTTCATACCTACGGACTGCTTTCTGCCCGGCTTGATCTCCTCGGGGACGGGGAGGGTCGTACCACCCACGCGGCGGCTCTTGACCTCCACGCTCGGGGTGACGTTTTCGAGGGCCTTCTTCCACACTTCGAGACCGTTTTCTTTGGTCTTCTCGCTCACGATGTCGATGGCGTCGTAGAAGATTTCGAAAGCAAGGTTCTTTTTGCCTTTCAACATGATGTTGTTGACGAATTTCGTTACCTGTTCGTCATTGAATTTCGGATCCGGAAGAATGATCCTTTTCTTTGCATGTGAATTTCTCATTGTATCTTCAATAATTTGGGTTATTTACTCTTGAATCGCCAATCGCGGCGTTCAATTTACATTACTCAAGGGAATTTTATTTACCAGCGGCTTTTTTGGGACGTTTGGCACCGTATTTGGAGCGACCTTGGAGACGGCCGTCAACGCCGGCGGAGTCCAATGCGCCACGGACGATGTGATAACGCACACCGGGGAGGTCTTTCACACGACCGCCGCGGACTAGCACGATGCTGTGTTCCTGCAGGTTGTGGCCTTCACCGGGGATGTAGGCGTTCACTTCCTTGCCGTTGGTCATTCTGACTCTGGCCACCTTACGCATGGCGGAGTTAGGTTTTTTCGGCGTGGTGGTGTACACTCTCAAACAGACGCCGCGTCTCTGCGGACAAGCGTCCAAAGCCTTTGACTTACTTTGAGCCGTAAGTCTTTTTCTTCCCTTTCTTACTAATTGTTGAATGGTAGGCATAAATCTTTTTTCCTTTTAATTTTTTGATTTTAAGTTCTTTTTACTCTAAAATTTTGCGGCTGCAAAAATACACTTTTTTTTAATTGCCAGTTATTGAGGAAAATATTTTTTTCAACAGGTGTTGATTGCCCCCCAAAACCACTCCCATCCCCTACTCCATATTCCCTGCTCACTACTCTATTCACTATTCACTATTCACTATTCACTATTCACTACTCACTACTCACTACTCGCTATTCCTTATTCCCTACTCCCTAATTCCAAAAAATCGTCCGCACATATTCGCCGAAATAGTAGCGCCAGTTACGCCATGTGTGCCCGCCACGGGAGTAATACATGGTGTAATAGATGTGGTTGCGCTGGAGACGCCGGCGGAACTTGTTGATGCGGTAGTGGAAGAGGTCGCCGGAACCGCCGCCGATCCAGTACTTGGCGTAGCAGTTGTCCGGAATCTGACGGTGGCCCACCACGGGCGAGAACATGCCGACGGAGGAAAACGTCCCGCTGTACATGTTGGCGAGGTTGGCCGCCTGTTTGCCGCCTGCGGAGAGCCCTGCCACGGCACGACTGCCCGGACGGGTGGCGAAGCGGTATTTCTCGCTTAGGAAGGTGTCCAGCTCGGGGAAGCACTTTTCAAATTCCCGTTTCCCCCACTGGGGATAAAGCAGGACGTTCATTCCCAACCCCATATCCCCCTTCTCCGAAATCAGGCGCTGGGGATTGGCGTTCGGAATCACGAGGATCATCGGTTTCGCTACCTGCATGTCGATGAGGTTGTCGAGGATCTGCACGGCGCGCCCCCGCTCATTCCAGGAATACTCGTCCCCGTTGAGGCCGTGCAACAGATACAGGACGGGAAAATCCTGCACGCTGTCGGCGTATTGCGGAGGCGTATAGACGAGCAACCGGCGCGCTTTCGCCTCGTTGCGACTTTGGAACACGACAGTGTCGAGGCGGCCGTGCAAGGAGTCCTTGACGCAGAGGTCCACCCACGGGTTGCCGCCAATGGTGAAGACACTCATCTTCTCGGTCCGCACGCGGATGGAGTCGGGGTTGAAGGGATCCGGGAACCGGGTACCGTCGCTGCTGAACTGGTAAGTATAGACCTCCGAAGCCAACGGCGGCGTGGTGTATGTCCAGCGGCCGCTGCTGTCGCGGGTCATCTTCGCGGAATGGTAGTTCTCCCGCCGCACGGTGATGGTCTCCCGCCGCAGCTTGCAATCGCAATAGACCTTCACCGTCTTCGCCTCGGGCCCTCTGTACTGGAAGGTCACCGACCCGTCCGTGTTGAAAAGGAGCGTGTCACGCTGGATTTCCTGCGCATAACCACAGTTCAGCGTCAGCAGCATGAAAAGCAACGTCAGCCATCCAACCAGACTCTTCGTCGCTGCATTTTTTTTACCAACTAAATTATAGTATATATAATATTGATGAATTTCATTCATATTTCACCGTTATTTTTTCAAAAACGCTGTTGAAAGCAACACCAAACACCTCAAAATCAATAAATTACACAATAAATCAACAGGCGGCAAAATTACATTTTTTTCACAAAAACGTGAGTCGTTTTGGCGTAATGCCATTCAGGGTTTCCGACATTCTTAGAGAAGAATAGAGATTCGTCAAGTGATGACTGCAACCGTGGCTTTCCGCGCCAACACCCGCGAGAACGCGCGTAAACGCCGTTTTTTAGCGTTCACCTGTTTTTCCTGTTGAAAAAATATGACCGTTTTTTCCCCGCTAATCGAAAAAAATCGTATTTTCGGGCCTTATTTTTTGAAATTATATTTTTTTCATTTTAAGAAAGTTAGCGATTTATTATAAGCAGAAAAAATGGAAGAGAACGAGATTTTAGACGAGAAAATTGTACCGTATAACATTGAGAACCTGATGAAGACGGCCTACATCGACTATTCGATGTCGGTCATTGTCTCCCGCGCCCTGCCCGATGTGCGCGACGGACTGAAACCTGTGCAGCGCCGCATCATCTACGCCATGTGGGACATGAACATCACCGAAAGCGGCCCATACCGTAAGTGCGCCCGTATCGTCGGTGAGGTGCTCGGTAAGTACCACCCGCACGGCGACACCGCCGTCTATGACGCCCTCGTGCGCATGGCCCAGCCCTGGACCCTCCGCTACCCCTTCGTCGATGGACAAGGTAACTTCGGCTCCGTCGATGGCGACAGCCCCGCCGCCATGCGTTACACCGAAGCCCGCCTCCGCCGCTCCTCCGAAGAAATGGTGGCCGACATCGAGAAAGACACGGTTGACATGGTGCTCAACTTCGACGACTCCCTCCAGGAGCCCACGGTGCTGCCCGCCAAAATCCCCAACCTGCTCGTCAACGGGTCTTCCGGCATCGCCGTCGGCATGGCCACCAACATGGCTCCCCACAACCTCAGCGAGGTGTGCGACGGCATCTGTGCCTACATCGACAACAACGACATCACCATCGAGGAGCTGATGCACACCGTCAAAGCCCCCGATTTCCCCTCCGGATGTATCATCTACGGCTACAAGGGCGTGCAGGATGCCTTCCTCACCGGCCGCGGCCGCATCGTCATGCGCGGACACGCCGAAATCGAGACCGAACACGGCAAAAACCAAATCGTGGTCACCACCCTGCCCTATATGGTCAACCCCTCCGACATGATCAGCCACACCGTTGACCTCGTCAAGGAAGGCAAGATCGTCGGCATCACCGACGTGCAGAACCTCACCAACAAGCGCAACGGCACCCGCATCATCTACGATCTCAAGAAAGACGTGGTGCCCGAAGTGGTGCTCAACAAGCTCTACCAGATGACCGCCCTCCAGTCGTCGTTCAGCGTCAACAACGTGGCCCTCGTCAACGGCCGTCCCATGACCCTGAACCTCAAGGACATCATCGTGGAATACGTGAAACACCGTCACGAAGTGGTCATCCGCCGCACCCGCTACGACCTCAAGAAGGCCCAGGAACGCGCCCACATCCTCGAAGGCTTCCTCAAAGCCCTCGACATCATCGACGAAATCATCGCCCTCATCCGCGCCTCGCAAACCGTGCAGGAAGCCCAACAGGGACTCATGACCAACTGGGGCTTCACCGAAATCCAGGCCAAGGCCATCGTCGAAATGCGCCTCCGCCAGCTCACCGGCATGGAACGCCAGAAACTGCAGGACGAGTACGACGAACTGCAAAAACTCATCGCCTACCTCAACGACGTGCTCAACGACGTGAACCTGCGCATGGGCATCATCAAAGACGAGCTGCAGGACATCAAGAAGCGATTCGGAGACGAGCGCCGCTCCCCCATCGAATACAGTTCCTCCGAATTCCGTGTGGAGGACACCATCGCCGACGAAGAGGTGGTCATCACCATCTCCCACCTCGGCTACATCAAGCGCACGCCGCTGGCCGAATACAAAGTGCAGAACCGTGGCGGCAAGGGTTCCCGCGGCAGCAGCTCCCGCGACGAGGACTTCATCGAGCACCTCTACATGGCCACCAACCACAACTACCTGCTCTTCTTCACCGAAAAAGGCAAGTGCTTCTGGATGAGAGTGTTCGAGATCCCGGAAGGCTTGAAGACCTCCAAAGGCCGCGCCATCCAGAACCTGCTCCAAATCGAGGAAGGCGACAAGATCACGGCCATCATCAACCTCAAGTCCATCGACGACCCCGACTACATCAACAACCACTATATCATACTGTGCACCGAGAAGGGTGTCATCAAGAAGACCTCCATCGACGCCTACTCCCACCCGCGCAAGAAAGGCATCATCGCCATCAATGTGCGTGAGGGCGACCGTCTGTTGGCAGCCCGTTTCACCGACGGCAACACCGACATCATGATGGCCCTGCACTCCGGACGCGCCATCCGCTTCCACGAGAATGAGGAACTCCGCGCCATCGGACGTACTGCTGCCGGCGTGCGAGGCATCAGCCTTGAGGATGAAAACGACCGCGTGGTGGGCATGCTCGCCATCGACAACGACCGCAGCAACGTGTTGATCGTGTCCGAAAACGGTTACGGAAAACGCTCACTGTTAGAGGATTACAGAATCACTCACCGTGGCGGCAAGGGCGTGAGCACCATCAAGATCACTGAACGCACCGGCAAACTCATCGCCATCAAGGCCGTCACCGACGACGACGACCTCATGATCATCAACCGTTCCGGCATCGCCATCCGCCTGCACGTCGACCAACTGCGAATCCTCGGTCGTAACACCCAAGGTGTCAGACTGATAGACCTCCGCGGAAAAGACACCATCGCCGCCGTCTGCGAAGTGCCTCGCCAAGAGGACGAAGAACTCGACGAGAACGGCAACCCCATCGTTCCCGAAAACACCGAGACTCCCGAACAAACGAACACGGACAACTTAAACGACACCCCCGAAAACGAGTCTGAACAGTAATCCCTAACCGAATACCCCACCGATGAAAAAGCATCTTCTGTTAATCGCGAACATCCTGCTCTTGGCGAGCCTTAGTGCGCAGAAGCCGTCGCTGACGAAAGCGTACAACAACTTCTACGACAAGGACTACGACAAAGCCAAGGAACAGATTGACTTGTGCATCGCCGACGAGAAGCTCGCCGCGAAAGCACAGACATGGCTCTACAAGGGTAACATCGAGTTCCTGCTCGCCAACCGCGAGTACAGCGCAAAACAACAAGACCAGAACTACCAAATCCGCTACCCTAACGCACCAGAGGATGCCTTCGATGCCTTCGTGAAAGCCCTTTCCATCAACCCCAAGGTCGAAGCCATGGATATGATGAACGCCAACGACGCGTTGAAGCAGCTCTACCCGTACCTGCTCGTGCGCGGTGTGGACCAACTGATCGCCAAAGACATCAACGGTGCGAAAAGAACCCTCGCCAAGGGTATCAAAAGCTATGAGATGGATACCCCGCAATATCCCATGAACGGTGAACTCTACTATTACTATGCCTATGCGCTCGAAAGCCTCGGCGAAACGGATGAAATGATGAAATACTATCAAAAAGCGCTCGACGACGGCTCGCAAAACGCCTATGTCTTCGCAAAACTCATCGACCAATACAAAGCCGAAAACGATCGCACGAATGCGGAAAAAGCCCTGGCCACGGCAAAGCAGAAGAACCCCAACGACATGAGCGTCAGACTTTTGGAGATCGATTATGCCTACTGGGCCGGCGACAGCGTGAAAGCCAAGACCCTTCTCGACCAAATCGACGACCGTTCGTTGACCACCGCGGATGAAATGGTGAACGTCGCCAATTTCTACATCAAGGAGAAACGCTATGAGAACGCCGAGCGGCTGCTCACCCGCGCCAACGCCGTCAGCCCCAACAACTTCGTGATCCTCTATAACTTAGGAGTCTGCAACTACAGCTTCTCGGAGTACTATTTCAACCAGCAGAACCAACTCGCCATCAAACAAGGGAATCCCGAGGACATCAAAATGGCGAAGGACAACTGTGAACATTATCTGCAAAAAGCGGCCGATTATTTCGAGCAGGCAAGAGCCATGCAACCCAACGACGTGAACCTCTTGAACACACTCCGTGCCATCTACGTACGGCAACAGTCACCCAAAGCCGACGAAATCGACGCCCTGATTAAACAACTGGAAAAATAATTTGTCAATTTAATAGTCACTTAAAACTTGGAAAAATGAAAAAATGGATGCTTGTTTTAGTCGCGCTCTTTGTGAGCGTAAGTGCTTTCTCGCAAACTTGCCTTGATGATGTATGGCAATGCCTCAGAAGCAACCAAGTGCCTAAAGCAAAGAAATTTATGGACGCCTGCATGGCGGAGAATCCGGACAATGCGTCTGTATGGTTGATGCAAGCGAATGTCAATGTGTACCAGTACCGTTACGACCTGGAGCGCATGGCGAAAGACCCCAGCCTCACCCCGCGCTATCCCAACGCCATTGAAGACGCCTACAACGGCTTCCTGAAAGCCATGTCACTCGACAAGAACGTAACGCCGAAGACCGGCATGTTCGGCCCGAAAGAGGGACAACAAGTTCTGGCCGATCCTTTCAAAGAAATGGCAAAGAAGGCACAAAGCAACGGCAAAACGGATGATGCGCTGAAGTATTACGGTTATGCCGCCAAATGCTACGAGCTGAGTGCAGAAAAGATCAACGCAGCTGGCATGTATTTCGACATGGCCGTCGTTTACATCACCATGAACGACAAGGCCAACTGCACGAAAATGCTGGAGAAGAGCATTGCCGCTGTCCCGGACATCTCTCCCTTGGCATACATTCAGCTGTACGAGAACTACGAGGATCTTAAGGACACCGTGAAATGCGGCGAGATCATCACTAAAGCCCAGAAGGCTTTCGCCAGCAATGAAAAGCAATTGGTCGAGTTGTACCCCACCATGATGAGATACTACTCCACAATCGGCGACAACGAAAATCTGCTGGCCATCGTTGACAAGGCTATTGCCACGGGCGACATCAACATGATGGCCGACTGCGCCACCTATCTCACGAACGCCAAGGCATACGCCAAGGCTGAGCAAGTCCTGACCGACGCCCTGACCAAAGAGCCCAACAACTTCAAACTGCTCAAGGGCATGGGCTACCGCTACGCAATGGAATACTACGACATCATGGACCGTCGTCAGAAAGCCATGAACTCCCGTCAATATGAGGAAGCGACCCGTATTTTCCAAAGCGAGGAACGCAAAACCGCTATGCAGAATGCACACGACTGGTGCGACAAAGCCTACAAGGTGGATTCCGACAATCTCGAGAACAACCTGATCCTCCGCGAAATGAAAGTGCAACTGCAACTGCTGCCCATCCCGCAAGAGCTGAACGACAAGATCAACGCCCGCATGCAGCAGAAATAAGCGGAACTCCCACAAGCCATATCCAATCCCTCTCTGACAAAACCGGAGAGGGATTTTTTTTGACACTTATCGAACTCGCGTTATGCATTCGGAGGCCGCGCCTGGATCTCCCGAACAACCGCCTCCCCTATGGCACAACTCAAGCACAATTTCTGAGAACAATAACGTCCCATCAGTTCTATCTGCGCTTGGGAGTCATACGCGTTTGCACATGGGAACGCACTGTCCTCAAAAAGCCGGGTAATCTTGTTGTCCTCGTAACTCACCCGTTCCAACAACGCTATTGCCTCCTCTTGAAGATTCTCATCCCCGGAAAACCGCTCGTATGCGAACCGTAACGGCACTACTGTGTTAATAATCAGGGAATCAACCGTAGAATTCCCCAATCCAGAAGCGTGATTTGCCGTAGCCTTGCCGAACTGGTAATGCGTTTCCCAATACGAATCCGGCGCAATAGACATCCACTGCCGAAGGGCAGGATACGGAGACTTCAAAACATTGTCCGTCAATTGATGCCCTGTCTCATATAGCAACTGCGCGAACTGTGCAATCCGCAAAGTCGGGAAATTCTGCGGCCGGAGGCGCAGCCAATTCCACTGGTGTGCACCAATCGGATCCAATTGGTACTTGTAGCGCAGATAATCATACTCATAGGACAACTTCGTCGCATACTCGTCCCCGTCCACACTCTCCAACAAGCCCGACTGTCCGAACAGCAACGCATACGTCTGCAGCTTCGACGACAAATGCGCCCTGATGACACGGAACGGCAGGCTCTGTGCAAGCAATTCAAACGCCGCACCATTCTTTTTGCAACCAAATCCAATCGCCAAATATCTATAAACCAGTTCGTTCCAATCCTGCTGACAAGACGAAAGCAATCGTGTCATCTCATACTGGCGACGAGCAAGCCGTTCTAACAGCACCGTGGACATCTGATTGTGTATGACCAACGGATTAAGACCAGGGAGATAGCAACGACAGAGCAGCATATCCGGCACACTCATCAAAGACTCGTAACGCTGGAACATTTCCAACGGTATCTTATCCTTCAATTCCAATGTTGGAACAGGCTCGTCATCGCCCAGTTGTATTTCCATATCGTGTTCATAAACCACATGGAGTATCACGGACTTATACTTGTCGTCATACTGATGTTTATGCCTCAACCAGTCCGAACTTCGGCAATGGATCTCCACGCTGCCGACCCATCGCATCTCGTCAATGACAACCACGGATTGCAGAAAATCCGGTCCGGCGTCGAAGTTGTGGTATCCGGGGAAAATCACGTTGATAGGCAGGCCATCGGTGGTTTTCGCGTTCAAAAAATCGTAATGGCGGTGTTGCCACACATAATGCAGAAATTCTTCTTTCATACTTTTTCTATTTTCACGGTATCAAACCATTTTGTTTACACGGCAAATATACACTCTTTTTCCGCCTTTGTCAAGACTTTCGGGAATTTTTTTTCACATTGTCTATCAACAAGATAGAATTTTTTATTAACAATTGAAACAACAATAGTAAATTTTCAAAGAAAAATTTCGCAGGAAATCCAAAAAAACATGTATCTTTGCCGCGACAAAATTTTTATTCACAAAAGTAATCAAACAATGAAAACGGAAAAGCAACTGCAAGGAATTGCTGGCGAAGATTTAGCCACAAACCTCTTATTACAAAAGGGTTACAGAATTCTAGAGCGCAACTGGCACTGCGGCCACCTGGAAGTGGACATCATTGCCGAAACCGACGATTACCTGGTCATCGTGGAGGTGAAAACCCGGAAAAGCGCGATTTTCGGTGCACCGGAAGTGTTCGTGGACATGCAAAAACAGCGGCACCTGATACGCGCCGCCATGTATTACGCCAAATTCAAAAGTGTGAAAAAAGAAATCCGGTTCGACATCGTCTCGGTGATCAACAGTCCTGAGATGCAGGAGGTGACGCACATTGAGAACGCCTTCAAACCGAAGTGGTAAAAAAAAGGAAAACCCGTAAGCCGGGTTCTGTTTTGTGTTGTCATTTATCTCGAGCATACGTCACCGTATGCCTCTATCAACCTACCCTCCGGGTCGGACGAGCAGCCCTCAAGCCCCGGTTTATTTGGTCTTTCAACCCATAAGGTTTACCCCTGTCGGCATCACTGACGACAGCGTGAGCTCTTACCTCGCGTTTTCACCCTTACCCGCAAGCGGGCGGTATCGTTTCTGTGGCACTGTCTGTCGCACTTGCGCGCGCCTTCCCGTTAGGAAGTATGGTGCTCTGCGTTGCCCGGACTTTCCTCAGCCTTGCGGCCGCGACAACTCGGTTTTCCTTTTTGTTTGTTTTGCTTCAAAAAACGGCAGAGACGCACCGAGGCACGTCTCCACTGCTATAATCTATTTCCGATGCCTTTGCCTATTGCCTAATTATTCAGCATCACCGGCATGATGAGCATCAACACATCCTCATTTTCATCCTGCTGGTTCACCGGCGTGATAAGCGCGGCTCGGTTCGGCTTGGAGAAGGACATTTGGATCACGTCCACATCAAGATTCTCGACCATTTCACGCAGGAAACGGGAGTTGAAACCGATTTCCATCGGCTCGCCCTGATAGTCACAAGTGATGCTCTCGGAGCCCTTGTAGGAGAAATCCATATCCTCTGCAGTAAGTTCCAACCCTTTGTCACTCAGCGTCAAACGGACCTGGAAGGTGGACTGGCTGGAATAGTTGCCCAAGCGGCGGATGGACTTGAGGAACTCATCGCGACCGATGGTCAGCATATTCGGATTCTCCTTCGGGATAACTGCCTCATAATTAGGATATTTGCCTTCCTTCAAGGAAGAATACAGTTCGAAGTTGCCGAATGCGAAACGAATATGGTGCGTGGTCTGCGAATAATCCACCCGAACCGAGTCGGAATGACTGGAGAGGATGCCTTTCAAGTGGGCCATCGGTTTTTTGGGCAGAATCAACGAAGAGAACTCGTCGGTTTTCACCTCGACGTTACGATAGCGCACCAATTTGTGGGCGTCCGTCGCCACAAACGTGACGTAATCCGAAGAGAGCTCGCACAAGATGCCCATCATATTGGGGCGGAGCTCGTCATTGCCGGTGGCGAAAATCGTCTTGCTGATGGCGCGTTGCAGCACGGAAGCACGGATTTCAAACGTCTGCGGATCCTCGATGGGCTTCACCTTGGGATATTCGTCGCTGGGGAAGCACGGGGCACCGTACTCGCCGTTCGCGGACGTGAACTTCAACACATTGTTCTCGATGTCAATGGCGAACACGAGCGGCATGTCCGGCATCAGCTTCAGCGTCTCAAGCAAGATCTTGGCGGGCACCGCGACGGAGCCTTCGCCCTCCACGTTGTCCAACTCAATTACGGATGTCATCGTGGAGTCCAGATCGGAAGCCGTGAGTTTCAGTTGGTTACCTTCGATAGTGACTAAAAAATTGTCCAAGATGGGCATTGTGCTGTTCGTTCCCATCACGCCACTGATGGCACTTAAATTGCGATACAACAAGTCGCTCGATACGATGAATTTCATATTGTTTTTCTATTTTATTTCAAACTGCAAAGATATACTTTTTTTTGGTTTAGAGTTTAGAAGTTTGGAGTTTAGGATTAAATCTTTGAGCGGAGAGAAACCATCTCCTCCAGCTCGGCGTACCAAGCTTCTCCATACTTGGCAATAAGCGGCTCCTTCAGGAACTTATAAACGGGGAGTTTCAACCTATTTCCATTCTCCACCGCCGTCTTACAAATCGACCAATGGTCGTAATTCAGGGCTTCGTAGTCCCCCACCCTGCTGATCCTGATCGGATAAAGGTAGCAGGAAATCGGCTTTCGGAATGGGATTTCGTTCTTCCGGAAGCATTTTTCGATGGCGCATTTGGCAATTCCGTCCTCAAAATAGGCGAATGCGCAAGCGTAGTTGCTCTCCACCAACGGCGTCTCGAATGTGTCGTCACCATTAAAGACGAAAGTGCCGCCGTTTTCCACCACGGCGACACCTTCTTCGGTCATATATTTTTGAAATACAGGGTAATGATCCTCCAACTCAGCGACCTCTTCGGGGGCTACCGGCGCACCGCTGTCGCCATCCACACAACAAATGCCCTTGCACTGCGCGATGTCACAGCAGAAACACTTGTCGATCAGTTCTTCCGAGACGAGGACATTCCCTACTATCAGCATCGTATCCAAGGGTTAGCTAAGACGTTTGAACTGACAGGTGAAGTGACGCATCAGCTCGGCTTCCCAAGTGATTTCCAAACCGCGCTTGATCGTGTCGCGACGGTCATAGACGTTCTTGAGGGCAGCGGCGATGACATCCATGTGGTTGTTCGTATAGACGCGGCGCGGGATGCACAGGCGCACGAAGTCGTTGCCACCGAAACGGTTCTCGCGGGTCACCGGGTCGCGGTCAGCAAGCACGTAGCCGATCTCGCAGGCACGAATGCCGGCTTCGAGGTAGAGCTCGCAAGTGAGCGTCTGGGCCGGGAACTCCTCTTTCGGGATGTTGGTGAGCACCTTGTCGGCATCCACGAAGATGGCGTGACCGCCGGCAGGACGTTGATAAGGGATTCCGTACTCGTCAAGCTTGTCGGCCAGGTACTGCACTTGTTTGATACGCGTCTCAACCATGTCGAACTCGATGTTTTCCTTCAGACCGACGGCCAAAGCGTCCATGTCACGGCCGTTCATACCGCCATACGTCAGGAAGCCTTCGAACGGGATGCAGAACAGTTTGGCGCCTTCGTACCACTCTTTCTTGTTGGTGGCAATGAAACCGCCCATGTTGACGAGGCCGTCTTTCTTGGCGCTCATCGTCATGCTGTCGGCATAGCTGAACATCTCCTTGCAAATCTCGCGGAGAGTCTTGTCGGCATAGCCTTCCTCACGGGTCTTGATGAAATAGGCATTTTCGATGAAACGGGCGCTGTCGATGTTGACGGGCACGCCGTACTTGTGACAGAGTTCGCAGGTCTCACGGATGTTCTTCATGCTGACCGGCTGTCCGCCGACGGTGTTGTTGGTGACGGTGAGCACCATGAACGGGACATTTCCCTTGTTCTCTTGCAGCACCTTCTCCAGTTTCTCCAGGCTGACATTTCCCTTGAAGGGGACTTCCAGCTGGGTGTCGTATGCCTCGGGGACGGTGACATCGATGGCGAAAGCCTTGCGGCTCTCAATGTGTCCCTTCGTGGTGTCGAAGTGGGCGTTGCCGGGGATGACTTGACCGGGTTTCACCAAGTAGCTGAACAGTACGTTCTCCGCAGCACGGCCTTGGTGAGTAGGGATAACAAACTCGAAACCAGTCAGTTCCGTGATTGTATCTTTCATGTGATAGAACGAACGGGCGCCGCCATAGCTCTCATCGCCCATCATCATCGCACTCCATTGGCGGTCGCTCATGGCACCGGTACCAGAATCTGTCAGCAAATCGATATACACATAATCGCTCTTCAGCATAAAAATGTTCTGGTGGGCTTCCTCAAGCCACTTTTCTCTTTCTTCTCTTGTGGATTTCTTAATGGGTTCAACCATCTTAATTTTCCACGCTTCTGCAAAAGGTAATTCCATATAATATTGGTTTAATTGTTTATTGTTTAATGTTTACTTGTATTCTAACTTCAAAAAGTCTGTTTGCTGGCAAGTGTACCGTCTTCGTTATAGAAACGCCACTCGCCGGTCTTGGTTCCCATATTGTATTCGCCCGTATATCTTACATTCCCGTTGGGATAATAGACCGTATAGCGGCCGTTTTCCTTGCCGTTGACATAGTGGGCCATGGTTTGCACGGTGCCGTCGGGGTGGTACGCATACCAAAGGCCGTCGCGGTTCTCGCCGTCGCGGTTCCCGTCGATATATTTCTGATGGTTCTCGTAAAAATGTGTCTCGTGCGCAATCTTGCCGGTCGGCTGACCAAGACTGTCGAGTTCATAATACACCATCACCTTCGGGCTCTCATCCTCGTAACTTTTCACGGCGACACGACCATACAGCGAATCCACAAAGTCGATCGGTGGGAAAACGTGCAGACTGTCGAGGAAAGCCTGTTCCTGTTCAACGGTCTGCCGCTTCTGATGATTGTTTGACACAGCCGTCAAAGCCAACGCCGCGGCCAACGCGCCGAAAGCCAAAATCAGGAGCACAATGTGCAGAGTTCCAAAAGGTTTTGCTTCTTTCTCCATATATCCTTTCTCTATAATCTGCGGAGACGCGTCCGGACACGTCCCGACAGAAATCATTTTTTCTTATTGAAAGACCTGTTGAGTTCTTCGATCACCTCGTCGGTGATGTCGTGGGCGGGATCCGCATACAACAACGGGCCACCGGATTGATACGTGAAAATATAGGAAGCATTGTGATTGGCATTCACCCGTCCTGCTGCCTCGTTCAAAGAATCGGCCATCTGCTCCAACGCCGCCGCATAACGGGCCTGGAAGTCTTCGAGGAAATCGCTGTAGTCTTTCTGCAGACGGGCACTCTCATCCTGCAAACCCTGTTGGGCGTACTGTGCCTGTTGCGGGGTCAAAGAGCCGGAACTGTAGTTCTTCTCGAAATTGGCGGCCTTGTTCTCCAGTGCTTTCTGGCGGTTCTGGAACACCACCTCCTGTTTTTTCTGCTCCTCTTCGAGCGATTTCTTGAGAATATTCACCATTTCGTACTTCTCGTTCACGGAGTCAATGTTGACGAACACGACCTCGCCGGTGCCCACCTCCACGGGTTTCGGCGCGACAGCCGTCTTCTTGCAGGAATTGCCGCCGCAGAAATGCAGGACAAACAACGCAATCACCGCCGCAGCCAGCAGACCTTCAACAATCCAATGAATCATCGAAGAACGATTCTCGGATGAAGCCTTGACCCCTTCTTTCTCAGGTATTTCCGATGGTTTATTTTCCACTACGAAACCTTTCTCATCCACAACGGTTGCCGTTCTCTCCACAACCTCATTCTCAATCATTTCATTCTTTTCTTCAAAATTCTCTTCCATATTTCTCTATAAAAATTCAATTCTCTTTTCTATGAACATTCATTAACCATTAACCATTAACCATTAATTTCCCACATCCGACAGGTACTTGATCCTCATAATCCGGATTTCCTCCATCGTGTATTCGTCTTCGCCCAGCACGCGCAGTGCCTCCTCGGCGGAGTCGGTGTCGGCGTTGGCGAAATAATCGATGATATCTTCTTGGTGATAAGGCTCGATTTCCTCGTCAATGTAATAGGAGATGTCGATTTTGGCGCCGGATGCCACGATATGCTCGATTTCAGTAAGGAGTTCGTCCATATCCATTCCTTTTGCAATGGCGATGTCCTCGAAACTGATTTTGTGGTCAATACCTTGGATGATAAAGAGTTTGTTGGCCGACTTTTTGGCGACGGTTTTCAGCACAAAGTCCTGCGGGCGGTCGATTTCGTTCTCCTCGACATATTGTTTGATGAGTTCGATGAAGCGGCGGCCGTATTTTTGCGCTTTGCCGGGGCCGACACCCACCACGCGGGTCATCTCATCCATGGTGATCGGGTATTGAATGCACATATCCTCCAGCGACGGATCTTGGAAGATAATGAACGGCGGCAGGTTCTCCTCTTTGGAGATGGTCTTGCGCAAGTCCTTCAACAGGCTGAACAGCACCGTGTCAAATGCCTCTTCCACGTTGCCGGACACGGCATCCACGACCTCGTCGTCGTCCTCGTCCTCTTCGGTCACGGGCTTGATCGCCATGATGGGGTAAGGATTCGACATGTACTTCTTGCCTTTGTCGGTAATCTTCAACAGGCCATAGTTTTCTATATCCTTGACAATCAAGTTGTCGAAAATGGAGACGCGGACAACGCTGGACCAGAACTTGGCATCGTAGTCCATGCCTTCGCCGAACTGTTTCAGTTTCTCGTGGTGGAATTTCAGGATGGAAGTGGTCTTGTTGCCACAGATAATATCAATGATCTGGTCTTCCTTGAACTGCTGTTTCACGGCGAGAATCACCTCCAGCAACAGTTGGATTTGCTCGGACGCATCCATCTTGGGTTTCGGATGGTTGCAGTTGTCGCAGTTATGGCAGTTTTCCTCCTCATAGTTTTCACCGAAATAGTGCAGCAGATGTTTGCGGCGGCAATTGGTGGACTCGGCGTAGGAGGCGGTTTCGGCCAACAGCTGCTTCACGATTTCCTGCTCAGACACGGACTTCTTGGCGGAGAATTTCTCCAGTTTGTTGAGATCCTTTTGGTCATAGAAGGCGATGCAGAGGCCCTCTCCATCGTCACGGCCAGCGCGACCGGTCTCTTGATAGTAGCCTTCGAGGCTCTTGGGCATGTCATAGTGGATCACGAAGCGCACATCGGGCTTGTCGATGCCCATTCCGAACGCGATGGTGGCCACGATGACCTCGGCCTTTTCCATCAGGAAGTCGTCCTGGTTCTGCACACGGGTTTTGGAGTCCAGACCGGCATGGTACGGCAGGGCGCGGATACCGTTCTCCTGCAGCAGCACCGCCAATTCTTCCACCTTCTTGCGGCTAAGGCAATAGATGATTCCAGACTTCCCGGGATGGTTTTTGATGAACTTAACCACCTCTTTGTCAACATCTTTCGTCTTTTCCCGGATTTCATAATACAGATTCGGGCGGTTGAACGAGGAGATGAAGACCTCGGCCTTTTCCATGCCGAGATTTTTCTGGATATCGCTCTGGACCTTAGGGGTTGCCGTGGCCGTGAGCGCTATCACAGGCACATTTTTCCCGATTTGCTGGATGATTTTCCGAATATTGCGGTATTCCGGGCGGAAGTCGTGGCCCCACTCCGATATACAGTGTGCCTCATCGATAGCATAGAAGGAAATGTTGATATCCTGGAAGAAATTGACGTTTTCCTCTTTGGTGAGGGATTCCGGCGCCACATAGAGCAGTTTGGTCTTTCCGGAAACAAGGTCTTTCCTCACTTCAGCGATCTCCGCCTTGTTCAGCGAAGAGTTGAGAAAGTGCGCGATACCGCGGTCGGTGCCAAATGTCCGGATGGCGTCCACCTGATTCTTCATCAGCGCTATCAGCGGGGAAATGACGATGGCAGTCCCGTCACTCATCAGTGCGGGAAGCTGGTAGCACATCGACTTGCCGCCGCCCGTGGGCATAATCACAAAACAATCTTTCCCTTTCAACAGGGTTTTGATGATTTTCAGCTGGTCTCCCTTGAAAGTTTCGAACCCGAAAACCGTCTTCAACGTCTGATAAATAGCTTTATCCGTAATTCTCTTCATGCAAGAAAGCAATAAAAATTCAACAAATAACGGGGCTTTTTGGCTCCCTCAAATTTAAGTACAAAGATATAAAATATTTGATATGGAAACACACAAAAAAAAAATCTTCCAACAATTTTATCAACAATCGGCTATCATGGTGATTTACTGCTGGTTGAAAGTTCTATGGACATAAGATTTAACACCTTTTTCCAACTGCACGAACGGTTTTCTGTACCCCACTTTCCTCAATCGGGAGGGATTAGTCATCCTGCAAAGCGCTCCAAATTCAACACTTCCGGAAGGTACCGAATCATACTCCACTTTCGGAGGAAGTCCCATGGCACGGAAGATCGCGCCGACGACCGCCGTATCCGTACGAGGGAATCCGGTGCCCAGTTCATACAGTCCGCTTTCGGGTCGATGGCGGGACAACCAATACAGCACCCTGAGCACATCCGTGACATACACGAAGTCTGTCTCCCGCTCCACCGACGAGCCGTCATCGCAGACATACCTGCGCACGGTTGCATACCCGTCACGCATAATGTCGCGGCAAAAGCGGTGCATGAGCGAGTCCTTCTCCTCGCCGCCATACACCTCCCCGAGCGCACAAATAAAATGGAACGGCGGCTTCCTGTACTGCTTCCGTACCCACTCCGCAAATTGACCGACAAGAGGATTCGGTGAATCGTCGGATTCGAACTTCCAAAGCACCAGCATCAGCGGAACCGCCTTTTGCGCCGCAGTGCTCCACAGCCATTGCAGATAATCCAATCCGAACGCAGCATCAGGCGCGGCATTTCTGCCGACGAAATGGTACAAGGTTTCAATATCCCGGCACCTGTCTGACAAAACAGCCGGCAAAGATTCAACATCTGTCCGGACCACATCACCGCATCGCATGTCCGAAAGTTTCCGCGACATAGCGTCCTCCAAATAAGCCGAATTTCCAGAAATCAGAATCATACAATCGTTTTGTGCAAAAATAAAAAAAACGGACACTTACGCGTCCGTTTTTTCGAAAATTATGAAAAAGTTGCTCTACATTAAAACTCCCAAAGGTCGTTCTCGAACTGGCGCAGCTTGTCGGTAATGCGCTCAGACTCGATACGCTGGTCACGTGAATTGGCGATATAATCCTCAATGTCACGGTTATAGACATTGGATTCCTTGTAGATAAGGCTGGAGAAATCGCGCTTCCAAGTGATCAGGTCGTCGAAAGAAAGACGTGCAGCTTGGTTCTTCACATTGAAGACTTCCTGTTTTGCGAGGAAAGGACGAAGTTCGTTGTAATAAATGTAACCGAAACGTTTCTTCGTTTTCTCCGCGAGCACTGCATTTTCATCACCTTCATCGTTAGGATCATAATTGGTCGAAGTGTTGATACGTTCGTATTCGATGATCGGCTCGAGTTCAAGAATCTGAACTCTGAAAGTGGAGTACTGTTTGTCGAAATACCAAACCTCTTTGATTCGATACTGGATAATCTCCTTGGGTTCGAAGTTGATGTAAATCGTCTGATTGTCGATCACCTCGCCCGTCTCGGGGTCGAGTACGGGTTGGGAGACTTCCTGTGTCAACATACTCGGGAGATCCGAGCGGGGCACCGGCATCGTACACATCTCGTCGGAATAGATCGGAAGCACATCTTCCGTCTTGTCGGGATTTTGGACATCGATGGCATCGAAAATCGTCTGGGCGAGGCTTCTCCACGTGCCATGTGTTTCAGCGGGGAAATACAGCGGGTGGTTGACCTTCTCTCTCAAGTCGATGATGCGCCAAATAGTCCAATAGTACATCACGTCAGCTTGGCGCACAGGCGGGTAGTTGACTATATCGGTGAAATCACCGGTGTTGACCTGTTCCCAAGGGATCTCCACGGGAGGACGTACAGGTTGTTCCAGGGTGCTGCCTTCCTCTTCGTCATACTGTGCGAATGCGAAACTGGCAGCGAACAACATTACTGCGATTAATGCAAACTTTTTCATAATTATATCTTTTTTTCAGTTATTATCTGATACGGACGGCGAAATCGTCCAAAGTACGAGAGCCAGCCTGGGAAGAGGCCTTGATGCCCTGGAAATAAACGACCGTGCCGGCGGGAGCCTTTTGGATGGCAGCCTTGGCTCTGTCGTTCAGAGAACCGCCCTGACAAGCGATAGGCGCGTCCTCCATACCTTTGACGACCAGAACCACCTGGAATGAGGTGACGGACCAGTGCAAGTCGTACACGAAGTCTTCACCCATCGTGGCGCGGATCATCGGGTTGGAGAGGAGCAGCTGCTTCGGCTGCTTGCCGCCGCGGATGTTGGCACCGAGGACAGCACGCGGGGTCGGGACACGTTTCACACGGAACACAGTGGAGCCGAGAGTTTTGGTGGACTCGCCCACGCGAGCAGCAACAGTAGCTGTCACGGTCTTGCCGACCATGGACTCCGGAACTGACACGTCATACTTACCAGCGCCAGTGGACTTTGCATTACAGCCAGGGAACGACACGCTCAGTTTGTCGGCAGCCACGGGACCGGAGACAGACACCGGGTTGGCGATACCTGCATAAAGCACGTTCATCTTGTCGGCAGCGATAGTCGCAGAAGGCGTCAGCACTGTGTATTTATCTCTGAATCCATAGAATTTCGGTTCACCGTTAGGTCCGATAATCTTGATCAAACCGGCGTATTTCTGTTCGCCAGTGCCACCGGTACCGATTTTCAGTTTCACGAGACCGTTCTCGCCTTCCAGTTTGGTAGCACCACCAATACCTTCTTCCGTGAGGGTGTCCGCACCCATTTTATACCAAACCTCGGGGTTCGTCTTGCTGTCGTAAGCAGCCACGATGATGTCGGCTTCATACGGGTCGCCGGAGAACACCATTTGGGATTTCGGGATGGCGCGGCCAGTCACCTTGTCGAACTTGAAGTCGTCGGCGCTGATGGATGCCTTCAGGTAGTTGAGCATCACAGACTCAGCGTTTTTCACCTCACCGATCATCTTGTTCAACAGAGTGGCGGATGCAGAGGAGATGATATGATCGAAGTTGTGTTCTTCCCAACTGACCGTATTCATATCTTTCGTGTACGTGGCATCCACATTCAGGCCGAGGGCTTCTTCGAGGCGCTTCTGGTCTTCAGGTTTCGCCAGTTTCAGGATATTGGCTTTGTACTTCTTAATCTGTTCCTTCAGTTCCTTGGCATGACCGTTGTTGATCATGTAGTCCGTTGGAATGTCGAAATTGTCTTTTTTGACAATGTCCGCCACAGATTTTGCCACCATCTTACCGTCTTTCTCGACCAAAGAGTCGCCATCGACGGCGAAGATGAGTTCGTTACGCATCTTTTCGATATATTTCACCATAGCGTCAGACTCCTTTTTCAGGATCTGAGACTTGTTGTAGGCATCGTCAACCTTTGCGCCAAGGATGGTCTTCTGACCGAGCAACCACTGGTAGTCGTTGGCGTTCTGGTTGGCGGCGATATTCGTAGAGGTGACCAAAGTGTCATCCACGACCACGAAGGCGTTCAGAATCTCGGCAGAGACGTTCAACGCCAACATGGCGGTGTACACCAGGTACATCATCTGAATCATTTTCTGTCTCGGGGTTTCCGGACAATTTGTTGCACCCATATCTCAATTGAATTTTAGTTAGTGATTTTGGTTAATGAAATCAGTGAAAATTACTTCATAGCGGCGAGCATGTTGCCGTAAACGCTACTCAATTTGGAGATATTGGCGGTCAATTTATCCATTTCGGCCTTGAAGTCGCTGGTCTGAGCCATGGACTTGGCAGTCTGATCGTAAGCGGCAGCCAGTTGGGAGACTGCGGTGGTAGCTCTCTTCACGCTTTCAATGTAAGCAGCGGTAGCGCCGCCATCGGTTTCGAGGTTTGCGGCCACCTTATCGTATTTCAGCGTCAGGTTACGCACAGACTCGGATGCTTTCTGCAGGTTGCTGGTGTAGTTGTCGGTGGAGACGACTGCATCGGAGACACCGGCCAGTTTGTGGGCGTTGTCGCTCAAGTTGCGCATACCGGAAGCGAGGCTTTCCATCAGCTCGGGTCCGATCTTAGCTTCTTCAAGCATCTTGTCGAGAGCTTGGGTGGTGGAAAGAGCGTCGTTCTTCACTTGTTGTTTTTTCTCGCGACGGGACTTCTTTTCAGTCTCTTCGAGCTCAATGTCGGTACCGGTGGCCAGTTCGGGATAAACCAGTGCCCAGTTGTACTCCACATGCAGCGGTTCGAAAGCGGAGAAGAAGAAGATGATGGACTCGGTGAACATACCTGCCATAAGCATGATGTTAGCGCCGGGCCAGTGCAAGATTTTGAACAAAGCACCCAAAATGACGACTGCAGCACCCCAGCCATACAACTTTGCCATGAAGTTCTTGTAACCTTTCGATCTGACTAATTGATCAATCTTACTCATTTGTTTGATTTTTTTAAGTTAATGATTTATTTTGATAATTATATTTCCGAATTTTGATTTTAGTAAACGTGGGAAGCACTCTTGCTGTTGTTGTCTCCCCTGTTGCGGCCCATGTAGGACTGCACATTACGGAAACCGACGTAGGATTTACAAGTATCCTGATATTCGTAGGTTCTCGCATAAACGGTGGTATAATAGCTGACATCCTTCCAGGAGCCGCCGCGGATGACTTTTCTCTTCTTCACCGGGGAGTCGTCCTTGGTGGCGTAATAGACGTATGCCGGGTTCATGTCGTGGGTGAAGTTGGTGGCGGACTCGTCGAAAGCGTCCTCACACCATTCGGCCACGTTGCCGCTCATGTCGAACAAACCCCAATCGTTGGGATGGTAGTGGGCGACGATGCTCGGGTAGAAGTTGTCGTCAGCGATATAGTTACCGCGTTGCGGTTTGAAGTTGCTCAGGAAGCAGCCGTTGCGGTTGGTCGTGTAGGGACCGCCCCACGGGTAGGTGACGAGGGCGTCGCCGCCGCGAGCCGCCCATTCCCACTCAGCCTCGAGGGGAAGACGGAACTCTTTCTCGAAAGCGTAGTCCTTGCCGGCCAGCCAAGTGTTGCGCAACTGGGTTCTCCAGAAGGAGAAAGCCTTTGCCTGACGCCAGCTCACGCCCACGACCGGGTAATTGTCGTATTGCGGGTTGTCGAAATAGCTCAGAATCATCGGCTCGTTGTAGGAATACACGAAGTCGTGCGCCCAGCACAGCGTGTCGGGGTAGATGTTCACCACCTCATGTTTGATAAAACGCTGCCAGCCGTTGCCCATACTGCTGGGACGATTCGCGTAGATACCGCCAAAATCGTTGCCCTCCTTGTCGAACTCCTTGTGGGAAGCACCGAACTCGTCCGGGTTCTTGGGATTCTGGTAGTTGCGGTAATCGATCCACCAATACTCGAAATTGAGCATGGAGACGTTCGTGCGTTTTGAGGCATAGTGGTAGAAGCGGGTGTTGAGCTTGCTGAACAGCGGGGAAAGGGCGGACTGCACCTCTTCGTTGTCAGAATCCCACGGAATCTTCTCTTTCCAGTTGATCAACTTGGGCTCGATGATTTCGCCCTCGTTTTCGCCCTTGTCGTATTTCAGATAGTGGCCGTATTTCTCGGCTTCGGTGATTTCGGCGTCGCCGAGGAGCGTGTGGGCGATGGAGTCACGCACCCAATAGACGAACTGACGGTACTCGTTGTTCGTGATTTCCGTCTCGTCCATCCAGAATGCCGCCACCGTCACGTTCTTGGACTGCTGGGTGAGGGCGAAGGGGACGTCCTGGTCACCGCCGCCCATCAGATAGTGGCCGGTGGGGACATAGATCATCCCGTAAGGCTCCAAATCGGAGAATTCCGGACGGTCCTTCACGCCGACGAGCTGACCGTCGCCGCCGTTTTGACACGACACCAGTAACACGAATGCCGCTGCAAGAAAAATGATTACCCGTTTCATATTTTTCAAATTTTAATTATCCAATTATTGTTATTAACGCAGTGTTGTTAATTTTAGTATCTGTTCTTGTAAATATATCTTGAGTTGCCGTAGCCGGAGAAGATTTCAGGCTTGTAAACATCGAAGCAGTAGCGGACCACAACCTCCACGTCACCGAAGCTGCGGTGCTTCTTGTAACCGAGGGAGTTGGTGGTGAAGCTGTAGGAAACGCCGAGGTCAAGTCCTTTCAGATAGATGTTGGAGGAATTGTAGAAGGGGCGTGCGCCGAACGCGAGGGAAACCGCATCTTGGAAACGGTAACCGAGACCGCCCCAATAGACGCCATTGTAGCGTGCCAGCGCGAGAATCTCCCACTGGTAAGTCTTGAAATCCGTCTTCACGAGTGCCTGCGGGATCAACTCCCAGTTCGGGTTGGCAGGCAGCACCCATGTGTAACCGCCGTGCAAATACAGTTGGGAGGAGCGACGCGGACCATACTCACCGGACACGCGCAGCACCTGCTGCTTGTCGAACAACGCGGCCATCTGCGTCCAACCGACACCCACATACCATTGCTCTGTTTTATAGAGCACACCGAAATTGAAGTCCAGATCCAATGTGGATTCCGAAAGCATCTGCAACAAGGGGTCGCCTTCCTGAAGAGGATGCAGCGGATCAGGCTTAATCGCCTGGTTAAACAAGGAAACCTGCGCACCAATGCCCAAATGTCCGCCACCAAGACGCAACTTGTATGCATAGCCCAACTTGACACCTGTGTTGCTGTAAATGCCGATTCTGTCGTGGACAAGCGTCACGCCGAGAGAACCATGCAACTTTTTAAGGTAAGATTCAATGCTGAAGAGGAAATCCTGAGGGGCAGAGTGGAAAAGTGAGTCGTTATTGATAGCCGACGCGTCGCCCCAAGCCAAATATTTGTTGTTGTAGTCCGCCGTGAAACACAACGTGTTATGCTGCTCCCCTATTCCGCCGGCGTTGTAATAGGACGTCACCCACGGGAAAAAGGTAAATTGCGCATCATCTTGGGCAAAACCTGACATCATCGAAGCCATTGCCACGAGCACCAACAGACCAATTTTTTGTATATGTTTCCTCATATCACCTATGAATTGTTTTATACATTAATCTACTAACAATCAATGTATTACGCAACCTTTTTGATGTCCTGAATTCGTTTTTTCAGTATATATACTCCCCCTCAATTCAAAAAGTTACACAATACACTTCATTGCATTTTTTTTGAAGTGACAAAAATAGCATATTTTTTAAATCGTTTCACCTAAAAAAAACAATTTCTCCAAAATAAAACTAAACTTATCAACAAAACACTGTAAATCAAATATTTACAATAAAAATTTACTGTATCCTGTTATCAAACAACATTTTAGTTAAAACAAAGCGTTCAAAGTCACACTGCCGGTATGAATGACTGCATGTCCCTGCATGGCACGGCCCTGATACTGCAAAGCCAGCTGGAGGAACTGACTCACAGAGATTTGAGCAGAAGCCGTCCAAAGGAAATTCTGACCTATGGACAATCCATCCAACATAAAATAGGAAACCGTGGAATTCTGCCCCACATCGCCCTTAAGATTAACATATTCGGCTGACAATGAAATTGTTCCGCGATTCAACATGCGATACAGGAACGAAACCTCTGCATTCCCCTGATCCACCAGCTCCGACCCCTGACGGTTCACCTTATGCGCATACCGGCCCTTCAGCGAGGCGGTGAAACGGTTCAGGAACTGCAACCTGAACTCCTGTTCCGCCGAAAAAGTCTCCACCAAATAATCCCGCGTGGTAAAACAAGTGGAACTGTTTCGGGTATTCTTGTGCAGAAGAGCAGTTTGCAAGTAAAGCTGCGGGATTGGGGTGCTTTTCAATACAAGCTCTTGATAATCAACACTGTTTGTCTCAAGTCCATAATACAGGAACTGCGTATTGGAGTTCTTTTGAACCACAAAATCGAAAGCAAAAGGCGAGTTGCTGGTGTTGAACGAGAACGTGTTGGCGAGATTCAGCCGGTTCGCCACCAAGTTGGTATCCTCCACCGACCGTGCAAACGGCAGGAACATTCGGGTCTTGTGTTTCAAGGAGGCGTTGAGGGTCAGCACGTCGGAAAACCGGGCGAGGAACTTGCGGAAGCCCGTTTTGCCGTTCCAAGCCGCGGCAGGGCGCAGCTGGAAGCTCTGTGTCCACTGGCTCTGCCATGCGTTCACGTACTCGGTGCCGGCAATCCAAACCTTGACGTACTCGGCTTCATCAGGATACGGCGTCACCTCAAACTCGTCCAATTCTTCGATACCGTTGCCGTTGTAGTCGTTCCAGACATGCGTGCCCTGCCCTTTCGCCACCCGGATGAACGTGAACGTCTTCTTCAACTCCATACCGCTCCCGGATTCATAATACGTATTGATAATCAAAGCATTGCGAAGAAAACGACCGGTATATTGCACGTTTCCAACGAAATAGTGTTCCGGGGAGCGAGCGCCCGCCGAGTCGAACAGCGACTGGTTGCGGTAGGTGGCATTCAACGAAAAAGACTGGTTCTTGATCTGCGCGAACTTGTATTGCGCCTTCACCTCGTGAACGAGCAGGTGGGTGCGCATTAGCAGATCCTCCGGAGCGAATTCCACACGATTCTTGTACCCTACCCCAAAACGATGAACCGCCTTCTCCGCACTCTGCATCGACACATTCAGCTCGTTGAAGGCGAAACTGTTCATCCGCAGCGAATCGGTATTTTTCGTTCTAAAAACATTGTATTCCAGCAAGTTATCCACATCAAAGACAACGTGTTTCAAGGGTTTGGACAATTGCAGACGGGAAACAAAATAACGGCTCTTCTGCACCGAATCGCGGGAAATCAGGAAGCTCGAACGAGTCTGCAACCGCCAATTCCGCCAATTATCGTCCGTTTTCAGCTCGTTGCGCAAGGCCATCACTTCATCCGCCCGGTCGAAGAAGTTCAAGTCGTAGCGGAGGCGATGGCGCTGAGGCTTCTGCAAGGAAACACCCGCCGTGACCATCCATTCCGAACGGGCAACAGCGTAATCGGAGGAAAGGTTGTAATTTCGGGCGAACTCCACCTCTCGAAACGACTCGAACGGAGTGAAATTCTTCTGCAGGAACTGCATCCTGGCACGGGTTTCCAAAAGCCACGGCAACGTGTCTCGTTTGGATGCAAAACGCTCTATATCGCTGATATTTAACAAATAAGCAAATCCAACATCATCATTTCGGTCCTTTTTCGAGAAAGTGTTTTTGTCATAATGTGACAAGGCGACCTCCGTTTGAAAGCGGGTGTTCTGCCGGGCGGAAAAATCCACACCGACCACCGCCATCTGCTGCGAAACAGGGGCTGTAAGTTGCAACACGGCCTCGTAATCCCCTTGCGGAACCCCGTCCTCAGGAACCACCCAAGCGAAGACACGGCCGTTCGCCGTACTGCTCACCAGTTTGTAATTGCCCCGTCCCGCCCCCATGTAGGTAAAGTCGGGCGAATACAAAACCTTGTCTTTATCAGATGAATATTTAAATATTGAATATAAAATATTATTGTATATAGTATCTATCTTTTCATAGAGAACACGATCCGGCGAAAAAGCGACCGAGTCGAAGAACGGGAAAAAAGCGTTGCCACCTGCATCCCCCAGTTCGGAAAGGAAACGCATGTTTTGGGCCGTCAGCTCCGGCTGAATGGAGTGATTCTTCATATCTTGTTCGTGGAAAAGATCGACATAAAGACGCAAAGGATGCTTTCCAGAAATCTCCAACTCGTTGTGGGTAAACAAATTATAACGAGAGTAATGACGATTGGAATACTCGTATTCCACGATGAAACGTTTCTCCGCTGTCACAAGGATTTTCGGAGTGAAGGAAATTTCCGCCGTATTGTAATCGACCGTGTAGTCATTCTCCGCGCCGCGCGTAAGTAACTGTCCGTCAAGATATACGCGTTCCGACCCAGCCACAATGACAATGGCGATTTCCCCGTCGGCGCCGTAGAGTTTGTACGGGCCCTGCACGCCGGTCTGCACCGCCAGCGTCTGCCGCGCAAACTTTCCTTTCGCCATGCCGCCGCCTGCCTGGTTCAACATCTTCAGCCGCGGGGAGGGTTGAGATTGCACCAATGCGTTCATACCCAACATGTTGCGAGAGACCCGCAGGAAGTTCCCGCTGTCGGCACGCCATACCACATCACCCGCATTAACCGTCGCCATCTCCCTGATTTTCAACGTGATGAAAATACTGCTGATATCTTGCAAGACCTGTGTATTGCCTTCGGGCTGGATGGGAATGTTCCGGTCGGAGATGGAGGCCATAACCTCAACGTCCTCCGAGATTTTGCCGGAAATCTGCAGGTTCAGCGACGAATTGAGGACAAGGTCTTGGTTGTTGCCCACCGAAACGCCGCGCGAAATCGACCCGTTCGTGTATAACTCACTGCTGTTCAACACATCATCGAGCGTCGGGACCGGATATTCGAGAAACTCGTGCTGCGCCCGGTGCGGTTCGATACTTTGCGAAGACTTATGCGCCATCGGCTTCGAAAAATCCAATGAATAGACCTCGTACTCGAGGAAAAGACGCTGTCCCAACAGGTTTGAATCGAGGAGGTAAAGCGTGGCTGTGAGTGGGTCGAGACGATATTGGGATTTGTTAACACCTTGGATATGAAATATTTGCGAGTTTACCGAGAGCGTGTCGATGCGAAGGGTGAGTGAGTCGGCCGTCAGATGTTTCACCCGCCAAGAAACCGGCTTCTGCGCCGACAAATGGGCGGCAGAAGAGAAGGCGAGGAGGGTGAGAAACAAAAGCAGCTTTTTCTTCATCAAAAAATAATACGCAAAATAATGCGGCAAAGATAACTCTCTTTTCTCAAATTTCGTATTTTTGCCGAAAATTTTTGGCATGGAGAATATAGAGAATTATGCAAAGAAAGACACCCGTTCCGGGTTCGGCGCCGGCCTGATGGAAGCCGCGCAACATAACGAGAATATTTTCGCACTGACGGCTGACGTCACGGGAAGCGTGAAGATGGGCGACTTCAAGGCGGCCTATCCGGAGCGTTTCATCCAGTGCGGCATCGCGGAGGCCAACATGATCGGCATCTCCGCCGGTCTGGCGCTGAGCGGCAAGGTGCCGTTCGCCAGCGCGTTCGCCGGTTTCATTTCCGGACGCGTCTATGACCAGATCCGCATGACGGTGGCCTACTCGAACCTGAACGTCAAGATCGGCGCCTCGCACTCCGGCATCACCGTCGGTGAGGACGGCGCCACCCACCAGATGATGGAGGATCTCGGACTGATGAAGATGCTCCCCAACATGGTGGTTCTCAGTCCCTGCGACTATAACCAGACCAAGATGGCGACCATCGCGGCGGCCGAGTACAACGGTCCCGTCTATATCCGTTTCGGACGCCCGGCCGTGCCCAACTTCACGGAGGAGAACAAGCCGTTCGTCATCGGCAAGGCGGAAATCATGCGCGAAGGCGCGGACGTGACCCTTTTCGCCACGGGGCACCTGGTGTTCCCGGCGCTGCAGGCTGCTGACCTGCTGGCCGAACAGGGCATCTCCGCCGAGGTCATCGACATCGCCACCATCAAGCCGTTGGACGTGGAAACCGTTCTGAACAGCGTACGCAAGACCGGCTGCGCCGTCACCGCCGAGGAACATTTCCTCAACGGCGGCATGGGCGACTCCGTCTGCCAGTGCCTGAGCCGCAACCACCCCGTCCCCGTGGAGATGATCGGCGTGGACGACCATTTCGGCGAAAGCGGCACTCCCGACGAGCTGATGGCGCATTTCGGCCTGGACAAAGAACACATCGTGGAAGCCTGCAAAAAAGCTGTAAGTCGTAAATAACCTAAAACCACTACAATGCCGGAAATCACCGACGAATTCATCCTGTCGCTCTTCAGTAATAACAAGACCCGGGAGAAAGCCTTCGAGATGCTGTTGAAGAAGTATCAGAAGCACATCTATTACAACGCGCGCCGCATCGTGACTATCCACGATGACGCGGACGACGTGACCCAGAACGTGTGCATCAAAATCTGGAAGAACCTCGACAAATTCAGAGGCGATTCGAGTTTAAAAACTTGGATAACAAGAATTTGCGTTAACGAGGCTCTAACCTTCATCGAGAAGAAGAAGCGTCTTCTGAACTTGGACGACGACACCTACAACGATTTTCTCCTGAAGACGCACGATGACTTCAGCACTGTCACACCGGGACAGATCGAGCAGTTCATGCAGGAGGAGATCGCCAAGCTGCCGCCGAAACAACGCGCCGTGTTCACCATGCGCTACTACGACGAGACCCCGTACGCCGAGATGTCCAAAATCTTCGACACGTCCGAAAGCGCATTGAAGGCGTCGTACCATTTCGCCGCAGAGAAAATCAAAAAAAATATTTCCGAGCGTTTAACCTTTTAGACATCGCGTAGTCATAGGACTATAATTTTTTTAGCGTTATGTTCGATTTAGATAATATAGACAAGACTGAACATTATCAGATTCCTGATAATTATTTCGAAGAGTTGCCTGGCAGAGTTATGGAAAACATTAAGCGTCAGCAACATAAGAAAAGAACCATTATTTCTTCCGCCGTCGCAGCGGTGGCTGTGTTAGCCATTGCCGTCGGTGTTTTCTTCACCGTCAACGCCCCCGGGAACGACAAGGAGATCACCCAGACACAACAGCTGGCGACCACTGTCGCGGAGGAAGAGGCGCTGGAAACCGTCGCCTCCGACTACTACAGCGAGGAGTTGGCAATGATGGATTACTATCAATATGTAGAATACTAATCAAAAAGAAAGCATATCATGAGAAAACTTTGGATGACATTGATCATGGTGGCGATGGGCGCCGTAACGGTACTTTTCGCCCAAGGGACGAGCAGCAGTGCTATCATCAAGGAACGCGTCACATACATGCAGGAACATGTCGCCTTGACCGGCAAGGAGACCCAGACTTTCTGGAAGGTGTATGAGGAATTCCTGGTTGCGGAGATGAAAGCGATGGACACCTACCGCAAGAATCTGGAAAAGCAAGGCATCAAATTAGGAGCGCCTGGCACCAACAAGGAGATCATCGACAAACTGACCGACCAGCAGATCACCTACCTTCAGGACCAGAAGTTCGAATTGCGCAAAAACCTGCTCAATCTCGAAACCACGTACCACAAGAAATTCAAAGCGATTTTGAGCCCGCGCCACCTGCAAGATCTCTACAACAAGGAGTACGAGTTCAAGAGATACTTGACAGCCAAGAAAAAAGAGGCGAAAAACGAGCCGTCAGGCCCCGTGAACACCGGAAAGAAAAAACGTTAAAAAAGAAAGTGCCGAAAGGCACTTTTTTTGTATCTTTGCCCCTCGTAAAATCAAGCCATAATGAAAGACTACGAATTTTTGAAAATAGGATCCGCGGAATCCATTTGCACCTTGACCATTTCCGCGCCAAAGTCACTCAACGCATTAAACTCCAGCATCTTGAAAGAGATGGACGATTTCCTGTCGAACCTCGACCCTGACATCCGTGTGCTGATCATCACCGGCGACGGGGAGAAGTCGTTCGTGGCGGGCGCGGACATTTCGGAGATGCAACCGCTCGGTCCGGAGGAGGGAGAGCATTTCGGGGCTTTCGGGGCCAGCGTGTTCCGTAAAATCGAAACGTTGCCGATACCCGTCATCGCGGCGGTGAACGGTTTCGCCCTCGGCGGCGGCTGCGAGCTGGCTCTCGCGTGCGACATACGTCTCGCCTCCAACCGCGCCAAATTCGGCCAGCCGGAAGTCGGCCTCGGCATTATCCCGGGTTTCTCGGGCACCTACCGTTTAGCCAAAATCGCCGGCATGGGCGTCGCGAAAGAGCTGATCTTCAGCGGCCGCGCCATCAAGGCCGACGAAGCTCTGCGCATCGGGTTGGTCAACGCCGTCTATGAGCCGGAGCAGTTGATGGAAGAAGCCGTCAAGCTCGCCCAGCGCATCGCCAAGAACGCGCCGATCGCCGTGCGCTACGCCAAAGAGTGCATCAACGCGGAATACGACCTGCCCGCCGATGAGGCCATCGCCTTCGAAAGCCGGATGTTCGGCAAATGCTTCGCCACCAAGGACCAGAAGGCCGGCATGACCGCCTTCCTCACCAAGACGGAAGCACAATTCACAAACGAATAAACATCTATCAATCAATAATTTAAATTCACTATTATGAAAATTTGCGTTATAGGTACAGGTACTATGGCCAAAGGTATCGTCAAGGCATTTGCCGCCAAGATGCCCGTGGTCATGAAGAGCCGGACCCAGGCCAGCCTCGACAAGGCAATGGGTTTCATTTCAAAGTCTTACGCCAAGCTCGTGGAGAAGGGCAAAATCACGGAAGAGGCGATGAACGCCATCCTCGGCAACATCACCACCACCACCGACTACGCCACCTTCGCGGACGCAGACCTCGTGATCGAGGCCGCAGTGGAGGACATGCAGCTCAAGAAGGACGTCTTCACGGAGCTCGACAAGATCTGCAAGCCGGAGACGATTTTCGCCACCAACTCCTCTTCCTTGTCCATCACGGAGATTGCGGCCTGCACGAGCCGTCCGACGCAGTTCATCGGCTGCCACTTCTTCAACCCCGCCGACCGCATGGCGTTGGTGGAGGTCATCAAGGGCCAGCTCACCTCCGATGAGACCGCCAAGTGCATTGTCGATCTGACCACGGAAATCGGCAAGACCCCGGTGCCCGTGAACGAAGCTCCCGGCTTTGTCGTCAACCGCATTCTGATCCCGATGATCAACGAGGCGGTGGGCATCCTGGCCGACGGCATTGCCAGCGCCGAGGACATCGACAAGTGCATGATGTTGGGCGCCAACCACCCCATGGGCCCGCTCGCGCTGGCCGACCTCATCGGCAACGACGTGAACCTCGCCATCATGGAAGTGCTCTACAAGGAGTTCGGCGACCCGAAGTACCGTCCTCACCCGCTGCTCAGAAAGATGGTCCGCGCGGGACTGCTCGGCCGGAAGACGGGCGAAGGCTTCTACAAATACTAATCGAAAAGGTGCGTCGGAAACGGCGCACTTTTTTTTACCACTGCCTTAAACAAAAAAAATAAGCAAAGCCATCATATACAGATATTTTTTATTTTTGCTACACTCTTTTCTGACGATTTCCCAACAAAGAAAATAAACTTCTAATTCTCCACTCAACAAACTAAAAACAAGAAAGTTATAGATTCGAAAGAAACAAAAAAATCATCAATATGAAAAAAATCTACCTGTTTGGAATTGTTTTAATGGCTTTGTTGACTTCTGTAACAGGCAAAGCCGTTGCGGGAACCCCAACGATAACGCCAAGTCGCACCAGTTTGGCTTTCAGCCACGTGGGCGTCGGCTACAGTAAAGTTCTCTCGGCAGTAATCACAGGCCAAGACTTGACCGAAAACATCACCGCCACTATCACGGGTCCCTACTTGCTCTCGACGGACGGCGTGACCTTTTCTTCCCAAACGGTCACCCTTACCGGTTCTAGTTCAACGTTGTTCGTGCGTTTCGCACCAACGAGTGAAGCCTCTTTCACCGTCCAGATCACGTTGACTTCCGCCGGAGCGGTCACAAAACAAATCACCGTATATGGCTATGGCGTCGAGTGCGGAACCCCCATCCCCTACTCTTACACCTTCAACAACAACCAACAGAATGGCTGCTGGAGCATCGTGGACGCCAACCAAGACGGCTCCACCTTTATTTTGAACACTTCCTATGCACTTGCGATGTACACATACAACGACACCCATCCAGCTGACGACTGGCTGATCTCCCCCAGGTTCCAGCTGAACGGCCACCAGCTCTGCCGCTTCAAATACCGTTCGAGCAGCTCTTATTATTCCGAACGGTTTCAAGTATTCGCTATTGGGACAGACACGCTTCCCCTAACTCCTGTGATAGAAACCACGGATAATGCATGGCGGATGATCTGTCTTGACCTCTCTTCACTGAACGGCACTTACAGTATCGCCTTCCATTGTGTTTCCATCGCCGACCAATACATCCTGAACATCGAAAATTTCAACATCGAAGATATCAGCCCGAACCTCGTGATTCATGAGTCCTACATGTACTTTCCAAACACAATTCCCGGAATGCCCAGCGATCCCGCTCAGGCTTACGTCACCAGCACTGGAACTTCCGGAGCCCCGGTGACCGTTTCCATTCCAGCCCCCTTCGAAGCTTCCATCGACGGTGTGACCTACAGTCACGCCCTAACCTTCCAGCGGGACAACAACGCCGTCCAGACGGACACCTTTTATGTCAGATATTCCCCAATTTTTGCCGAGGACACTTTTGCGCTAATGACAGTCGAATACGCCGGGCTACATGACACCGCATACCTTTCCGGCACTCTTTTTGACTGCCAAAACTCAACACCCTACACCTTTAACTTCGACAACAATAGCATGATGCAATGTTGGACGATGTCAGATGCCAACCAAGACGGCAATACATTCAACTATTCCACTTACAACCACTACGCATATTACTCAAACAACAACCAAGGTCCTGCAGACGACTGGCTGATCTCGCCCATTTTTACCTTTGATGGCACACAATACGGCTTTTTCGACTATAAGGCCACCAGCAGCACCTATCCCCAACGGTTTCAGGTTTTCGCTTTAGGTGCAGACACTATCGCGTTGACACCAGAGATAAACGCCAACAAACTCTCCTGGACAAGAGAGCTGTTAGACCTCAGTACACTGAGCGGTATCTATAGAATCGGATTCCACTGCAATTCCGATGCCAACTCATACAGCTTGAGATTCTCCAACTTCAACATCCAGCCCATTGTCCCGGCAATCTCCATCTTGCAAGACACGCTGACCTACAGCCTCACGCCTATGGGCGACCACAGTCCGACGCAGCAGGCATTTGTCACCACGATCGGGATCCACTCCCCCATCGTCGTGACAGCACCCTCACATTTCGAGGTATCGATTGACGGGGACACCTTCAATTCGTCGCTGACCATTCCCGGAAGTGCCAACAACATCCGACTCGACACCCTGTACATTCGTTTCGCTCCTACGGCTGCGGACACCTTCGCCTTGCCGTTGACGGTCCAATCGGAAGGCGTGTCAGACACTCTCATCCTCACAGGCTCCTCCCGCGACTGCAACGCCATAGTGCCGATTCCCTTCGAAGAGAGTTTCGAAGGGGATTTCAACTACTGCTGGAAGACGGTCAACAACAGCGGCGGCGGTAATGGCTGGGTGGTTTATAACAGCACCTCCTCCGCTCGGACCGGAAAGGCGTCGTTTCAATCGACTCACTATTGGGACGATTACCTTTATGAATCTTTCGTTGACAACTGGCTGATTTCACAACCCGTCGCCATATCAGACACCGCAGTCCTATCCTTTTACGTCAAAAACGAGAACCATTATTCCGTGAATGAGCAGTTCACCGTATATGTGTCCACTAGTGGCAACAACGTGGAGGACTTCACCACCGAGCTCTTCTCCAGTTCCACCAATTATTCCTTCGGCATGGTGTATATTCCTATACAGGTGTCTTTGGCGGATTATGTCGGCCAGACCATATACCTGGCTTTCCGCCACCACGGGCAGGATTATCGGCTTTATTTAGACGACATCGCCATCGCCACCACACAGGATCATCCGTTGCTGAGCGTAAGCGCCACCGACATCGACTATGAAACAGTGGGTATCGGCGAAGAGGTTGTCAAAACCGTGACAGTCAACGGCACAGACATCACCGGAAACATCACAGCCAGTGTTGATGCTCCTTTCGCCCTCTCCACCGATGGCATCACATTCTCCGACTCAGTCACTCTGCCTCCTGCAGGCGGAACACTTTTAATACGCTTCTCGCCGACAAACACGCCACTCGTTCAAAAATACGTCCGCATCACCTCTTCCTCCACCGGGGTTCAAGAGATTTATTTGCGAGGACAGGGCATAGACTGCTACAACACCATCCCGTACACACACAATTTCAACAACAGCCGGAACAGTTGCTGGACTCCTGTGGATGCCAATGGTGATGGCACTTACTTCGTTTTCAACCCAGGAGATAAAAATGTCTATTATTACAGCCATGTCGAAGGTGACGACTGGTTGCTTTCCCCCTCTTTCCAATTTGATGGGAACCAATACAGTTTCGTGGATTACAATGTTGCTTATTCTTACTATGACAAAGGACAATTCCAAATTTTCGGCATCTGGGGCAGCGACACGATAGTGCTCACTCCATCCATTGATGTGCGGAACACCCAATATCAAACCTTGTATTATGACCTTTCTCCGCTACAGGGCCGATACCAAATTGGCATACACTGCACTTCGCCTGCTTCCCATAACTTCTTGAAATTCACGAATTTCAACATCGACAATATTTCACCCACCCTGATATTTTCATCCGACACATTGGACATGAGCGATGTGGTTGTGGTGAACGGCAACCCGCCCACGGAGGTTGTCTTGACTTCCCTCGGCGTCAACTCGGCCACGACACTTTCCGTGACCGCGCCGCTTGAGATCTCCACGGACGGAATCACCTACAGTTCGACGTTCACCTTGCCTGCGGACAGCACGGTGGTGATCATCGACACGTTGTTCGTCAGAGTATCGGACACGACAACCGGTAACTTCACCGGAAAGCTGTATGCCTCCGCCACTGGAGCAGCCGACAGTATCGTCATCTTCGGCAACGTTTTCGAATGCCAGAACACCATTCCCTACACGCACACTTTCAACAACGACCTCAACAAGTGCTGGAACATCGTGAATGCCAACAATGACGAAAAGACATTCGCTTTCAACACTTCGCAGGGGTATGCATACTACAACTTTAACCAGCACAATGGCGCCGACGACTGGCTCATCTCGCCGCCTTTCGAACTGAATGGATACCAACGCTGTACTTTCGAATACCGCAACCTGAGCAGTTCCCCCGAAAAGTTCCAGGTCTTCGCCCTCGGAGCAGACACAATACCGCTCACCCCAATCGTCACCGTCACCAATAACTATTATTTGACCCAAGAATGCTATTTGGCAGGAATTTCGGGTCCTTACAGCATTGGCATACACTGCGTGTCAGATGCAAACAAATATCAGTTTATGGTCAAGAACTTCGCCATACAGAATTTCGACCCCAACATCTCCTTCAACAAGGACACGCTGGATTACGGCGAATGTACCACGAACACCGGAACCGTTTCCGTGCAAAATGTGATTCTCACCTCTGTGGGTATCAGCACGCCCGTCACCCTTTCCGTCCCAGAACCCTTTGAAATCTCCCTCAACGGGATTGATTACAGCACCTCGCTAACGATTCCGAAGGAGAACACAGGGCTGACCAACGATACGATATTGGTACGCCTGACTGCGTATGACGGCGTAGAAATCAGCGGCAGCATGCTGACCGCCACGGTGGGCGACCTAGAGGACAGTGTCACCCTAACCTGCACCGTAATAGAATGCCCGAACGACATTCCATACTCGTACAACTTCACTGACAACCAGCTCAACAAATGCTGGACTTCCGTCAATGCCAACAACGACTATAGATATTTCTCCTTCAACACCACCAATGGCTATGCCTACTACAACTATACTTCATCGTCCGGTGCGGACGACTGGCTGATCTCCCCGGTATTCCACCTCAACGGCAACCAATACGGATCTTTCGATTATCGATGCGGAAACACCTATTACACAGAGCGTTTCGAAGTTGCCGCCATTGGCATGGGAGACACCGTGATGCTCGTCCCGCCCAAAGAGATCTCAAACTACAATTTCTCGACACAACTCTTTGACCTTTCAAGTCTGAACGGTGACTACCAGATCGGCATCCACTGCATCTCCGATCCCGACCAATACACCTTCTACGTCAGCAACTTCATAGTTGACAATTTCGTCCCGACCCTCACGGTCAACGAGGAGCAAGTGAATTTCGGCGAGAACAACAGCCATGTCTTTCCCGAGGCACAGGAGCTGGTCATTACCGGTACTGGTGTGTTCGCCCCGATCACCGTCACCGCGCCAACAGGGTTTGAGGTTTCCGTTGACGGCGTGACCTACAGCGGGAGCATGGTCATCCCCGCCCACAGCAAAGGATTCACCACCGACACCTTCTACGTCAGGCTCAACCCTGCCACGGAAGGATTTTACGACGGGTTGCTGATTGTCAGCGCGACGAGCTGTGCCGACACCGTCCAATTGCACGGTTCCATTTTCTACTGCGAGGATCCGCTCACCTTGCCTTACACGGAGGATTTCGAGGATGCCCTATCCACCTGCTGGCTCATCCATGATTATGACGGCGACGATGAGAGCTGGATTCCCTCGGCCAACATTTCCGGAGCCACTGGACATCAGAGCGCGAACGCCTATGCTTCTCTGGCCAACACCGGCATTGCCTACAACGGTTACCAGCAGAACTTTCTCGTCACACCGATGTTTGTGCCCACGGAGAACACAGTCTTAGCATTCTTCACCATGGGGTCAGAAGGGATCCCTCAAGACTACAAAGTCTATATATCCGATGAAAACTCCGTGACCGGCATCTATGGCGGCACGCTAGTCCTTTCTGCCACCGCCGAAACGACTTGGAAAGAAAACGCGCTGAGCCTTGCCGATTACGCCGGCGACTCCATATACGTGTCTTTCAAGCACAATGACGTGAACGAGGGTGCACTATTCATCGATGATATTGTCATCACCGACAACCTCGACCATGCGGTTGTCTTGGTGGACTCCAACTCGCTGTCATTCGGTTCTGTTATATTAGGGGAAAGCGCCACGAAACAACTGGAAATCACGACCTTTGGGCTCCACAACAGCACGACAGCCTTCTCCAGCATCCACTATCTGCTGTCCGTTGACGGCACGAACTTCTCGCAAGTGGCCACCATTCCCGCGAGCGGCTGCACCCTCTACGTGCGCTACACCCCCGCTACCGAGAACCTAGAAGAAGGTACGATTACCATTTTCGTGCCGGGTTCGCAGAGCTTCACTGTCGCGCTCAGCGGCCACGGTTTCGACTGCCTCAACACCATTCCCTATTCGTATCAGTTTAACGACAACTATATTTCCTGCTGGAGTGTGGAGAACAGCAATGGGGACAACAAGACCTTCACCTTCGAAACCGACAACAGCCGCGCCACCTACCACTACAGCAGCCAAAATGCGGCTGACGACTGGCTGATTTCCCCGTCTTTCCAGTTCAACGGAAACCAATACGGTCATTTCGACTATTACTGTAACTCGTCCAATTTCCACGAACGGTTCGAGGTTTTGGCCATCGGTGCGGACACCGTCCTCATCGTTGCCCCCATGGTGATCAACAACACCACAGCCCAAACCCTGAATTTGGACCTTTCCGGTCTTTCGGGTGAGTATTCCATCGCCATTCATTGCATTTCAAACCCTAACCAATACAACTTCTACATTGAGAATTTCAACATTCTGAACGTCACACCCAGCATCACTGTCGAACAAGACTCCTTAGAGTTCACCCTGATTCCCTTAAACGGCACCAGCGGTTCACAGGCGGTAGTGGTTTCCTCCATCGGGGTGACCACGCCTCTCACAGCCACGGTTCCGGCACCCTTCGAAGTGTCGAGCGACAACCTCAATTTCGGCCATTCGGCGACCATTCCGGCCGTCAGCGACCTGTTTGCCCACGACACGTTCTACGTGCGGTTCGCCCCCACCGTTGTCGGATTGTCGGAGAACACCTTGACGATCACCACCGGCAGTCTCCAGGAAACCGTCGTGTTGTCGGGCACCTCCCGCGACTGTGACGAAGTGCTGACACTGCCCGTCGTGGAAAGTTTCGAAGGTCCCGACAGCTACTGTTGGACCTCCTATGACGAGGACGGAGACGGATTCTCCTGGAATAATGACTACACAAACTATACGCATTCCGGCAGTCAGAGTGCCTCCTCTGATTCCTACATCTCTGGGACGGGGGCATTGAATCCTGACAACTGGTTGGTTTCCCAGCCGATACAGTTGCCCGAGATTCCGGCCAGACTCTCGTTCTGGGTCAAGGAGACATACAGCGGTTATACGCACGAGCACTATTCCGTCTATGTTTCCACTACAGGCAGTGCACCCGCGGACTTCACCGAAGTAGTATTCACCGACAATGCCACCACTACCTTCGAGCAGCATTCTGTATCGCTGAGGAATTATGCCGGTCAGACCGTGCGTATTGCCTTCCGTCACCATGCCTCCTACGATTTGCTCCGATTCGTATTGGACGACATTGACATTCGTTTGGACACGGTGCCGCAACGTCCTTTGGTGGTCACCGACTCGGTCTTCTCTATCACCCAGATGTCGGCTGTTTGCATCGGCCACACCGTGTTCGACGGCAACTCGCCCGTCACGGCATCTGGTTTTGTCTGGGGCACCTCGCCCGAGCCAACCGTGGCGGACAATGTGGTCAACGCCACCCCGGGGCTGCCCACCATGATCGGGATGCTCAACGGGCTTTCCGAGCACCACACCTACTATGTGCGGGCGTTTGCCACCAACAGCATTGGGACGGAATACGGCGAGGAAATCGTCTTCACCACGCTCTGTGGACCCGCCACGTACACCAGCTTCAACCAATCTGCCTGCGAAAGCTTCACATGGAACGATTCTACATACTTTGAATCAGGAAATTACACACAGAATCTCACCAATATGATTGGTTGTGACTCCATCGTGACCATGCATCTGACCATCCACCACGGCAACACCACGGCATTCTCCGTCACCGAATGCGAGAGCTATACTTGGAACAACATCACCTACGAACAATCCGGCGACTTCACGCAGAGTTTCACCAACATCCACGGTTGCGACTCGACGGTCACCCTGCATCTGACCATCCACCACGGCAACACCACGGCGTTCTCCGTCACTGAATGCGACAGCTACACGTGGAACGGCACCGAATACCAGCAGTCGGGCGACTACAACCAAACGTTCGCCAACATCCACGGCTGCGACTCTGTGGTGACCCTGCATTTAACGCTGAATTATGCGACAAGCACTGAGTTTGCGGACACGGCTTGCAACGTTTTCGCCTGGAACGATTCCATTTACAGTGAAACGGGCGACTATATCCAGCACTTCGAGACCGTCCATGGCTGCGATTCCACGGTGACCCTGCACCTGACCATCCACAACAGCGATTCCACGGAATTCGCCGCCACCGAATGCGAAAGTTTCGTATGGAACGACACCACCTACACGCAGTCCGGTGATTACAACCAGACGTTCGCCAACATCCACGGCTGCGACTCTGTGGTGACCCTGCACCTGACCATCCACCACGGCGATTCTACGGAATTTGCCGCCGCCGAATGCGAGAGTTACGTGTGGAACGACACCACCTACACGCAGTCCGGCGACTATACGCAGACATTCGCCAACATCCATGGCTGCGACTCCGTGGTGACCCTGCATCTCACCGTTTATCCCGCCGTCAGCAGCGAGGAGACGGTCGCTTGGCCCGACTCCTGCTACCTCTGGAATGGCGAGGAACTCTGCGAATCAGGCAGTTACACGCAAACGCTGACCACCGTTCACGGCTGCGACAGCACCGTGACGTTGCACCTGACCATCACGGTGGGCATGGAGGACTTCGTTATGGACAACGACTTGCGCGTCTATCCGAACCCGACAAACGGCCTGCTGAATGTCAGCGCGATGGCTTTCACTGACGTGCAACTCTTTGACGCTTACGGCAAACTGGTTGGAAGATGGCATACGAACGGGGAAGTCACCCAAATAGACCTCTCGCAGCACGCCACGGGTATCTATTTTGTGAAAGTGTTGAATCAGAATCAAGTTGTCGGGGTCAAGAAGGTATTGAAGCAATAGCGGCGGTTCGTTTTCTACTATGGATTTTGACCTGATCATTTTCGATTTCGACGGGACGTTGGGCGACACGCGGCAGAAGATCGTGCGGACGCTGCAGCAGACGATGCGCGAGATCGGGCTGCCCGTGGCCGACGAGAAGTCCTGCGCCGCAACCATTGGCGTGCCGCTCGCGGAGGCTTATCGGCAGCTGTTTCCGGACATCACGGCGGAAACGGCGGAGAGCTACGCCGAGCACTACCGCCGCACGTTCGAGGCGAACAAGCAGCATCTCATCCCCGACCTCTTCCCGCACGTGTCCGACACGCTCGCACAGCTGCACGCGAAAGGGATGAAAATGACCATCGCGTCGTCACGCACCTCCAAGTCCCTGCGCTGGTTCCTCCAGGAGATGGGGTTGGAGCGCTATTTCGACTTCGTTATCGGGGCGGAGGACGTGCAGAAGGCGAAGCCCGACCCAGAACCGGTGCTCACCACCTTGGCGAAGATGGGAATCGAGGCAGAGCAGGCATTAGTGGTCGGCGACATGGCCGTGGACATCCTGATGGGTGCCCGTGCCGGCGCGCGCACCTGCGGCGTGACCTACGGCAACGGTTCCCGCGAAGACCTCCTCGCCGCCGGCGCCGACTTCCTGGTGGATGATATTGGGGAGCTGGAGGGGATTGTGAATTAGTGATTAGTGACCAGTGATTAGAAATTTGTAATTATTTCAGAAGCATTGAACTCGTATCGGTCACACCAAGCAAACGCGGTGCAACTCTTCAGAGAAGCGTGTGATCCCTTCTTGGATGCGTCGCACCGTTCTGGACGACGGACGGCTTTTCCCTGTAGCGTAATGGCTGAGCTGATGACGGTTCACCCCCGTTATTGTCTGCAGGTCAGCAAGATTGAGCCGTCCGCTGATATATTGCAGAAAACTGGCCGTGTCGAATTTGTATGCAAATTCCATTTCGGGCAATGAAGGGAGCATCTCTTTCGCCTCCGCATACGAGTTTTTCAAATCATCCATGGCCTCCTCCACCGTTTTCCCCATCCCGATGAAGCCGATTTTATGTTTATGCTGTGGCACCGCCGTATAGCTGCCGTCATTGTTTCGTTCTATGATTACCGTTATATTCTCCATTATCATACAATTTTGGTTATCTCACGTTTATCCCTGACTGTTCTCTGACATATTTCATCAATTCATTGCCCACATCCGCTGTCGAATGCCGTGGTAGTTGAAACTTTTGACCCGTGATAGGACTCCACCACCATTCATGTTTTTTTCCATCACACACATAATAACAACCTTTTGCCTTCAATTTCTTTTTAAGCTCTGATATTTTCATAGTTAGTTTTCAAATGCAAAAATATACAAATGTTAATTATATTCAGTATTCGAATGAATATTTTATCAACAGGATTATGAACATCAGAAGTTCTCCTGTTCCATTTTTATAAGTATGTTTTTTCAGGAAATGTTACACCCTTAGCGTAAAAAATTTCGGGAATGATATTGTCCATTTTCTTTCACCCTTATCGGGGCGCATAGAGAAAGACACCATCACCCGCCGAACGTCATCACGAAGGTAGTGTGCGGGCGCGTCCGCAGCGTGAGGGTGCCGCCGGAAAGCCGCATGATCTGGCGGGAGATGCTCAGCCCGATGCCGGAACCCTCCTTCTTGGTGGTGAAGAACGGGATGAAGATGCGCTCCTCGACCGCTGGTGGAATCGGGCCGCCGCTGTCGGTGACCTCCACGACCACATCCTCCCTTTCGTTGAGGAAGGCGCGAACTTCGATCCAACCGTCGCTTTCCTCTCCTATCGCCTCCACAGCGTTCTTCAGCAGATTGTTGAGCACGCGGCCGACCAAGTTCTCGTCGGCGTGCAGCAACATGTCGCCGGGCTCCACCGACCAACGGAAGTCGATGCGGGCGTTCTCCGGCACAGACTGCATCAACTGCACAGTGCGGGTCACCAGCTCCCGCACGTAAAACAGGGTCGGCGCAGGTGTCGGGATGTGCGTGAACTGCCGGTACGACTCCACAAACCCCTCGATGCCCTTGCCCGTGGAGTGGATGACATCCAAACCCTTGTACAGCTCAGAATCCTTTTCGGGCACTAACTCGCGCAGACTTTCGCTCAGCGAGGTAATCGGACTCACGGAGTTCATGATCTCGTGGGTGAGCACGCGGGTGAGCGAAATCCACGAATCTATCTCTTTGTTGTCTAATTCGTTGTGTATGTCGTTGACTACCAAAATGCGGATATTTCGGTCGCGGATGCGGCTTTGCGAGACCTGCAGGGAAAGCTGTCGGGTGCTGTCGCCGTCGTGAAGCGTGAGCGTGCGGGTGTCGCCCGCCGCCGACAGTAACAGCATGTCCGCCAGTCCGTTGCTGACACGGTCGAGCTGGCGGATGTGGGTCAGCACGGGGAGCCCGAAGAGCTCCGCGGCCGCCCGGTTGGTCTGCGTGACGAAGCCCTGTTCATCGTAGGCCACGATGCCGGTGCGCACGTTCTCGAGGATCTGGGCGTAGTAGCGTTCCTTGTCGATGGTCTCCTGACGGGTGCGGCTGAGCATGTCGCGGATGCGGTTCAGCGAGGCGGCCAGCACGCGGTCGCTGCGCCGGGGATCGCCCTCGGGGAAGGTGAAGCTGAAGTCGCCGCCCGCCACCGCCTCCGACAGGAACTTGATGCGGTTGTTGATCCGCCGGTTCCGCCGGACGAGGAGCCACGTGGTGACGGCCCAGGCGATTACTATTCCTATTATGATTATCGTCGTCATCGTATCATCGTTCTCATCCGTATCTCTACCGAGCTCTTGCCCCTTCGGGGCATTCCGCAGTCCGAACCTCTCTGCCTATTCAAGCCCCACACTGCGCTGCGCTTGTGTGGGGTTATTAGCGCTTCGCGCGTCTTGCCCCTTCGGGGCTGCTTAAGGAAGTAGTTTACCCCCCTGCCCTGCGGGCATCCCCCCTAAAAGGGGGAATTGGGCTCTTCCGTTCCAACTGCTAACTACAAACTGCTAACTACTAACTAACTATATTCCGTATTTTTTCATCTTGTTATACAACGTCTGCCTTGTAATCCCCAGCGTGCTGGCCACGGCGGTGAGGTTGCCGGCGCACTTTGCGATGCACTTGCGGATCATCTCGGCCTCCATTTCATCCAACGTAGTGACTTCCTGGACGTTATCCTTCTGTATCGGGGTCGTGAGCTTGAAGTCCTGCTCCTGTAGTTCGGTGCCGTCGCAGACGATGACCGCGTGCTCCATGGCGTGCTCAAGTTCGCGGATGTTGCCGTACCACGGGTATTCCATCAGCTTATGGGCGGCATCAGGACTCAACCTCAGCGCGGGCTTGTGGTACTTCTCGGCGAAAATCGTCAGGAAACGCTCCGCGAAAGGCAGGATGTCCTCGCGGCGGTCGCGCAGGGGCGGGATTTCCAGATGGATAGTGTTGACGCGGTAGTAGAGGTCCTCGCGGAACTCGCCACGCAGAACCTTTTCGCCGAGTTTCTGGTTGGTGGCGCAGACGAGCCGGAAATCGACGGGAATGGCTTTGTTGCTGCCCACCCGCGTGACCGTGCGCTGCTGGATGACCGTCAACAGCTTGGCCTGCTGCGGGAAGGCGAGGTTGCCGATCTCGTCGAGGAAAAGGGTGCCGCCCGCGGCCTCTTCGATTTTGCCCGCGCGGTCGGTTTTCGCATCGGTGAATGCACCCTTCACGTGCCCGAACAGCTCGCTCTCGAAAAGCGTTTCGGTGAGCGCGCCCAAATCCACGGTCATGAAGGATTTGTTGTTGCGGGCGGACAAACGATGTATCTCTTTGGCCAATAGCGTCTTGCCCGTGCCGTTTTCACCCGTGATGAGGATGGCGGCGTCTGTGGGGGCGATTTTCTCCACCATCAGTCGCAGTTCCCGCATCGACGGGCTATCGCTCCAGAACAGGGTGCATTCGTCCTGTGATTTCCGTTTCGGACTGTTCTTTTCGGGAGTACAGGCGCGGATGAGGGTGGCGATGAGGCGGTCGTTGTCCCACGGCTTCACCACAAAGTCGGCGGCGCCCTCCTTCATGCCCGCCACGGCCAGCTCGATGTCGGCGTAGGCGGTGAAGAGCACCACAGGAAGCTGTGGGAAGAGCCGTTTGATCTCGCGGAGCCAGAAGAGGCCTTCGTTGCCGGTGTTGAGTCCGGCGGAGAAGTTCATGTCGAGCAGCACGACGTCAGGGCGGCACTGCTCGATCTGCCGTAGCAGGGTGTTGGGCGACGGCAGCGCGACCACCTGCTGGAACTCGCGCTCGAGCAGCAGTTTCAGCGCCGCAAGGACGTTGCGGTTGTCATCGACGATGAGGATGGTGTTTTTCATTTCTTTTTAGGTTTTCGCCCCCCGCATTGCGCGATTTCGTCGCTTGTGTGGGGTTATTAGCGCTTCGCGCGTTTTGTCTCTAATACTACTCCGCCCTGCGAGCACCCCTTCTAAAAGAAGGGGAATGGGCTGCTCAAGGAAGCAGTTTCAAATATCGCGCCAAAAGTAGGAAATATATCCATAACAGAGTGTTGCCAGGAAACGAAAAGTCGCATTGTGTCCAAAAATAAGACGGAAGTGTCAAAAAAATGGACGGGGAATGGCGGGGAGAGAGGAGGCGCAAAAATCACATCCGAAACGTCATCGGTATCTGATAGTAGCAGCGCACGGGTTTCCCGTTCAGGAGGCCCGGTTCCCACTTGGGAAGCGTGCCGAGGACCCTGATGGTTTCGTTGTCAAGAATGGGATGCAGGGACACCACAATCGTAAACCCATCCATTCTGCCGTCTTTTTCCACGACAAATTTCACCAAAACGGTGCCTGCTAACTTCAAATTGCGGGCATATTCCGGATAAATGGTGTTTCGCGATAGTGTTGTCATCAACGCCTCCATGCCTCCGGGAAACTCTGGTAATTTTTTTGTGGAAGTATAGATGTTTTTTCTGTCCAAAGAATCGGGATCGTTTTCATATACGTTGTTGAGTTCGTTCTCCAACGCCTTTATGAGGTATTTCAAGTTGAATTTCTCAGCCTTTTGGTAAAGGGAGATTGCCTTTGCCAAATCCTTCTCCACCATCACTCCCCGCTGATAGAAAGCCCCCAACAGCATATTTGCATCTTGGGAGCCTCGATCCGCCATCGCTTCAAGCTTGTCGAACGCGGCTTTCGACTGGTCGAACATAGCGCCGCAATAGAAATAGTGGGCGGCCTTTTCCTCATCGTTTTGGGCCAGCGCCTTGTTGCCTTTTTTCGTGTATTTGCTCTGCTGGGCAAAAGCGGAACTTCCGCACAACACCAGCAACAATGTGACCAAAGCAATTTTTGAAAAAATCTTTTTCATAAAACAATCATTTTGGATGTGAGAAACCAAGAACTGCAAATAATGCGCAAAAATAGACATTATTTCCAACCCATGAAAACTATATTCCAAATATCCGTATAATTTTTTCCAGTAGTTTAACAAATCGTAATACCAGTAATTTTTGTACTTTTGCCATTGTTTATTTGATAATCATCAAATGTTATTGTTGTAAACAATAATAATAAAACAACATGAATATGAAAAACAAATCTCTATTCATCACCATAATCGCTGTTCTGCTGGCGTCTTCGGTTTACGCTCAAATTCCCGCCATTGAAATGGTTTATGTAGAAGGCGGCGAGTTTATGATGGGTTGCACCGGCCGGCATTCCGACTGTTTCGTGAATGAGGCTCCAGCCCATCCGGTAAAACTTGACGGTTTTTATATCGCCAAATACGAAGTGACTCAAGGACTTTGGATGTCGGTGATGGGCGGCAAGAACCCCTCCAAGGTCTCTGGTGACAGTTTGCCGGTTACACGTGTCAGTTGGTATGACGCTCAGACCTTCATTGCCAAGCTAAATGAACTTACGGGGAAGAAATACCGCCTGCCCACAGAGGCCGAATGGGAATATGCCGCCCGCGGAGGCCAATTTTCCCAAAACTACAAGTTTAGCGGTTCCGACAATTTGGAAGAGGTGGCCTGGTGCAAGAAAAACAGTGGGAAAACAATCCACGCCGTCGGCACAAAACATCCGAACGAGCTGGGTGTTTATGATATGACTGGCAACGTGTATGAATGGTGTTTCGATGGTTTTGATATGTATGAATGGAATTCAAGCAAGGTTCTTGAGAATCCCACCGGGTACAATTTGGGCGAAACCAAAGTCTATCGAGGCGGCTGTATGACCAGCTATTCGGATGTTTGTCGCGTTTCCGCCCGCAGCCAAAGTATCCCTAACGCCCAATACAATTATGTCGGATTCCGTCTGGTCTTGGACGGGGCCACTAAATGATTGGATAGTCAGTTCTTTTCGCCTTATTGATGTTGCGATAATAATCAGCTGTTATTAGATTGCATTGCCTTATAAAACAATGTGTTACTCTCTTTTTCTGTCAGCATCTCCGAAATCAGTCGGCACATTTGTTCTTCTGTCACATCGAAATAGTGCTGGCGCTCGTCAAGGAAATACTCCACGTTGGAGATGGTCTCGCCCACGGCCAAGTTGGAGGCCCGGTCATCGATTTTGATGTCGTTGTGCAATAACACGGCCTCGGCGCGGTTCTGCACTTTCCGCAAATCGTGCGGGAAGTTTTTATCTGCTTTGAAACCATAGAGATAATTACACAAGGCGGCATCTGCTTCTTCAATGGAGACGCCCTCCACAGGCCGTCCGCTGATGAGAAACAGCCCCTCGTCCGTGGTGCCCATGATGGAGGCGGAGATGTCGGTGAAGAGTTTCTTCTCCGTCACTAAATGCTGATATAGATAGGACGATTGTCCCGTGCCGAACATGTCCGACAACAGGTCGCAGGCATAGTAGTCGGGGTGCATGCGCTCGCACATGTGCCAGCCCTTCACCAGAATGTCCGAGGGTACAGGGCGTTCCACCATTTGGAGTCGCAACTCCTTTTGCGGTAATTCTTCAGGGTAGTTCTTCTTAGGTGCATCGCCGGGTGGAATGTCGCAGAACCACTTTTCTACCAGCGGAATAACCTCCTCATAACGCACATTGCCAGCCACCACTAACACGGCGTTGTTCGGACGGTAGAAGCGGTAGTAGAAATCCTTGATGATTGCCATATCGACTTCGGCGATATGCTCGGTTTTTTTCCCGATGGGCAGCCACTGGTACGGATGTCTTTGGTAGGCCATCTGGTTGAACAGCATCATAAGGTCACCGTATGGCCGGTTGAGGTAAGTCTCCTTGAACTCTTCGATCACCACCTGTTTCTGGATGTCAAGCGACTGCTGGCGGAAGGCCAGTTCGAGCATTCTGTCGGACTCGATCCAGAGGGCGGTTTCTATATTGTTGGCGGGCAGTACAATATAATAATGGGTGATGTCCTGCGAGGTGTAGGCGTTGTTGATGGCTCCGACCTTCTGCAGGGCTTCGTCGTAGTTCGGCACATGAACGGAGCCGGTGAACATGAAATGCTCCATCAGATGGGCCAGTCCGGTGTGGTCGGGATGCTCGTCGCGGGAGCCTACATTATACACTATGTTGCACGTTGCCAGCGGTGTGGTGTGGTCCTCGTGAACCAGCACACGCAGGCCGTTGTCCAATATCTTTCTCTTTATTATATCCATTTTTAAAAATTGCAAAGATACATCATTTTCCTTAAAACAAACAACCGCCGGATTCAGGAATTAAATCGTATTTTTGCGCCCTTTTTAATGACACCTATGGATTTCAAACTCTCCTCCTCATATAAACCCTCCGGCGACCAGCCTACCGCCATCCGCCAACTGGTGGACGGTCTTAACCGCGGTGACCAAGCGCAAACCCTGCTCGGTGTCACCGGGTCGGGCAAGACGTTCACTATCGCCAATGTTCTCCAGCAGGTGAACCGTCCCGCCCTGGTGCTCAGTCATAATAAGACCTTGGCGGCGCAGCTCTATGGGGAGTTCAAGCAGTTCTTTCCGGACAACGCGGTGGAGTACTACGTTTCCTACTACGACTATTACCAGCCGGAAGCCTACATCCCGACGACCAACACGTACATAGAGAAGGATTTGGCCATCAACGATGAGATCGAAAAACTGCGCTTGCACACGACAGCCTCGCTGCTGTCAGGGCGCCGCGATGTGATTGTCGTTGCTTCGGTGTCCTGCATATACGGCATCGGCAATCCCGATGATTTTGCCAAGAACGTCATCCATCTGCATACAGGAATGCTGATTGACCGTAACAAGCTGTTGCTAACGTTCGTCAACAGCCTCTATTCGCGCACGGAGCTGGACCTGCAGCCGTCGCAGTTCCGCGTGAAGGGCGACACGGTGGACATTTATCCTCCATACAGCGATTGCGCCTACCGTATCGTCTTTTTTGACGATGAAATAGAGTCCATCGCCGAGTTGGAGGCCGCCACCGGCGGGGTGATTGGCAAAGTGGAGAAGGTCACCATCTATCCGGCCAGCATCTTCGTTACCACCCAACAGTCGATGAATGAAGCCATCGATCAGATCAAATTGGACCTCGGTGAGCAGATTGCCTACTTGAAATCCATTGGCAAGCACTTGGAGGCCAAACGGTTGGATGACCGTGTGAATTATGATGTGGAGATGATGAAGGAGCTGGGCTATTGCTCTGGCATTGAGAATTATTCGCGCTATTTCGACAAACGCAAGCCCGGGGAGCGGCCCTTCTGCATCTTGGACTTTTTCCCGGATGATTTCGTGCTGGTGATTGACGAGAGCCACGTCACGGTGCCGCAAATCGGGGCCATGTACGGGGGCGACCGTTCGCGGAAGATCAATCTGGTGGACTATGGTTTCCGTTTGCCTGCGGCCCTGGATAACCGTCCGTTGAAGTTCGCGGAATTCGAGAACTTGATCGGGCAGACCATCTTCATGAGCGCCACGCCGGCCGATTTCGAGTTGCAGCGCTCCGGTGGGGTGGTGGTGGAGCAGGTGGTGCGTCCTACAGGTCTGTTAGACCCGCCCATCGAGGTGCGTCCCGCCACCAATCAGGTGGACGACCTGCTGAACGAGATTGAAGACACCGTTGACAGGGGCGAACGTGTGCTGGTGACCACGCTGACCAAGCGTATGGCCGAGGAACTGAACACGTATTTGATCAATATCGGGATAAAATCCTGCTACATACATTCGGATGTGGAGACCTTGGACCGCGTTGAAATTCTCAAAGACTTGCGATTTGGGGCTATTGACGTGCTGGTGGGAGTGAATCTGTTGCGCGAAGGCCTTGATTTGCCGGAAGTGTCGTTGGTGGCCATCATGGATGCCGACAAAGAGGGCTTCCTGCGCAATGAGCGGTCGCTTACGCAGACGGCAGGCCGTGCGGCGCGCCATGTGAACGGACGCGTCATCTTCTATGCCAACAAAATCACCAAGTCTATGCAGGCCACGATGGACGAGACCGCGCGCCGCCGGGCCAAACAGATGGCTTACAACGAGGCTCATCACATCACGCCAAAGGGGGTGATCAAGTCGGAGGAGGTCTATTTGGCAGGAAATATTAATGATGCCGTCACGCAGTCGGGCGACAAGAAGGTCAAAGAATACAAGACCTTTGAGGCCCCAAGAGCGTTGGCCGCCGAGCCGGACATCCATCTGCTCAATATTGAGCAATTGGAGCAAAAGAAGAAAAAACTCCGAAAAGAGATGGATAAGGCCGTCAAGGATTTGGATTTTGATATGGCCATTATCCTCCGTGACCAGATAAAAGAGATCGACCAGCGTATAAGCGAGTATTGATGCGGTTTTGTAACCGTTTGATTTCTTGTTAGATAATGTGTAATATTTAAAATTTGTTAATTTTTCATCAAAACCCTTGTGCAATGGGTTGTTTTGATGTATATTTGCGATGTTGATTTTTATTATAAAATTAATATCGAAATAACTATTGTTTATGATAAGAGATCGTTTGTTCGGAATAGTGAAGAGGGTCTGCGGGGGAGGAAGAGCAGACGGCTGTCGGGTGCTCAGGCGCTGCTCCCTGCCACTATGACGTGCGCCGGTGGTGGGGAGGCAGGTGCCGGTGTGGGGGAGATTATCCTTTTTTAGGGGGAGACAACGGAGTCCCGGCCAACAAAGCACTGTAAGGCGTTGTATGACTCAACCTCGCGGCATGGTTCTATCCGCGGGGCACGTGACACCATTCTTGGCGGAAAGGATACATTTCCTGCCGCGGGACAGAACTGTGCTAATATTATTTTATTGTATAACCAGGTTTATTATGAAAATTATGAAAAAAAGAATCCTATTAAGTATAGCAGGTATCGCTAGTTTGGCTGTGGCTACAGCCGTTATTGTTGTCAGTTGTAATAAAGAAGATGTGAAAAAAGACGTCGCCGCCACCTTCCCAGATGAATTGGCGGGCGACACTGTGGATTTCAGTATTTACTATCAGGAGGTTGAGCAGCTTGCCGTCAAATTCTGGGCGGCTTGTGACCAAGCATACAATGCTGACCGCACGCAATTCCTTGCGGTGTGCGAATCGGGGGATTTCCAGGAGTTCCAGCGGGTCACGCAGTTGGATGCCGCCTTTTTCGAGCAGTTCAAGCAGTTGCTTTTGGATGCTCGGGTTCGGGTGGAGGCGGACCATCCCGGTATCACGGAGCGGTATGCGGAGTCGCCTTGCACGGAGTGCTCGCAGGATGCCTTGAAGCGCATCGCCAAGGCGGAGGCCCGTCACGCGGGCGCCGTGTCCGCGCAGAAGGCTTGGTTTGCCCGCCGCGACTGCTGGTTCGTCTGCTCGTTGGCCTGCATGTCCACGCTGGAATTGTATGCCCCCTGTGTGCTGGGGTGCGTGGAGTTGTGCCTCTATTTTGCCGATTGAGCACGACTCTGACACCCGGGACCCATCCGAAATCCCGCCGGCGGGTGTGTCTGCCGGCGGGATGGATGCGGGTTTTTCTGCCTGTTGAAAATAAATCTTGCTAACCTGTTGGATGATAAGAAAATTTTTGTACTTTTGCCGCCCAAAATTTTAAACACATTTTTTAACAAACAAACTTTAACAAATTATGGCAAATCAGTATGAAACCGTTTTCATTATGACGCCCGTTTTGTCTGAAGATCAGATGAAGGAAACGGTACAAAAGTTTGAGAAGATCCTCACCGACAACGGTGCTGAGATCGTCCATCAGGAGAACTGGGGCCTCCGTAAGCTGGAGTATCCCATCCAGAAGAAATCCTCCGGATTCTACCACCTTTTTGAATTCAAGGCAGAAGACGGTGCCGTCGTAGAAGCATTGGAGCTGCAATACCGTCGTGACGAGCGCATCATGCGTTTCCTCACCGTGAGCATGGACAAGTACGCTATCGCCTACGCAGAGAAAAGACGTGCGAACCGCAACGCCAAAGCAGCCGCTGCCGAGGAAGTCAAGGAAGAGGTGAAAGAGGAAGCTCCCGTAGCTGAACAACCTCAGGAAGTTAACAACGAGTCTAATCAAACAGAACAAGCAGAATAATTATGGCACAACAATCCGACATCAAATACATTGCTCCCGTAGCAGTTGATATTAAGAAGAAAAAATACTGCCGTTTCAAAAAGAGCGGTATCAAGTACATTGACTACAAGGATGGCGAATTTCTCAAGAAGTTCGTGAACGAGCAAGGCAAGATTCTGCCCCGCCGTCTCACCGGTACTTCCCTGAAATATCAGAAGAAAGTGGCCCAGGCTGTCAAAAGAGCCCGTCATTTGGCCCTTCTGCCGTTCGTAACCGACAATTTAAAATCTAACTAATAGGAGGAATTGACATGGAAATTATATTAAAACAAGACGTACAGAATTTAGGCTATGCCGATGACCTCGTAAAGGTTAAAGACGGTTATGCTCGTAATTATCTCATTCCGAACGGTCTGGCCGAGCTTGCCACCCCCGCGAAGAAGAAAATGCTGGCAGAGACGCTGAAACAGCGTGCTTTCAAAGCCGAAAAGATCAGAAAAGAGGCCGAGTTCCTCGCCGGTAAAATCGAGGGTCTTGAGGTCACGATTCCGACCAAGGCTTCCGAAAAGGGTACCATCTTCGGCTCCGTCACGTCCATCGCCGTGGCCAACGCACTGAAAGAGCAACACGACATCGACATCGACCGCAGAAAAATCATCATGCACGAAGACCACATCAAAGAACTGGGCGAATACACCGCCATGGTCAACCTGCACAAGGATTTCAACAAGGTGAGCCTCAAGCTTCACGTGGTGGCCGAGCAAGAGTAGTGTTTACGCTCTTACCTATACGAAACTCTCTCCGCAAGGGGAGAGTTTTTTTTGTCCGAAAATCAAACCGTCGGATTCCAGATAGGATTTGCCAAATTTTTCATACCTTTGCACTTTCAAATTACAGACAAGATGAAACATAGAATCAACCTATTGTGCATCGCTTTGATGATGCTTGTGTTGGGTGCCCGCGCTGACGAGGGCATGTGGCTCCCGTATTCCATCAACGGACAGAATCTGGCTGACATGCAGCGACTTGGCTGCAAGCTTACCGCTGAGCAGATCTTCAGCTTCAACCAACCCAGCCTCAAGGATGCCATCGTGCAATTCGGCGGCGGCTGCACTGGCGAGCTGATCTCACCTGAGGGTTTGCTGCTCACCAACCATCACTGCGGCCTCTCCTACGTGCAGGCACACGCCTCCGTGGAACACGATTACCTGCAGGACGGCTTCTGGGCCCGCAGCAAAGACCAGGAACTGCCCAACGAAGGCCTTACTGTGTCGTTCCTTTCTTATATAGAAGATGTTACAGCAGCCGTTTTAAAAGGTATTACCGATAATATGTCGGAAGAGGAACGCGCCAAGAAAATAGAGGAGAACGGCAAGATGCTTGCAGAAGAACGAAAGGGCAAGCGCGATGTGAAAGTGGAAATCGTACCCTTCTACCACGGCAACCAGTACATCCTGTTTGAGTACGATGTGTACAAAGATGTGCGCCTCGTGGCCTGTCCGCCTTGGGGCATCGGCAAATATGGCGCCGACACTGACAACTGGACATGGCCGCGCCACAAAGGCGACTTCTGTATCTTCCGTGTTTATACATCTCCCGATGGCAAACCTGCCGCGTACAGTAAGAACAACGTGCCCATGAAATCGAAGCACTATCTGCCTATATCATTAAAAGGCGTACAACCAGGTGATTACACTATGATTTTAGGCTATCCCGGTTCCACTGACCGCTACTCCTACTCCGGTGCCGTGAAGAATATCATCGAATTGGAAGGCCCCGCCATTGTGGACTGCCGTACCACCAAACTGGAGCAGTACCGCAAGCACATGGATGCCGACCCTGCTGTCTTCATCCAATATGCCTCCAAGCAGGCCAGTGTGAGCAACTACTGGAAATATTATATCGGACAGGTGAAACAACTCAAGCAGAACAAAGTGTATGACAAACGTGTGACCCAGGAACAGGATTTCCGCAACTGGACGTATCGCAGCGAAGACCGGATAAATAAGTATCTCAATGTCTTGGATGAGCTTGACAAATATTGGAAACACCAGAAAAACTACACCAAGGCTCTCATCTACCACCGCGAGGCAGGTTGGCGCGGCGGCGAAGCCGTGACGTTTGCTTTGAAATTCAGATCGCTGAATAATGCCATAGAGTCAAAAGCGGCCCCGCAAGACAAAATCATCGCGTATGCGAAAAAGCTGAAACCGGAATTCGATAATTTCTTCAAGGATTATAACAAGGCGTTGGATCGCGACGTCACTATCGCCCTGCTGAACCTGTTCTACAAAGATGTGAAACACGACCAGTTGCCCGCCACCATCAAAAAGGTGGGTGACAAGAACCATGGCGATTTCACCGCTTTCGTAGATAACGCCTTCGCCAAATCTATTCTGGTGGATCCCGATAAGCTGAATGCGTGGATTGAGAAGCCCAAATCGCTGGCAAAGGATCCCATTTATGCTTTGATGTACGATATCTTGCAATCGTACTGGAAATTGGGAGATGAAGCCGACAAGGTGAATTGTGATCGTGCCAATCGTTTGTACATGCAGGGTTTGAGGGAAATGCAGAAAAACCGCAATTTCTATCCGGATGCCAACTTCACCATGCGACTCACCTACGGCAGCGTGCAGGATTGTCAACCGGCGGATGCCGTCACATACAACTACATTACCACGTTGGATGGTGTGATGGCCAAGTACAAACCCGGCGACTGGGAGTTTGACGTGCCCAAGGACCTCATCCGGCTGTGGGAGAACCATGACTATGGTCGCTACGCCAACGAGAATGGTGACCTCGTGGTCAACTTCATCACCACCAACGACATTACGGGTGGTAACTCCGGCAGTCCGGTCATTGACGCCAATGGCAATCTCATCGGTTTGGCCTTCGATGGCAACTGGGAGGCCATGAGTGGCGATATCGCGTTTGAGAACGAAGTGCAACGCACCATCTGCATGGACATGCGCTACTTGCTATTCATCATCGACAAGATGGCCAATGCACAGAATCTGATGCAGGAAATCAAGATTGTGCAGTAATAATGATGAAAAGACAAAAAAATAGAGGGCGATGCTTTTCGGCATCGCCCTCTGTCTTATCTTCTACATGCGTTTTCCATTGAGGAAATATTGTTCCACCTTGTTACTGCCGAAGCCATAACTCATATAGTAGATGGTATCCATTGGCTTGGTGATAAAGAAGTTGGCCTTCTTTCCCTTCGTGATGGTGCCAACGGTCTCATGTTCGCCTAATGCATACGCTGTATTGATGGTGGTGGCGTTGATGGCCTCTTCTGTGAGCATTTTGTACATGATGGAGCCCATCGCCAGCACTAACTGCATATTGCCCGACGGGCAGGATCCCGGGTTGTAGTCGGAGGCTAAGGCCACCGGCAGTCCGCCCTCCATCATCTTGCGTGCGGGGGCGCACACCATACCTAAGAAAAAGGCGGCTCCCGGCAGGATGGTCGGCATGGTCTCGCTGCCTCTGAGGACGGCGATTTCCTCGTCGCCTGTGTATTCCAGATGATCCACCGAGAGGGCGTTGTACTTCACGCCCACTTGGATGCCGCCCGAGCAGGCCATCTCATTGGCATGGATTTTGGGCCGCAGCCCGTATTTGATGCCCTGCATCAGCATTCGCTCTGTCTGCTCGCAGGTGAAGAAACCTTTGTCGCAGAATACATCGATGTAGTCGGCTAAATCTTCCGCGGCTACCATCGGAATCATCTCATTGATAATCAAATCCACATACTCGTCGGGATTGTTCTTATAGGCCAATGGCACCGCGTGTGCACCGAGGAAATTGGCCTTGATGGTCAACGGGGAGGTCTCCTTGAGGTGGCGAATGACGCGGAGCATCTTTAGCTCATCCTCCGTGGAGAGACCATAGCCGCTCTTGATTTCCACCGCCCCTGTACCGTAGGATGCCATCTCTTCCAGACGTTGCCATGCTTGCTCGTACAACGCCTCTTCCGATGTATTGTGCAGACGTTGCGCGGAGTTGAGGATTCCGCCACCACGCTTGGCTATCTCCTCGTAGCTGAGGCCCTTGATCTTGTCGATGTACTCCACCTCGCGGCTGCCGGCATAGACGATATGCGTGTGCGAGTCACAAAAAGAGGGGAAAACCATCCGCCCGGAGGCGTCAACCACCTCTATCGGTTCTTTGATTTTGTTCAGGTCAATCTTGGGGAGCTCCTCCATGGGACCGAAATCCTTGATTTTTTCGCCCACCGTCAAAAGATAAGCGTTGTCAATGACAGGAAGTTGTTGCATCTCTTTTCCTGCGCGGAATTTTATTTTTTTCGGTTCGGCCTGAACCAACTGTTTGATGTTTTTTACTAATATTGCCATATTAAAAAATTAATAGGGATTATTTGATTTTGGGAATTCCCAATTTTTACAAACTCTAAACTATCAACTCTAAACTCTATACTTTTACCTCTCCCCCTCGTCGTATCCGAAGCGTCTCATCAGCAACTCGCTGTTACGCCAGTCTTTGAGTACTTTTACCGACAGATCCAAATAGACGTGCTTTTGCAGGAAATCCTCGATGGACAGGCGTGCGTCGGAGCCGAGTTTCTTGATGGCCGCTCCCTTGCTGCCGATGATGATGGCCTTTTGGGTGTCGCGTTCCACATACAGGATGGCCCCGATGCGGATAATGTCCTCTTCCTCCTTGTAGCTTTCCACAACCACCTCCACACTATAGGGTATTTCCTTCTTGTATTGTAGGAGAATCTGTTCGCGGATTAGCTCCGACACAAAAAAGCGCATCGGACGGTCGGTCAGGGCATCCTTGGGGAAATAGGGAGGACAAAGCGGCAGCAATTCGATGATTTTCTCCCTCAATTCGTTGATATGCACGCCTTTGAGGGCGGAAACTGTCAGCACATCGGCATCTGGGAACAGTTGTTTCCAGAATTGCTCCGTCTCCGCGACCTGCTCTTCGGTGTATTTGTCTATTTTATTAATAGTTAAAACAATAGGCCTTCCCAAGGATTTGATTTTCTCTACAAGTTCCGCGTGGTATTTCATTTCGCCGCAATCCACCATATAAAGGATAATGTCAGCATCTTGCAGCGAGTCCACCACGAAGCGCATCATCATTTTCTGCATCATGTAGGCGGGCTCGAGCACGCCGGGAAGGTCGGAATAGACAATCTGGTAGTTGTCGCCGTTCACAATGCCCTTGATGCGGTGGCGCGTGGTCTGCGCCTTGGAGGTCATAATGGAGATTTTCTCGCCCACCAGCTGGTTCATAAGCGTACTTTTGCCCACATTGGGGTTCCCTATGATGTTGACAAAGCCGGCGCGGTGGTCAGGAGTGCTGGTAAGCGTGTCCGTAAATGTATTCATATTCGGATGATTCGTAGATTATTATTGCAGCCGCAAAAGTACGACTTTTTTGCACACACGGCAGAATCCGATCGCGTGTACTGTTCCGCCGTCTTTTACAATATGAAGTTCCCTGTTTTAAAATACAAGGCTCCCTTCCGATAGTCCGAAAAAAATCATACCTTTGCAGTGCTGATAACAACTTATAGTGAAACTTATGATGCCAGTCAATTGCAAAATCAACCTCGGTCTGAACATCGTGCGCAAACGCCCGGACGGGTACCACGACTTGGAGACGGTGTTTTATCCTACGGATTATTATAGGGACAGTCTCACGTTGGAGGAAACGGACATCGATTTTGAGTTTGTTTGCGAGAGTGTTCAGGATGTGGGTCCGGATGATAAAAACCTTTGTGTGAAAGCTTTCCGGCTGTTGCAGCGCGATTTCGGCATTCGGGGCGTGCGACTGCGTTTGGAGAAGCACATCCCCACAGGGGCCGGTCTTGGCGGCGGTTCCGCCGATGCGGCGTTCACCCTGAAAATGCTGGCCGACTTTTTCAGTCTGCCGTTGGATAACACGGCGTTGCTTTCATACGCAGCGCAATTGGGCAGCGATGTGCCCTTCTTTATCCTCAACACACCTGCGTATGCCACAGGACGGGGTGAGATTCTGCAGCCTATTCCGCTGGATTTGTCAGATTACGAAATACGCATTGAAAAACCAGATGTGTCGGTTTCCACACGCGAAGCCTACGCGGGCGTGACGCCTAAAATGCCCACTGTGCATGTGTGCGACATCATCCGCACCCCGGTGCTGCAATGGCGCGACCTTCTGCATAACGATTTCGAGGACAGCATCTTCGAACAGCATCCCGAGTTGGCGGAAATCAAGCGCTCGTTTTATGAAAACGGTGCCACCTACGCCTCTATGTCGGGAAGTGGCACCGCTGTGTATGGATTGTTCCGTAAATAGGTCGGGAGCGATTATCTGCCGGTGGCCAGTTTTTGGTATTGTTCGGCCTCTTTTTTCTTACCCCGTTTTTCGAAGCTCTTGGCCATCGCCTTATAGAGCTTGATGTAGGCGTGTTGCGCATCGATGTTCTGCATCTGGTTGAATTGTAGCCACATCTGCACAAATTGGTCGTCCACGCGGTCAATGTCAATCAGCTTCATGAACTCCTTGTTAGCAGCCACGAAATCTTTCTTCTGCAGATAAATCTGGATGGCAAGATAATAGGCGCCCGTGTATTTGATGTTGTGTTTCTGGATCTTGCGGACAATATCCAAAGCTTTGTCGTTTTCGCCTTTGTAGATATGGGCGTAAGCCGTCATGTAGTTGGCCACTTCTGCATACGGGTCGATGGCGGTGTAACGGTTGAGGAACATCAAGGCACTGTCGGGACGGTTGATGCGTACGTAGAGTTCTCCGATATTGAGCAGGGCACCAAGGTTCTCGGGATCCTTTTGCAGGGCTTGTTTATAGAGGATGAAGGCGGAGTCGAGCCGTCCCTCGTTCTTGTATTTGAAGGCTTGGCAGTCGGATTTGTCGTTCCGTTTGAGGATGATGCAGATGGGTTTGCCATCCACCTCAATGGTTTTGACCGTGTTTTTGGGCGGGAACTTCGGGCTGCGGAGGTATTCCGGGTTGATGCCTGTAACGGTGAAGATGGCGTAATCCCAGTCGGAGTTCTCCTTTTCGTACCAGCGGATGAATGTGGGCTGGAAGCGGGCGGTGTCGTTGCGGAAGAAGTAGTTCACCGAGGCGGTGTGCCAGGTGCCCACGCGGATTTTGGAGCCATCGGCTTTGGGCTCGGCATTGGCGATAATCCATTCGGAAGCCTCGCGGGTGGAGTGGTAGTAGTAGTCCATCTCGTAGTTGCCGAAGGCTTTCTTGGCCCCACCGGCAAACTCGTTGAAATAGACATATTCGTACGGGTGGTTGGCCACGATATGGCGAATGGGCCCGATGAGCAGCGCCAACAGAATCACCACGCTGGCCACGTTCACGATAATACCCTTCGTAGAGACGTGGCGTGCCACGTCTGTATCATCGTTATTTGTTGTTGTTTCATTGTTAATTCCCAATTTTGATTCCACCCACCGCACGAGACCGTCAAATCCCCATCCGGCAGCGACTACCATAGGCGGGTAGGCGAACATGGCGTGACGCCAGCCGCCATACACATTGGCGCGGGTATAGACAATCCAGAATACGGGGAAGAAGAAGGTGAAGAAGACGAAGAATGCCCAGAAGCGGTCCTCTTTTTTCCGCCAGCAGAAGATGAAGAAGAGAATCATGCCGATGATGACGGCAATGGGAATTGAGATAAGGATGTATTTGGGCGTATAGTACCATGGCAGCCGGTCAGACCACTGCATCGTGCCCTCGAAGAGCTGGCGGAGCGAGATGTCAAAGGAGGACATCAGTTTGAACGCTTCCATGGGATTCTTGATCGGTGCCTGTAGCGCGAACGGCCACAACAGAAGCCCGGCAAAATACCCGACGATGCAGATGAGCAGGCCCATAACCAGCAACTTGAAGAAATCCTTGAGGGTAATATGATATGTGTCTGCGGACCCGTTACCTTGAAGTTTGTTGCCGTTTTTCTTTTTATTGGAAAGATGGAAGAAAAGGTAAATCAGACCCAAAAGCCCGAAGTAGCCAAAGAGTATCAATCCGCCGATACGGACGCTGATAGAGAAGGCGATGGAGAGAATGAGGATGACAAAGGTGTACCATTTTACTTTCGGGAATTGCTTGAAAAAGAGCACCATGCCGAAAATGGCAGATATGACCGCCGTGGCGAATGGCAAGTCTTTAGGGTTGTTGAACGAATGGCCGAGGAATCGTGGCGACAAGAACAGCAGGATCATGGCAATCGCGCCGGCACGGAAGCCGCCCAATTGGTAGGCTATCAGTCCCACCATAAGGATAGCCAGCCACCCCAAAAGGGAATTGCAGATATGGCGTGAGATATTTATGTCCTTGATATGAAATGTTTGATTGATGTATTCTGTAATGACATCGAAAGAAGAACCGTAGTATTGGAGGTTGTCTTTGAAGTTGAGACAGGTGGTGTCTTCTCCATGGGTTTTATAGTAGTTGACGACATTCTGTCCTTGAGGAATCTGAAAACCGTCTTCATCCCCCGTGTTACCGGCATCTAAACTTAAAATGGGCATGATGAAAAGCAGTGCCGCCGCTACGATGATAAAAGCCCAAAACCAGGCGTTTTTCTTGTTTTTTGTCCAAAATTCTTTCATATAATGGTTTTATGTTATAATCAGTGTGAAAAATGATTTTAGATTGTTATGAGACTTTAAAAGGATGCCTACAATTTGTAGCGTCTTTTAATCTGCCAGAGTTCGTAGGGGGCTTTGAAGAAGTCCTTGAATTTCAGTTGTGAGCCACCTACGTCCACCCATTCGAGGAGTGGGTATTCGTAAACGTTCTGGATGGCTTTGTCGCGTCCGTAGGCGTTTATAAAGCGGGCCAGCAGTTCCACATCAAACAGCCAGCGGGTGACGAAGGAATCGGAGAAGAGAGTCGGTACGATGGAGGTCTTGTATAGTTTGGCCCCACATTGGGTGTCATAAACGGGCAGTTTCAGCAGGATGGAGGCCGTGGTGGCAAAGCAGCGTCCTAAATAATGGCGCAGTTGTTTGCGTTTCACGCCAGCACCCAAGCGCATGAGACGTAATCCGGTAACCATTTCAAAATCACCGCGTTGTATTTGTGTGAGGAAGTTGTCGATTTCCCATAGCGGCGTTGCCAGATCCGCATCCCAGAAGCCGATATAATCGCTGGGGATGTGTTCTGCAGCGTGAAGCATGCCTCGGCGCACGGCCTCTGCCTTGCCGCCATTGGGCTGCACGTCCAGATAATGGATTCGTTGGTGCTCGTTCGCGAAGGCCGCGAGCATCTCTAAGGTGTTGTCCTTGCTACCATCATTGACAAAGAGGAAGGACACATCTTCGTGATTGCCGAGGAATTGCAGAAAAGCCTCCTTGTTCAGGCGGTTGGCTTCGTTGTAACAGGGAATTATGATGGTGGTTTGCATAGGCGATTATTTTCTGAAAGTAAAGCGTTTGACAAATAGAAACTGGCAGATGGCAATGATGACCATGGAAATGAGCTTGGCCACAATGCTGTGGAGCCCCATGACGGATACAAACAGGTATAGCATGCCTTCGCTGGCGGCCACGGCCACCAGGCTGATACCGTAGAAGGAGAGGAAGCGGCGGAAAACCTTGTCCTTGACTTTGAAGTTGACTTTCCGGTTGAGGAGGAAACTGCACACGATGCCGCAGTGGTAGCTGACGATGTTGGCAACCAGATAATGCACACCCCAGTGGCAGAGCAGCGAAAACACGCCCAGATCCACTCCCGTGTTGATCACGCCAATAACGCAATAGAGGATGAAGTTGCGGTATTTGGCGTAAAGTGTTTTGATCAGTTGTATCAGTTTATCCATTGTATTCAGTCCGGATTTGTCCACATACTCCTCATTCCGTGCCTTACGGAAGTTCTCATTACCCGGATTGATGTAAATTCCCATAACTGCAAATTTAAAATATATCGGCAGGTCCCCTCTTTTTTCTCACACCTTGTTGTGTGTCTGTATTTTAATAGGCAAAACAAGTTGGCTCAAATTGTCTGCAATATAATCAGCGGCAAAGATACGAAAAAATGTATTGTCCTATCGGGGGCGTAGTTTCTGTATGCTGGAATTGATATTCTGCCAAGTGTTTGAAATCTCTTGAGCAGATAGTGCGCCGGAGGATATGGCAACCTCATTGATAATGCCAGAGAAATGCCGCAGGGAACCATTGTTCCCAACATATAGTTTGTTCTCGGATTTCTTGTACGAGGAGGGGAACATGACAGCAGCTTTCATTTGCCCGTTATCAAAGGCATAGACTTGTTGTCCGGAAAACACTACGGTAAGGTAGTGCCATTGATTGGATTTCAGCTGGATAGGGAATCCGATGCCACCAATATTGATGTAATATTCGTCAGGTTTTGCCTTGTTCCCCGTGTTGAATATTGCAAAGCCCGAGCTATCAGTGTTATTGGCACATAGCACGGGGTATTGGTAGAATTGCATGCTGTCGGCGCGGAAGAGGATTTCCACAGTAAAGGTGGACGGGATGTCCAAACTGTCCCGTCCGTTTTTCGACAGATTGCACAGTTGACGGTAATATGTGGAGTCTTTGGTGAATTTTTCATGCAGCAGGGTTGTATTTCTTTTTTGGAAAAATACGGTTGCTGGAGAAGGAGTGTTCCGTTTCTGCAAATGAGCGAAAATCAAAGCGGTGGTGTCGTAAAGACGATCTACAACTTGATATTCCGCAGTTAAAACAGTACGAATGTCGGAAAGATATGGATAGTAGAAATTGTTGCCTAAAAACACATCGTAGGCGGAATCGGCAAGGGTAGTCACATATCGCTCGGCATCTGTTTTATAAAACAAGTCCAGAATACCCGGATTGACGGCGGAGCGCATCCGCTTGTCCTGCATGAACAACCCTTGGTACTTGTTGGAACACAGCAATATGACACGGTCGGAGGAGATATCGCAGGAATCGATGAAATGGTTGACGCTGTTGATATATTTTTTCTCTTTGGCATAGGCAGGCTTCAATTCTTTGCGGACGGTTTGATTGGCCAAGTTGCTAATGTCGGAAGATGCGGCGCCAAGACTAATGGTTGAAAGTAACAGACAGGCAAAGCACAAATAAAGGAATGGCGTTAAGATGAAGTTGTTGGTGCGTTTGAAGGTTGCCCATAATTCGTCAGTGAGCAGTGTGAGTTCAATGAGACCTGGAAGCAAGCTTGTGGTGAAATTCCAGTTGTGGCTTCTGCCCTGATAGTATGCGAAAAGACCGCATCCTAAAATGGCCATCAGGAATATGGCGGCAGATTTGGGTGTGATGTCCTTTTTGAAAAGTCGGCTGATGGCATAAACCAAGCATAAGATATGGACAAGAACGAGCAACATCCACGGGTGGAACAACGGCATGGGCAACATGAAAAACCCCATGGATCCAAAAACAGAGAGTGTGGATGTGAGTAAGCTGAAATCGGGGAAATGACCGTAATGTATTCGTTGGATTATTCCATAACATGCAAAAGCCAGCAATAATGTGACAATCCATACTCCAAAATGGAACAGGATTTTCTTCCAATTGAATTTCTTTTCAGGGGAAAAGAAATCATAATAGCAGAGGAATGCCAACCATGAAAGATAGGAAACTAATCCGAACTCGAAATTCCAAATAACACCGAACGCCATAAGGACTGTTCCGACGTAATAGACAATGCGCTGAAAGCGCTGTTTGTCCTTTTTTACCGCTATTAAGAAAAGGGAAACAGTTAAAAGCAGGAGAGCCACCGGTGTGGTTCGGATGGGGAAAATGGCAAAAGCAGAATCAAAATTCATGATCAAACGGTTCAGCAAATAGGAGAAATATAAACTGGTGCCAAAACCGAGCAGTGCGATGATCTTGTCTTGTACCGTAGTGTATAAAAAGAGCAGGATGGAGGCAAAAGTAAAAACAATCAATAAACTCATCGCGAAGGTGAAACTGGAAACCGAAAATCCAAATAGATTAAAGAAAGGCTGTAGAAAATGAGGATATAAGCCATACGTGTTCGTGAACCCGTCATTCAGCAGTTGACTGCCGGCATTTACCTGAGTGGCAGAATAGAAGACGGCATTGAAGTCAAATTGGTTTTCCCAGTTCAAAGGCATGTCGAAGTGCATCATGTTGAAGATCTGAATCAGGATGATTGCGGCAAACACAAAAAGCACGGCGGAAGATAATATTTTATATACTTTGGATCCGATTCCACGAATAAACTTGACCACAAACAGATAGAATAAAAGTAACAAGGATACCCATAGCAGGAAATATTGAGCCAGATGAGTGTCAAGGAAAGTGTCCTTGAAGAAAAAATCATAATTGGTGACCGCCAGTCGGTCCCGCTCGTTATGTAATCTTCCAAGTGTCTCAAGATAGGTGGGGTTGTCTTGGGCAAACACATAATATCCCAAGAAGGCAATGCCAGCTGAAGCCAAAACAACCAAGGAATAAGCTAACCATTTGTTTTGTGCGATTTTTTTGAAAAATGAACGAGTGGTGAGAAAGTAAAGGCCAAGAAGACAGCATGGGATAAAGAGCAGTCCTGTTCGGAACAACAAGGCCTCCACGGGTTCTGGTTGGAAGTCCGTTACGATACATTTTTCTAACGCGGCCTTTACAATGCTTTCTGTTTCCGGATGGTATATTTTGGAGATTAGTAAACCTAAACATGAAAACAGGAAAATGGTCCCGATAATACAAAATGACCATTGAACAATGTTGGAGACAAGCTCGTTGTTGGCATTTTTCAAATCGCTCGGGTATTGTTTCCCTAATACTGTGCCATTGCTTTTAACCTGCTTTTTTGATTTTTTAGAACTCATAATATTTATATCTCTTTGTTATGCATTTTTTGTTAAGACTTTTTTCGTAATCTTTATTTTATGTTTGATTATTCTGAAATGGGAGAGACATATCATTCGAGAATCCAGCGATAATAGGGAAGTATATGGATTCTTCTACCATCTGGCAGCACTTTTTCTTCTGATTGCTCCTGCGTGATAATGAAGCCTTCCTTTAGGTTGAAGGCGTTCATCGCGGCCATCAGCCCCGCTTCTTCGCGTTCACGATTACTTGTCGTGTGCATGGAAGTTGTAACTTGATAGGCAGCAACAATGCTCCCTCCTTGCTTTACAATAAAGTCACATTCCCCTTTGTCACTGAAATAATAGGGTTCCTGTTCTCTTCGGCGCAATTCGAGATAAACAGCGTTTTCTAATCGGGAACCCCAGTTGTCGCTGAACCCGAACCCGATTTGGGCTACGAGCCCATTGTCAATGAAATATATCTTTTTGGGACTTTTGAGTTGTTCCCCCACCTTGTAGTCGTATTTGGTTAGTACGCCAACCAGATATGCTTCTTCCATATAACTGATATAGTCACTCACTGTATCTGAACTTTTCACATTTGTTGCCTTGCTTACAGATTTATAGGTAAAACGGTGCGTATAGTTGCTGGCTAAATAATAAGCAACTTCCCGTAGTTGCCTGTCTGATGGGAGTTTGTGCCTGACAACAATGTCCCGATAAATGATATCGTTATATAATTCTTTCAAATAGCGTGGATTGCTGGTGGACAGATATTGTGGAAAGCCTCCGTCTGTCAAGTATTTGTTCTGTATGTTCAGCATTTTGGCGCGACCTTCTGCGGTATAGAAGTCAGGCCTTCCCCATTCGATACCTTTCATGGACATGTATTCGGGGAATGACATCGGGAATAGCTCCTGCTTCAAATGCCTTCCTGTCAGAAGTGTCCCGAGTTCCTTGCTCAGCATAAAGGCATTGCTGCCCGTCACAAACACTTTGTTGTTCTGACGGTACAGTCTGCCGACAAACCGTTCCCAGCCGGGTATCAACTGCACTTCGTCAAGGTAGAAAGTGTGTTGCAGGCCGAAGTCTTCGGCAAACACATCATATAGGGTTTGGAAATCTTCTACGGTGAAATAAAGCAGACGGTCATCGTCAAAACTTAAGTAATAGTCCTGTTCCGATAGGCGGGACTTGATTTGCTGCATCAGGACAGACTTGCCGCACCTTCGCACACCAGAAATGACAAGTATTTCAGGATTAGAGATTTGTGTTAGCGGCAATAGCCTCTGCACACCGAGGTCTTCGTGTTGTTCGCGCTGCTCATAAATCACCTGCCGTAACAAATCCTTTGTGACCATAATTCATATTTTCGGGTTGCAAATGTACAAAAAATCCATATTCACAATCGAAATTTTTTTAAAAAAATCCATATTTACAATATGGATTCTGTATCGATAGGGTTGGCAGAAATCGCTGTCCGTTATTATGCTTTGTGGCGTTATGCTTTAAAGCGTAATGATTTATGCGTTGCAAAACCACAAAAATTCTATTCATAATCGGAACATTTGGAGATTATTCTGATTCGAAACAGGGATTTTCTTTATCTTCTGTATCAAAATTAATGCGTTCCTCTTCAATCACCAGTGGGCGGTTCATCACCCGCGTGTTGATGCTCATCACGTACTCTCCCACGAAGCCGATAAAGAGCAATTCCACCGCATTGATGAAGAACAGGCCGATGATCAATGGAGCCAAGCCGGCGGAGAAGGAATCCCAATAAATCAGCTTCAGTACAAGGTAAACCAATGCGGCCAGAATCGACAAGCCTGACAATATCAATCCGGCAAAAGTGACGAGATGCAGGCCTACCTTGGTGTAGCTGGTGAAGCTGAGCATGGCCGCATCAAACAGGGTGAAGAAATTGTTGTGCGTTTTCCCGGCACGTCGCTTTGCCTGGGTGTATTCAATGTCCACCCGTTTATAACCCAGTTCGGCCACAATGCCGCGAATGAACGGGGTGGGGTCTTTCAGATTGCGCAACACCTCGATAAAGCTTTTGTCATAAAGACCAAAGCCGGTAAAATGCTCAATCTGGTCCACAGAAGACATTTTCTTGATGATTTTATAATAAATGGTGCGCAAAAAACGCATGATGGGATTCTCCTTGCTCTTGGTCTTGATACAGGAGACGATTTTGGCACCGTTTTCCCAGGTTTCCACCAAACGGGGAATCATCTCCACAGGATCTTGGAAGTCACAGCACATACTGATGGTGCAATCGCCTGAGGTTTGGAGCATTCCATAGTATGGACTGTTGAACTGCCCAAAATTCTTGGCATTGAAGATGGCCTTGATTTTAGGATTCTGCTTGCAGATTTCCCGCAACAAGGGGCGGGTGTTGTCCTGTGAGTCATTGTCGATGAAAACAATCTCGTAGTCGTAGTTTGGAAGGTTGTTTTGTAACTCTTCCACCACGGCTTTGCTTATGGGCACCACGTTTTCTTCTTCGTTATAACAGGGTATCAGGATGCTTATTTTTTTCATAATTATTTAATATCAATCATTATCGTTACAAACAAATGAAAGGATCCCTTTTATAAAAGTAAATTTTGGTTTCCATCCGGTATCCTTCGTCAGCTCGCTGATGTCGGCCACCAGGTGCATCGGCTGATGCGGATAATAGTCTTTAACACCATATTGGACTTTAACGGAAGGATTGATGATCTGGCGGATCTCCTCAATGTATTCTGACAACTTTCTTCCTTGTCCTGACCCCAAAGGGTATGTTTTGCCGTCAACGCCGTTGGCGGCAACTGACAGAATGGCGTCGCCGGCATCGTCGGCATAAAGGTAGTCCCAAATCTGCTCGCATTTGGTGAGCTCGGGGGAACGTCCGGCTTTCAGCTCGCGAATGGCGTAACTGATGAGCGTGTTTTCTCCATCGTTCGGGCCATAAACGCTGAGAATGCGCACCCAGTTGTGACGGAGGCCTAAACTTTTGCACAGCATAGCCGACAACTTCCCTGCCGCATACTTGGCGATGCCGTATCCGCTTTCGGGGCTGACAGGCAGGGTGGGGGTAAGGTCTTGCGATTGCACACCATATTCTGCCTGCGATCCTGCACCTACAAACACGCTGCAGCCGCAACGATGTGCTAATCTGACGGCATCAAGGGTGTATTGGATGTTGCGGGTTTGGGTCTCGGCATCATCGCGGGAGGTACCGAAGGTTTTCTCCCATGACAGGTGTATGAAGGCATCATATTGGCCTGCTAATTCCAGTGAGGAGTAATCCGACAGATTGCATTCTACAACATGAACGCGTTCACTTTGAGGAAGATTCGATAGCCTTTTGGAATCGTTGTGGACGATGCATGTCACGTTCATACCTCGTGCGAGCGCCTGTCTGACGACCGCGCTTCCGACACATCCGGTAGCTCCTGTGACGATGAGGTTATGCATGATGAAAGAAGGCTTTATTTGCTTGTGAATACACATTGTGATTGTAGTTCCTCAGGCATGAAAGGGGCCATTTTGTCAAGTGGCGCGGATGTCATTTTCCCTGTCTCCTTATCCATAAAAGATGCGGATTTAGGAAAAAGAGTCTGTTCGGGATGCATTTTCACTTCACAAATCATGGCACCTTCGGCGTTCAGTGTTTGAGCAATGGCATCGTGTAATTCATCATTGCTTGACACTCGTGTGAAGGGAATTCCGTATGCTTCCGCAATTCGTTTCAAATCAGGGCATATCACTCCGCTTGTTGGGTTGCTTCCCGTGAAATTCCCGTTAAAGAAAGCTTTTTGGGTTGTTTTGATAGCCAGGTAGCTTTCATTCTCTAACACGAAGATTTTCAGTGGCAGTTTGTTTGTGACAATGGTTTGAAGTTCCTGAATGTTCATTTGGATGGAACCGTCACCCGTCACGCAGATTGTTTTCCCTTTTTCATTGCTGACGCAGGCACCGATGGCAGCGGGCAATCCGTAACCCATGGCGGCACAGCCTTGGTTGGCAAACACTCTTACCCCTTTGTTGACGTTCATGGCTTGATAGGTGCAGGTGTAAGCCGTGCCGTTGCCCGTCACAACTACATCGCCATCCTTAAGTTGCTTGAAAAGTTCGTCGGCGAACTTGTACGAGTTGGCATATCCTTCACAATCCGGATTGTCATCAAAAAGGGTGGGGAGTTTGCTTTCAATGGCCCTTCCCCAATTTTTCCACTCCATAAAACCGGGCAGCGTTTTCTCGTTCACAAGGGCGACAAGCATCTTGTCTATAAACTCTGAAAGATTAACATGGATGGGCATGTCGATGTTCAATGTGGGTTTTTGCATCTCGGCAAGGTCAATGTCCACCATCACTTTGAATGCTTTGGGGGCCAGCAGGTCGTAGGCATAACTTACTTGTCGGATGCTCAAGCGTGTACCCATTACAATCAACAGGTCGGCATTTTGTACCATGATGTTCCCGATGCGGTCGCCGCAAATGCCGGGCTTTCCGAAACACAGCGGGTGGTTGTGCCAGATGATGTCGGAGCCGCTGATAGCCGTGACCACGGGAATATTCAGGGTTTCTGCCAGTTGGATGAACTCCTTTTCCCGTTTGGCCAGCCGAACGCCATTGCCCACATAGATGACAGGACTTTTCGAACCTCTGATTTTTTCGATAAGTTGTTTGATTTGTTCATCCACCAAGGAGTGTTTCACAGGGTCAATTATTTCAGCGGAGGGGTTGAATTCACGGAACAGGCTTTCGTCAACGGTGGCGCCTTGCACGTCCAGCGGAACATCCAGCCAAACAGGACCGGGTCTGCCGTCCAAAGCGATGGCAATAGCCTTGTCCAGCTCGTATTTCACATCCAAAGGATTGTAAATGGTTTTGGCATACTTTGTAATGGGTGTAACGATGGAAACGATATCCGCTTCTTGATCGCCCAGTTGACGCAGATTCAAATACGGATAAGTATGCTTGTAGGTGGAAGTCTTTATCTGTCCGGAAATATACAATCCGGGAATGGAATCAAGATATTGTCCCAAAACTCCGGTAACGGCATTGGTGCCGCCGGGTCCGGTCGTGACGCAGGTGACGGCCAGTTGGCCGCAAGCCCGGTAATAGCCCTCTCCTGCAATGGCAGATGCCTGTTCATGATGGTTGCAGATGTACGTCAGGCCTTTAGTGTGACCTATGGAGTCGTTCAGGTGCATGGCTCCACCGCCTGTCACCATAAAACAATGATGGATATTGTATTTTTCAACCAGATATTGGAAAATAAAATCACTAACTTTAATCATAAAAAGGCATTTATATGGTCTATCTTGATATTCTACCCGATTGGTTTCCGTCAACAAGAGATTCAACCTCGTCGATTGTCACGAGGTTGAAATCCCCTTCAATGGTTTGCTTCAGGCAACTGGCTGCCACTGCGAACTCCAAAGCGTGCTGTGGGTCATAACCCGCTGATATGGCGTAAACGAGACCTGCACCAAAGGAGTCGCCACCGCCTATCCGGTCAACGATATGAATGGGATATTTGTGGCTTGTATGGATTATGTTGTCATCCAACAGGATGGCCGACCAGTTATTGTCGCTGGCAGAGATGGATTCCCGTAATGTGATGGCCACTTGTTTGAAGCCAAACTTCTTTTGTAACTGTTGGGCTACAGAAAGGTAGGATTGTTCATTAAGGATGCCTTTGTCCACATCGCACTGTTCTGCTTTGATTCCGAACACGTCAGCGGCATCTGCTTCATTGGCTATGCAAATATCCACATATTGGCACAACTCGGTCATTACAGTATTGGCTTTTTCCTTGCTCCAAAGTTTTGACCGATAATTAAGGTCGCAACTGATGGTAATGCCTTTGGATTTTGCCATTTTGCAGGCGGCAAGGCAATTGGCAGCGGCATTGTCGCTCAAAGCGGGTGTGATGCCCGTGAAATGGAACCATGTGGCATTATGGAAGATGGCATCCCAGTCAAAATCGGATGCCGCTGCCAAGGCGATGGCGGAATGTTTCCGGTCGTACACCACTTTCGAAGGGCGTTGGCTTGCGCCTTTTTCTGAAAAATAGATGCCTAAGCGCCCGTCATTCCGAATGATGTTAGAGACATCTACCCCGTAATGTCGCATGGCATTAATCGCGGCATCGCCTAAAACATTATCAGGTACAGCTGTTACAAAAGAAACAGACCGTCCGAAATTGGCCAGACAAACGGCCACGTTGGCTTCCGCCCCGCTGTACTCCACATTGAGTTGATGTGCTTGGATAAGTCTCCCATATCCTTCCGGGGAGAGTTTCAACATCAATTCACCAAAAGTAACGACTTTGTCCATACTTAATCTTTGTTTAATTGATAACGCATACGCTCTATGCGGGCCTCGTCCTCGGAGGAGAGGCGGGTATAGTAGGATTTTTTATATAAAAGCCATTGAAGTTCAAAATCCAAGGCTTTGTGGATGGTTTGTTTTAACTTGTTTTCATCTTTTTCAATGGAAATCACCACTTTGCGTGTTTCAAAACGATCGGCCACGTCACTCATCCTGACAATAAACGGAATACTTTCAACACCAATATTGCCACCAAAATTGGTGGTGATTCCCGCCTGGCGTGATTGTTGCAACAAATCTCGTGTGGCTTCAAAGACAGGTTCTGTTTCAATATCCTTGCGCGCAATCCCCATAGAGGCAGAAAGATCACTGCGACCAACGGTGACGGTTTTCAAGAACCCGCTGCCAACTTCCAATATCTCTTTGTAATTGGCATGGCAAGTCTTCGTTTCAGCATTGATGATCCATTCCACAGAATCCATGTCGTCACCATAAACACGTTTTGCCGCGCCGACGAACTTGCTCAGCGCAAAAGGGGTTTCAATCATCGGTGCCATGACGCCCGTGGCGCCCAGCAATTTACATTGTTGCATGTCGTGCACGGCTTCGCATCCGCCGATTTTGGTGATGAATTTCAAATCGGCACGTAATATCAATTCCCGAAGACGGATAAGTTCATCCATGCGGGCCCCTTCGGCCTCAAATTCCGCTTTTATTCCATAAACTCCATATACTTCCTTTAATTCAAGTAAGGAGTCCAGCATTTGACGTTCTTGTAAGTTCATTTTATTAAAAAGTTGTATTAACGTTCCAAATTATTCCCAATCGTCTGTGAGCACATGCTCCTTCGGCACGCCGAGTTCGATGAGCTTTTCCTTGAAAATTTTGATCATCACGGGAGGGCCGGAGATGAAATAGCTGCTATCGTTGCCGTTCTGCTCGTGAATCTTCGCAATGTCGATTATGCCATCCTTGTTTTCGTAAAAGATGGTGATTCGGGCATTGTCGTTCTGGATGGCGGCGAACTCTTTTTGGTAGATGTAGTAGTCTTCGTTTTTGTAACCCAGATAAATCTTCGGGTCCGCATAGTCCCTGAAGGATTCGTGGGTGAAGAGCGAAAGGAAGGGCGTCACGCCCGTGCCGCCGGCAATGAACACGGTATTGGTTTTGTTGTGCGGCTGTGTGAAAAGTTCGCCAAACGGAAGTTTCAGCCACACTTCCCTGCCCACGGCCAAGGTCTTTTCCATCTCTTGCGTGAAGTTTCCTTTCACGGCGTAGGTGATGCGGATGACCTCCTCGGCAGGGTCGCTCTGCATGGAGAAGCAGCGCGATTCCGGCCACTGTCCGATGCCGTCGTATTCCTCGTCAATGGCGATATGGAGGAACTGCCCCGGGGCATATTTGTAAGGCCTTTCCAGTGACTTGAATTCCACGGTATAGATACCCTTGAATGGGTTCGCTATGGAAACGACCTCTGATAAGTATTTCTTTGCCAACATAATGTTAATATTGTTTCACGAATTCATCCAATTTCTCTTCTGCGTACTTGAACATTTCATCGGTAAGGCCGGGATAGGTGCCCAAGAAGAAAGTGTTGTTCATGATATAGTCTGTACGGTTCAGATGGTCGGCAATACGCCAGTTTTTGCCGATGAAGGCAGGCTGCTTGGTCATATTGCCGGCGAAGAAATTGCGGGTTTCTATCAGGTTATCGTTCAGATACTTGGTCAAATCATCGCGTTTGAACGGGCAGTTTTCCTTCAACGTTACGATAAACGCGAACCATGCGGGGTCGGCTCCCTCGGTGGGTTCAGGGGTGATGAAATACTGCGAATACTTGCCGAAGATACGCTTCCACTCTTGAAAATGTGCCTTGCGACTCTCGCAAAAGTCGGGCAGCTTGTCCATTTGGGCGGCTCCGATAGCAGCTTGTATGTCGGTCATCTTCAAGTTGTAGCCGATTTCCGAATAGACATACTTGTGGTCAAAGCCAAAGGGCAACGTGCCAAACTGCTGGGAAAAGCGCTTGCCGCAGGTGTTGTTGTCGCCGCCGGCGCAGTAACAGTCACGTCCCCAGTCGCGGAACGCACGCACGATTCTCGCCAGCTGCGGGTCGTTGGTGCAGATGGCTCCGCCCTCGCCGGTGGTGATATGGTGGGCGGGATAAAACGATATGGTGGAAATGTGACCGAATGTGCCGGTCTTTCGGCCCTTGTATTCGGAACCGAAAGCGTCGCAGTTGTCTTCCACCACCCACAGATCGTGCTCTTTGGCTATCTCCATGATGGCATCAATGTCAAACGGGTTGCCGAGGGTGTGTGCCAGGAAGATGCACTTCACTTTTGGGGTGATGGCTTTCTTCAACATTTCGACATCAATATTATAGGTCGGAATGCTAAGATCCACGAAGACAGGTACAAGTCCGTTTTGGATGATAGGTGTCACGGTGGCGGGGAATCCGGCGGCCACGGAGATCACTTCGTCACCAGGCTTCAGCCTTTTGTCACCAAGTTTTTCAGAAGTCAGGGCTGTGAACGCCAACAGGTTGGCGGAAGAGCCGGAATTGGTGAGCAGCACATTCTCCACCCCCAAAAACTCTGAAATCTTGCTGGAGAACTCTTCGGAGAATCTTCCTTCTGTCAGCCAGAAATCCAGAGATGCGTTCACCGCATTCTGCAATTCCTCCTCGTCAAACACACGACCGGCATAGTTCACTTTGGTCTTGCCGGGCACGAACTCTTTCTCTTCAAAGCGGGCTTTGTAGTATTCGGCGGTCAATGCCGTGATCTGTTTGCGTAATTCTTTATGGTTCAACATAATATGTTATTGGTTATTCAAATGTAATATATTTTCGTTATTGCAGTGTCTCTTCCCGTTTGGTCATGATTCTTTTGTGCTATTCTTTATTATGCGTTTTTTCGTGACGACTTTTTTCGTAATGGCAATCATATATGTTGTTCTAACCAAAGGTTGAAAAATTTGTCGTAAACTTGATATACCCCTTTGTCCATAGTGAGCAAACCCTTGTCTATTAGAGCCGGGACCGCTGCTTTAACGGAATTCGGGGAAAGCAACCCGTGTTTTTTCACAAATTTTCCGGATGTAATATTGACAGCTTTTTGCTCTTTCCCAATTGCCACCAACACTCGGCTTTGCTTTTCCGGTAATTGATAGAGTAAATCCTCATATATCGGGGATGAGATGTCTATAATCGCTTGTATTGCACTGTCAATATCTCTTGTTTTACATACACCACTGATGGGGGTTCGAAAGAAAAGTTCGTTCATGGCACGTTGGATGTAGTATGTAACACCCTCAAATTGATTGTATAATTGTTCTACGACCTCATTTTCCACTTGTTTGCCATAATCTTGAAAATGATATTGGCAAAAAGACGTGTACTTGTCCAAGGGTAGTCGGTTCAATCCATAGATGGTCACGCTCTGATAAAAAGGACGTGCTGGAGAGAGGAACATCGATCCCATCAAATGCTGACGTGAACCGGAAAATACAAATTTGGCATTGCTGCAATATTGAATATACGTCCGCAATGCAGCTTCGATGTTCGTGTCGGCATATTTTGTGATTTGCTGGAACTCGTCAATAGCTACGATACAGGGCTTATCTGCGTTTTGCAAGTAGGCGAATATTTCTCCCAGGGTGGTGTCGGGAGCCTCTATATCACCCACACTCATAGTCCATGAAGGCAATCCATTAATGTCGAAACTGATTTCAGACCTGACTGAAGCGAGCATTTTTAGAAATTTCCCCCATATTTTTTTCCCGTGAGGCTTGAGCGTTTCCAAAATAACACTTCCCAGCTTACCAACCATTTCTGAGACCGATTTGGTTGAATATATGTCAACTATAAAGGTATAGTACCGTTCTGCAATCTCTTTTTGTGCAAAACAATGCCGGAGCAAGTCAGTTTTCCCATATCTACGGGGAGATATCAGAGCCACATTGTTACCATTAGTCAGCAATCGTACAATGTCTTCCGTCTCCTTTTCTCTGTCACAGAAATAAGCAGCTCCCACATATCCTGTCGTGACAAAGGGATTGTCGAATATTGCCCTGTTCCTATTTGTTGCCATTTTTCAAAATCTGATTTTGCAAAAATACAAAATTTCCATTTTATGGAAATCATAAAATGACAAAATTTCTGTTTATCTGCTCCTTCATCAGTTCCACTATGGATGAAGTTCCTTTCTGATAGAACATTTTATACCACTCCAATGTCATCTCCAGAGCCTGTCGTGCATTGAGGCGTGGTCTCCAGCCCAGCACTTTGCCGGCTTTGGTGATGTCCAACGAGAGCAGACCCGCCTCGTGCGGTTGGTTGGTGAGCTGGGGGAAAACAAATGTGCCGCCGCCCCATATCTCCGTGGCCATCTGCGTCATCTCCTCCCCCGTCAGCGCGTCGGCCGCGTTCGGCCCGCAGGTGGATCCCTCGGCGTCTCTGCCGGGA
>JAEEGF010631723.1_pt1 | contig 76264 bp, 55 predicted proteins | sample 9134171 | NCBI WGS metagenome assembly JAEEGF01 (sample SAMN16246542, study PRJNA631951) | gut metagenome | biome: gut microbiome; feature: rumen; material: AP-attached | host: Bos | place: Iran: Karaj | collected 2018-10 | reverse complement strand
CCGAACTCAACTGATCATATAATTCTTGGTTAAAAGGAACACCTATGCGCTCGAACTCCGTCTTCGTAAAGGCCCCACCCCCATTCACATCACAGATAATCTTATCCTTGTGCACACCCAAGACAAGCTGCAGCATAAGCTTTCCCACCTTATTGACTTCATTGCGGCACAGATAGACACCGCCTTTCTCCATACCTTGCAACTCGTTATAGTGGTATTGCAAACATTCTGCCGGGTATTGTCCGCTCTTATAATATTGGGTAAGCAGTTTAGTAAGCTTCAACGTGTCGTTTTGAGATATCAGATGCCTTGCCAAGTCTTCATAATCACGGACAGGAGCATCTAACGGCATCACAGCGATGGCAGAATCGGCATATTCTTTATATTTCTTCCATCGATATCTAGATGCATATTTATAGAAGGTATAGGTGCCGGGGATTGCCTGCGCCATACGGTTAAACACATTATTCTCCTTGGAGCGTTGAAGGGCAGCTTCCCTGTTTTTACCGTCTGTTTTACTAAACATTCGGTCATCCACTTCTTTTAGGGTGCGCCAAGCCTTTTCATCCTTGGGGTGTTCTGTTACATAGTTATTCCAATAGTTGTACGTACTATCTAAATCCAGCGAATCTAAGGTTTGGTAAGGACCTGCACCCATAGCGATAACCGTAACCTTCGCAACTTTCTTTTCCTGTGCGCCGGCCCCCATCAGTATCAGGAAGAGTGCCAGCATAGTCAAAACTGTTCTTTTCATATTGTTCTCGTTTTTTTGTTTCTTTGCCTCTCGTCCCCAAGTTCCCCTCGCCTCGGAGCGACTGGGGTTTTAGAGGAGCCACTGAATGTGGCTCCGGCCCCACAAAGGGGAGCGAATCACCATTCGCGACGGGGTTCAGGGTTAGGGGTGAGGCTGCTTTTTGTTTTGACTGCATACACACAAGTCGGCAAATCGTTCAAGAAAAAGGCTATTTTTCACTATTTTTCTTTCCCAGCAGGTAAAGTTTGCCGCTCTTCTATTAAATTCACTTGAATACAATCATGTCTGCCAACTGCAAAAAGTAGTCGTTAGACCATATATCAAGTTCGTGAGGGTTGAGCATAAACCTGCGGACATCCCGTTTTACATCTTCTATATTTGTTGTGGACAGCCGTTCCTTCAGAATAGCCATAAAGTCCTCACGGGTCATTTCTATCCCATTAAATTCACGGGTACGTTCTTGTAAATGTTCAAAATCAAGGGGCACACGCCAACGTACATACCACTCAAAATCATACCAGTCACGCCCCTTTACCCTGGTTTTCCAATTACGGAAAGCCAGCGCATGCATTTTTCCGGCAAACAAGTCAGATAGTTGGAAGCACCGTACCATAAAGGTATAAGGCAGCGTCAGGGCTTTCTGTTCTGTCCGGAACTTTAATGGAAGCTGCGTATCAACCTCAATCTTTACCTTAACTGTTTTTTCGGTCTGAAACGCCACATTATAAACATCCGTATTATCCTTCAGGAAAGCAGAATCAACTCGCCCAAATGTCTTCTTGTCCTTCTTCTTGATTTCAACCTTGCGCCCCAAATTGTCAAATTCGTCAATAATGGGCTGAAAGTAGTTCTCAAACAGGAAATGCTCATCGGGAGCCAATAAAGAAAAATCCATATCCTCTGAGAAGCGAGGCAACTGATGAAAAAGCCTCAAACAAGTGCCGCCATAGAAAGCTGCACGGTCAAAAAAGCCTCCCCGGTGCAATCCGGCAAGTACTACCTGCTGCGTTATCTCATAAATGGCATTCTGCTTATCCTTGACATCCCTGATGTTGTAGCGCATGAGCGCCCTTTCAAAAAACTCGTTCATCTTTCCAATATCTTTATAAGGTTGTTAATGGCTTGCTGCTTCTTGCTTACAGCAGCACATTGTCTGAAGATGTCAACATTCATCTTCATAAACGCATCCATATCCAAGCGCAAGTCTTCCTCCAGGAATATGTAGGTGTCTTTGATAAAACGAAGGGGAAGCCTTGGGGTACAGACAATATAGTCACACAAGGCTTTCTCCGGAGTTGCAATCAAATAGGTGACTTCCTCTTCTTCCCTCTGGGTAATACCGATGGAGTAATAATCCTTAGCACAATGATGATACTCAAATGTGCCTACAGGATTCTCAAACGAAACGGTCAGGTGAGTTGTCATAGACTCTATTACTTCCACCCGCTCAGGAATCAGCCCGTATTCTCTGAGAGCAGTCAGCATGGATACGTACGACGGGCCATATAACAGATTACCTATCAGCCCCAAAGACAACAGTTTACCGCTCTCATTGGGATTCACAACATACATTCCTCGCTTCAGCCGGATAATTCTGCCTTCCTTTTCCAGATTTGCAACCTTCCTGTTTGCGGAGGTTATATCCGGATAAAGCGAGGCAATGGCAGAGGTCTGCACAGGTATATTCTTAAACACTCCCAATTCATTCATGGCTCATATTTAATTTGTTTACGGCACAAAAATAGTCACTTTTTCAAGAGAAAACAACATTATTTGTAATTATCTCTCCAAAAAGTAACTATTTTACAATAAAAACTGCACTCTAATCCAAGTTTTTCCTGGATTTCTGTGCAATTTCTTATAACTTTAATTTATTCCTTCTTTCCTAACAGGTAGAGCTTGCCGCTCTTGCGGCCCTGGCTGATAATGCCTGATTCCGGGTCGGCGGCAATCTTGCGCAGCTCGCGGGAAGCAGTGGAATAGGACAGGCCTGTCAGCGAGGCGTACTCGTCAACACGCATATAGGTATTCTTCTTCAGGAACTGCCTGGCCTTCTCCGTACGCTGCTTCAGGGTGGATTTGGGTTTCATCAGGCGTTCCTCACCACCACGTTCCAGATCGCAGTTCATATCTATCTCACGAACCAGGTTCTTGTCAGCCCTGTAGGTAACACCCTTCACCTCTATGCTCTTGGCATTCAGCTTGGCAGTCCCTTCCTCAAAGCTGTCCATCTCCTTATCCTCCCTGACACCCAGTTTGGCTGTAAAGGTTCCCAGGCCGTCAATCTTCACGCTGTAGCCGTTGGCAATCTCATAGGCCAGATGCTCACAAACAGCTGACAGGACGCCCTTGACAACACTCTCGCCGTATGCCCTGTGGAAGGAGCAGCAGCGCTTGACAAACTCGTCAGCGTCCAGCTTGCGCCAGGTCTTCAGCTTATAATACGCCTTCTTCTCGCCCGTACCGTTCAGGTCAGGCATCTCTTTCTTAATGTACTGTGCCATAAAATTATTTATTCCTTTTGAGGTAAAACATTCTGTATGCAGCTACAAAAATACAAAATTCCACGGAATAAAACATCCCGAACCGCCGGAAAAACATCCCAAAACGCCTAAAATAATTATTTTCAAGGCTTGAAAATATATTTTCAAAGCTTGGTTATATATTTTCAAGGCTTGGTTATAAATTTTCAAGGCTTGAAAATAGTTTTTAATGCCGTAGTAGCATGTTTTTTCTGTGACGATGGCTTGCTTCGTTGTATTATTTATATGTAATCCTGAAATAGCCAAGTAATGATTTGTATTGGTCTTGGGCGGTGAGACAGGTGTCCGTCAGGAAACCATTGATGTGTCCCCACTCTTTCAGGCCACGATAATAAAATAGTTTGATATCGTCGGTAATGATGAAGGGGACAATACCGTTTGCCAGACATTCCTTGAACATTAGTAGGCGCCCTACGCGACCATTGCCGTCTTGGAATGGGTGAATCTGCTCAAAGCGAACGTGGAAATCAAGGATATCTTCCAGTTTTTTCTGCTTATTATGATTGTAGGAACTGAGTAATGCCTTCATTTGCCTATGAACCTCTTTGGGTGGGCAAGTCTCCTGACCACCTACTTCGTTGGCTAAAAGTTTGTAGTCACCCACAGCGAACCAATTCTTGCGGCTGTCTGATGTTCCCGTTTTCAATAGCAGATGAAGCTGCTTGACAAGGGTTTCAGTCACAGGCTCCTGAGCATGGTCGATGATGTAGTCGATGCAGCGGAAGTGGTTCACTGTCTCAACAATATCATCTACATTCACCGTCTCATCCGAAATACCGATGGTGTTTGTCTCGAAGATATAGCGTGTCTGATCGTGCGTCAACCGGCTACCCTCAATGTGGTTGGAGTTGTAGGTCAGGTCAATCTGCGTGCGATGATAGATGCCACCCTTCATTCGAGAGTCTTTTTGTTCCCTCAGGGCAGTCAGCAGGGGCGACACCTTCTTTTTGGCGGCTCCACGCTGTGGAAGAGCAGCATCCACAGGGATATTCCATGTTTTACCTGTTAGGAAGGCTCCCTCAATCTTTCCGCTCGCACAGTAATTGCGGGCCGTGCGTTCCGAAATGCCGAATTTCTCGGCAAACTGCATAACTGATATATACTCCATTGTCTTCTATCGGCAAGATTTTATTCTATTTCGACCGCAAATATATTCATTTTTGCCGATACCGGCAAGTTTGAGGCGGATTTTCTATCTTTAGCCAGTTCGTGTCAGGGGATTGTCCGGAACACAGCCGGTCCGTATTCGGTTAACAGCTTCTGGCAGGCAGCAGGCTGGTGCTGCCGCAGATTGTTTATGAGGGTGTCTGTTTCTTGTTCCATTTTCGTGGTCTCTTCTACCTATATATACACGCAATCTCAGAAATTATTGCACTTGGGCAGAACTTTTTGCCGTTTTTACGTAAAAAAAGTGAGTTTTATCTTTCGTTTCGGCGTTTTTGCATTTTATTTATAACCAAAACCTTATTTTGGCTCCATTCCTTTTATAAAAAGAACTTTCTTCACTTCTGCTTTTTGCGAGGCTTTAATTAGGCGAGGTCCGGCTCCCAGAGGTGCCGGGCCATATCCACATGACCGTTAGCCTTGAAGGTGACGCCCTCTTCCTCCAGGAAAGGGCGTTCCAACCTGATACCCACTTACAATTACGCTAAACAATTTCCATATGCGTGGAAATCATCGGATTAGGGTATTTCCGGTATGAGGGAATAGCCGTACCTTTGCAGCCGAAAATTTAAACCATCAGATAATTGTGATAAAGGTAAGAAGATTAATGACCCTGTGGCTACTGGGAAGTGCCGCAACGGTCGCTCTGGCAGAAGGAGATTCGCTCAGGACACGAACGCTGGAGAATGTGACGGTTACAGCAAAATCCAAGGCAAGGGAACAGAGCGAGCAGGCCTTTGCCGTAAGTGTAGTGGATATGAAAGGCGAGTATGCCAAGCAGAAATCCCTGAATAAGATGTTGGAGAATGTATCGAGTGTGAAGATCCGCGAGACGGGCGGACTGGGCAGCTCGTACAACTTTGCTCTGAACGGCTTCAGCGGCAATCAGGTGAAGTTCTTCATAGACGGGGTGCCGATGGATAACTTCGGCAGCAGCTTCAACCTGTCCACGCTGACGGCCAATATGGCTGACTACGTGGAGGTGTACAAGGGTTCACTGCCCGTGAGCCTGTCGGCTGACGCCTTGGGCGGTGCCGTCAACATCGTTACCCGCAAGAAGGCCAACTACCTGGATGCGGCCTACAGCTACGGTTCATTCAACACGCACCGGGCCAGCGTGAACGGCGCCTATACCGACCGCAAGACGGGATTTACGCTGCGGGCGAACGCGTTCCTGAACTACTCGGATAATAATTATAAGGTATATGCCCCTGTTGTGGACCTGAATACGGGACTGCAGAGAGGAAATGAATGGGTGAAGCGCTTCAACGACGGCTACATCGGCGGCGGCGTGAGAATGGAGACCGGACTGGTGGGCAAGAAGTGGGCTGACTACGCATTGGTAACCTTTATTGCCAGTGCGGACAGGAACGAGAACCAGACGGGTGCCACGATGGATGCCGTATATGGCAAGCCTGAGACACGCAGCCTGAGCATCGTACCGGGACTGAAATACAAGAAGAGAGACTTGCTGACGGAGGGACTGGACCTGGAGGCTTACCTGAACTATGCCTTTGTGCGTACCCATAATGTGGATACGGCGGCGCTGCGGTACAACTGGCTGGGCGAATACGTTCCTGCTGCCAGCAGGGGCGAGGGTTACCTGACGGACGCCATGATCAGACTGCACCAGTGGCAGGGTAACGTGTCGTTAAGCTATCTGCTGGGCAACCACCAGCGCTTCCTGCTGAACCATCTGGTGAATGCCAACAAGCGTATGAGCGATGACCGCGAGCACAGGGACAATCCGATGAATGATGTGGCGCAGTACCTGACGAAGAACATTACGGGCCTGGGCTACCAGTTGAGGTATGACCGCTGGAACGTGAATGTGTTCGGCAAGCTGTATGCGCTGCATACATCCAGCAACAAGCTGCTGGACCAGTTCCTGGCTACGGAGCGCTGGGAGACGGTAAGCGCCAGTCAGACCAACTGGGGCTACGGTGCTGCCGGTACGTACTTCCTGCTGCCCTGGCTGCAGGGTAAGGCCAGCTTTGAGCAGGCTTACCGTATGCCGGAGCCGGTGGAGATGTTCGGCGACGGATTCATCCAGAAGAGCAATACCGACCTGCGTCCTGAGATGTCGAGAAACCTGAACATCGGACTGATGATGAACAGACAGACGGGCAGGCACAGCATAGCTGCCGAGGTGAACTACATTTACCGCAATACCAGGGACTTCATCCTGAAGGGGGTGAACCTGACAAGCGACCCCACAACCTCGTACGAGAATATCGGCAAGGCCATTACGCATGGTGTGGAGGGTTCGGTACGCTATGACTACAGAAAGACGGTTCATGCAGGCGGCAGTATTACCTATCAGGATATTCGAGACAAAGAGGAGTTTATCACCAACAGGAACAGCTATGTGGGCGAAGAGCAGACGGCTAACGTTTCTTACGGACAGCGTATGCCTAACATCCCCTACTTCTTCCTGAACGCTAATGCGGGATATGACTGGCACAATGCCTTCCACAAGGGTAACACGTTAAGTGTGGAGTACTCGATGAACTACACATACGAGTATTACCTGGGATTCCCCGGTCTGGGCCGTCCCAGCAGCAAGAAGATGATTCCTACGCAGACGGTTCACAACATCGCCGTAGGCTACACCTTTGCCGACGGCAGATACAGCATCCATGCCGAGTGTAACAACATCGGTAACGAATTGCTCTATGACAACTACCGGCTGCAGAAACCTGGCAGAAACTTTAACGTAACATTCCGTGTTTATCTTCCTAAAATGTAATTGAACAATGAAAAATATATTCAGATCTGTAATGACTTTGTGCCTGAGTATGGCACTTCTGACTTCTTGTGACAAGGATATGGGCAGCATGGAGGTGCCCTTCGAACCTTATGTACTTTCGTTGGGTATCACATCAGCAGGTACCACCACCTACTATGTGGTAACGGCTGAGGACCTGATGAGCAGTGAGACGATAAACGCGTATGCCAAGGGTCTGGAGCAGAACGGCTACCGCGACTACCAGAAGGCCGAGGGAACGATATTCTCGATAGGCGGAATGGGCGTGACAAGCGCTATGGGAATACGCAGGGATGCCGACGGCTATCTGCAGGAGATGGGCGACTTTGTCTTCAACAACACACCTACGGGCTTCTGCCAGGTGGACGCTGGCACGATGGCTGCACTGGAGTTGCCCTCCACGCCAGCCAAGGGACAAAACCTTACGTTCTACACCGTGAACATCCGCACGATGGCAATAGAGAGAAGGGTGGAGACGACACCCGTGGCTCCACTGGACGAAATCGACTGGCCCAGCATAACGGGCATGGAATACGCCGGCGATAACATCTATGTGAGCTATGTTCCCATGAATCAGAGCACATTTGCCACTCCCGAGGTGAAGACTGCCTACGTGGCTGTATTCAGCTATCCTGAGTTCCAGTTCAAGGGGCTAATAACGGACAAGAGAACGGGTAACATCGGCAGTTGGAATGCCTTTAACGGCTTCCAGAAGGACGAAAGCGGCAACCTGTACTGCATGTCTAACACCTCTCTGACGAACGGCTTCTCGGAGACAGCAGGACACAGCGGTTTCCTTCGGATAAAAGAGGGTGAGATGAAGTTTGATGAGGATTATTTCTTCGACTACGAAGCACTGACGGGACACAAGGTGGCACACTGGCTCTACCTGGGCGACGGCAAGGTGTATGCTGAGGTCTCTACCAACCAGAATGCCGGCGCATGGAGCGATGCTGAAGACAGGTGCGTGATTATAGACCTGAAGGCCAGGACAAGTAAACTGATAGAGGAGATTCCCCTGCACAGCGGAATGGGCGGACGCAGATTTGTTGCCCTGTGCGAGGGAGGCTATGTCTATGCCCCCGTCTCTACGGCCGACGGCCTGTGGATATACCGCACGGAGATTGCTACGGGAAAGGCCGTTCGCGGAGCCAGGATAGACGCTACGTTCGTAGGGGGACTGTTCAGACTACAATAGTCAGTACGGTAAGGAAGTGGGCTATGGCACCCAGAAGGACAAAGACGTGCCAGATGGCATGGAAGTTGTTCTTGCTGTCGTGCGCAAAGAAGTAGGTGCCTGAGGTGTAGAAGATGCCCTCGGCCACCAGGAAGGCCATAGAGAGGGGCTCCAGACGGTCCATAACGGGCTTGAAGATGAGTACCACACTCCACCCCATCATCAGATAGAGGGCCAAGGAGAGGCGGGGCCACTTGCCTATGGCATAGATCTTATAGAAGGTGCCGCCCAGGACCACTGCCCAAAGGAAGCCGAAGACGGTCCACCCCAACCAACCCCCTACTACACCCAGGCAGATGGGAGCATAGCTGCAGGCTATCATGACGTAGATGCTGATATGGTCCAGCTTGCGCATCACCTGCTTTACCCTGCCTGGCTTGAGCCAGTGATAGATGGTGCTGCTGAGGAACATAAAGAACATTCCCACAACAAAAAAGATGACGCCCATAGCCATCTGCCAACCTGTCTTTACGGCAGGCCAGATAACCCAAATGGATGTGAGGGCAAAAACAGCACCTATGAGATGCGTCCAAGTATTTCCTTTTTCTCCTTTACACATTTTTTTTTTAGACTTTAGACTTTAGACCTTAGACCTTAGCCGTTGGCTAACTGAAAATTGAGGCGGCTTTGCCGCAATTGAGAATTGAAAAATAGACTTTAGCTAATCCCTAATCTCTAATCGGGCACTAAACTTCCCTCCCCCAAAGGGGCGGCTGGGGTCTTTAGAGGAGCCACTAAATGTGGCTACGGCCCCACAAAGGGGAGCGAATCCCCATTCGCGACGGAGGGAAAGGACGGAGGGGGCTCTTCATCACTCTCCTTCCCCACACCACTATGAGGGCAAAGAACATGCGGGTAGCCAAGATCCACAGGACGGAGACACCCGTCATAGCCAGGACGATGGTGTCCTCGAGCATGGAGTGATTCATAATGAGGTGGTAGTTGACCTCGTTGGCATCCTCTGGGGTGATGTGCCCCTTCTCCTCCATATCCAGCATCACGGCCGACCCATAGCTGAGTCCCAGCACATTGCCCACCAGCCACATATAGGCTGCCTTACGCGGCAGGCCGAAGAAGTGCATCAGAGGAGCCAGAAAGCGCGACAGGGGTTCAAGCAGGGAATAAGCCTCGATGAGACACTGCAGCACCATCAGCGTATAGATAATCAGGAAGACCATGATGGAAATCTTGATCTGGGAGAGGAACCACGTTAGCAGTACCTGACCCAGCGAACTCTCGGCCGCTGCACCTATATACAGATAGGGTTGCGACATCTCCGGCAAGACCCCATTCAGGCACATGGCTGCCACAAAGGCCATAAGGACGCGTATCAGCCCCATCTTCCAGAACGAGGAACCCGTCTTGTGATTGACCGTACACTCCATGGGCAAGGCATGGCAAATGAGAATCATAATGCCGACTATGGTGGCCTGTCTTAGCGTCAGATGCACAGACATCATGGCAGCCACACCCGCATAGGTGCCGGCAGCTGCGCCGCTGATGAAGAGAACGGCCGACTCGCCCGGCAATCCCAACAGGGAGAACAGGGGATTCAGATAACCGGCTATCCACGTCAGTACACCCCAATGCTGTAGCAGCGCTACAGCAAGGGAGATGGGTATCATAAGTTTCAGCAACCAAGAGGCGCTCTTCCATGTTCCAGGAAGGGCGCTTCTGAATGATTGCATGACCTTATCAAGCAAATCTCTGCCCGGCATGCTGTGACTTAATCCCTGAATATACGATGACGGACAAGGGGATCGCCCTCCAAGGCAGGAGAGGATGCTGCTCCGTCAGGAATCTTTTCTATTACTTTACCGTCTTGCGCAAATACAAGTACCTGCTGGTCGAAGCGTGCACGGGCCAGGAGACGCTTATGAGCCAACAGAATGCCCGCGTCTATGAGGCGCTGCATCTCGCGAACTTCATAATCTGTCATTTCTTCTTGCCCTCCTCCGGCTGATGGTATTTCTTGTACAATTTGGTATATCTCTCTTTGTCGAAGACCTCTATCTTCTCTGTCCCGAACCCACTGGCAATACGGATGGCAGGACAGTTGCTGTTGTCATAGAGCGTCCAATAGTCGCACACAGGCATGTAGAGCTGGAACAGATTCTGGAGACCAGCCTCGTACCTGCGCACGATAACATCTGAGGGGATGTTATGGCCGCCCATGCTCACACGCTGAGCCACACGACGCTGAGCCTGTTCCGAACTGCTCAGCGAGAAGAAGAGCAGCGTCACGAAATAGCCACGCTTCTTGGCCTGCTGAATCAGCTTGACGTAAGAACGGGTAGCAAGGGTTGTCTCAAAAGCGAAGGTCTCGCCATCCTTCAGCAACTGGATGATACGGTCGATCATCAGTCGACCTGCCTGAATAGCCACGCCTTCGGGGTTGAAGGGCGAGATGCCGGCTGCAATCTCATCGGCATTCACAAACTCGCGGCATTTCAGCATTTCGGGCAGCACAGTAAAGGAGGCCGTTGTCTTTCCGGCTCCGTTGCAGCCCGCAATGATGTAAAGGTTCATCTTCTTGTGTTCCATATCTCTTACTTTTTCTTCAAAAGGTCCGGACGTAATCTTTTTGTTCTCTCGAGGCTCTGCTGCAGTTCCCACTCCTTTATCTTGGCCTCATGGCCGGATAGGAGGATGTCGGGTACGCGCCCCCAGTCTTTGTATTCGGCCGGACGCGTATAGACAGGGGCTGCCAGCAGATTATCCTGGAAGCTGTCTGAAAGGGCACTCTGCTCGTCGCCGATAACACCCGGCACGATGCGCACAATGGCATCCGTCATCACGGCAGCTGCCAGCTCGCCACCCGTCAGCACATAATCGCCGATGGAAACCTCCTTGGTGATAAGATGCTCGCGGATGCGATAGTCGATGCCCTTGTAATGGCCACATAATATAATAATGTTCTCGCAAAGCGAAAGGCTGTTGGCCATAGGCTGTGAGAACTGTTCACCATCGGGGGTGGTGAAGATTATCTCGTCGTAATGGCGCTCGCTCTTGAGCTTGCTGATACAACGGTCTATGGGTTCGCACTGCATAACCATTCCGGCAAAGCCGCCAAAGGGGTAGTCGTCTACACGGCGCCACTTGTCCAGCGTGTAATCACGCAGGTTGTGGATGTGTATCTCCACCAGCCCTTTCTTCTGCGCCCTGCCAAGAATACTCTCCTGAGTAAAGCTCTGCAGCAACTCGGGCAATACGGTTATGATGTCTATTCGCATATACCTATTATATCTTTTACACTCTGGAATCCATGACGATCCAGATAAGCATTAATACCCTGAGCCACCTTAACGGTAATAGCGGGATCAAGGAAATTAGCCGTACCGATCTCTATGGCAGAGGCACCGGCAAGGAGGAATTCCACTGCATCCGTAGCACTGCTGATGCCACCCAAGCCGATAACAGGAATCTGCACGGCATGAGCCACCTGATAGACCATTCTGAGGGCAACAGGCTTAACGCATGGGCCGCTAAGACCACCCGTACCGATGCTGAGAACACGACGTCGCTTCTCTGCGTCAATAGCCATACCCATCAGCGTATTGATAAGGCTGACGGCATCAGCGCCCGCATCCTGAACGGCCATGGCAATATCCGTAATACTGGTTACGTTGGGCGAGAGCTTCACTATCAGCGTCTTCTTATAGGCCTCCCTGACAGCCTTCACCACACTGGCAGCACCCTCTGTGGTTGTTCCGAAAGCCATACCGCCGTGCTTGACATTGGGGCAGGAGATATTCAGCTCTATGGCAGGGATATTCTCCAACTCATTGATTCGGGCGGCACAATCGGCATAATCTTCGGGGCTGTTGCCAGAGACATTCACAATCATATTAGTGCGGATATCCTTGATCTGCGGATAGATATGCTCGCAGAAATAGTCAACACCCTTGTTCTGAAGGCCTACGCAGTTGAGCATTCCCTGAGCAGTCTCTGCCATACGGGGATAGGGGTTGCCCTGACGGGGCTGCAACGTAGTACCTTTTACTATTATACCACCAATCTCCTCCAGATTCACGAAATCCTGGAACTCCAGACCGTAGCCGAAGGTTCCGCTGGCGGTCATCACGGGGTTGCAGAGCTGCAGGCCTGCTATGTTAGTTCTTAAATCTGCCATTTCAGTTTCTTTATGTCAAATACAGGACCTTCCTTGCACACACATACATTGCCCATCTCTGTGTCTTCCACACAACACAGGCAAGCTCCCAATCCGCATGCCATCATATTCTCAAGGCTTACCTCGCAGGGCGTATCCACGCTCTTGGCATAACGGGCCACGGCCACCATCATAGGCTTAGGCCCACATACGCTGATCTGGGTGAACTTCTCCTGTTGCAAGAGGCTGTGCTGGGTAACAAAGCCTTTCTCGCCCTGAGAGCCGTCTTCTGTGGTTACGAACACACGGCCCAATGCCTGGAACCTATCCAGCTGCAGGAGATCACCTGCACTGCGGGCACCTAACAGGAAGGTGGGCTCCAGACCCTTCTCCTTCATGACGGCACCCATATACAACAAGGGCGCCACGCCTACACCGCCGCCAACCAGCAAAACACGGGCCGAGGCATCTGTGGGCACAGTAAAGCCATTACCCAGAGGAAGAATCACATTCAGCTTGTCGCCTTGCTGCATGCGGGCCAACTGGCGGGTACCGTCTCCTACCGTCTGAACAAGGAACCATACCTCGTTCTGCTTTCTATCCACATTATGTATACTGATGGGGCGGCGCAAGAATGTCTGCTTGCTGCCTTCTATCTCTAATTGGGCAAACTGACCGGGTATCATCTCGGGTAAAGGCTTCTGGGTGTCCGTGGCCTTTAACAACACATAGCGTTCATGAAGACGCTCTACGGCGGTCAGGGTTAAGTCCAAAATATACTTCTTCATCTTGTTATTCTGCCGAAATTTTATGCGAAGGTATAAAAAAAACCTGAAACACAAGGCAGGGTTTCAGGAGTTTTTTCATTTAAGATGAAAATGTTTCGAACGTTCCGTCATCGTAAAAGACACGTATTTCTGTTATTTTTCGCTGAGGTTTGTCAATATATTTTACCACTTCCTGAATTTGTGGAGCAGATGAGGGGGTAGAAACGACATCAGAAGAAGGAGCTGTGCCAGATACAAAGAGATCTGCCTGTCCTGAAGGCGCATCCTGGGCCTGAGCAGCTGCACCATCCAGGAGCATCTCTCCCTCGCCAAACATGAGCCAATTAATACTAATATGTGGGAAGCATTCATGGATGGCATTGACTATGTTGTTAGTGGGTCGGGTCCTCCCGGTGAAGATACCCGAAAGTGTTCCTTCTGCAATACAAAGTGTAGCAGCAAACTCTTTTTGCGACATACCCTGATATTTCATCAGCTGATAAATCCTGTCCTTCATCTGTTTTATGCCTAAATTAGTAGGGGCGAACCCCTGATTTCAATATCTAAACTGAGTGCAAAGTTAGAAAAACGGATTTATATTTCCAAATTTTACAATTCAAAAATTAAAATGAACGTTTTTGTGAATATTTAGAGATGCAAAGATTTGCAACTTTAAATCATAAAATGAAGATTCCTGAATTTCGGCACAAAAACATGCAAATTTGCAAATTTATATTGTTGAAGTAAAGTAGTTAGATAAATAGCCATAGTAGTCTGAGTATCTATATGTTATAATAGGTTAAAGACACTAAATAAATGCAAAAGGACGAAATTATGGATCACATTCAAAAGATATTACACTTTAATAAAGTGGTATAGCAAAGGACAACGGAATACTCGCTGATTTATAGGTGATTAAAACGAAATGCGATTTCTGCATATTATTCGGTTTTATGATTAAAATTGCATAATTCGAAAGTGTAAATATATCACATGGGCGTCAAATTTGTATTTGCAAATCTGAGCCAAAAGCTTAGTTTGACTTTTTAAATGTAAATACATGTGCTCAATTTCTAAATGTGGTTTACAATTTCAAATTACAAATTTAAACGGGAAAATCGAGAAAAAGCCTTATTTTGACCATATTTTGAATGCTTACGGAATAGCTGCCCTGCACTATAATCGCTCGATTTTACGCGATTCTCAGCGCATAAAAAAAGGCCCTAACTTGCTATTTTACAGAAGATAGGACCCAAAATATCTTGTCAGCGCAAAACTGCAATCTAGACAAAAATCAGTGCAAAATAAAGAAAATAAGCTCCTGCAAGAGCTCCTCTTTTGGGGTTTTACAGCCCCCTACTCCCTTACCCTTGGCATCAGTTTTGCGTATTTCAGAAAGAATCTGCAAAACCTTCACTCCCCTATAGTTCCGAAAGGCGGGAATAATATCCTTTCTGGCTTGCCATTCCGGCATGTTTAACCAGGCAGCAATACCCCTATCACTCTTATCGGGTGCGTAATATGCCAACAAAACTGCAGAAAAAAATGTAAATAAATTGGAAAGTGTCTGTGGCAAGGCGAATTTCTGTTGCTGGCCTTGATAGTACTTTACTATCTGCATGCTCTTGAAAACATCCTTCACGGCTAAAGCGGAACGCAACTCAAAATCATTGAATTCCTTGCTTAATCCAGTCAGTTCCTCTACCCTGCTTGCGTTTACGCGATTCTCGCCCTCTGAGAGCGAGAGCAGTAATTTATCCATTTCGGCCGAAAGACGGCACAGATCGGCTCCTACGTGTCCGGCCAGCATCTGTACGGCCTGTGGCTCTATCGTTACCTTCTTGCGACTGAAATACTGCGTAATGAACTGAGGCAGCTGGCTGTCATACAGCCTTTTGCTCTCAAATACCACACCATTCTGCGCAATGAACTTGGTAACCGCCTTGCGGCTATCCAGCGTTCCGTGCTTATAACAGATAATGAGCACCGTGGTGGGCGTTAAATGCTGCAAATAAGCCTCCAGCGCGTCTAACGAACGCATAGATTGCGCCTCGCGCACCAATACCACACGCCGTTCGGCCATTACAGGATAGGCCCTGGCCAACTCCACCACCTTATCGGCAGTGATTTCGAGACCATACACAACATCCAGGTTAAAATCGCGCTCCTCTGGCTTCAACAATGTTTCAGTCAAGAAGTCGCTCAACTTATCGATATAATAATCCTCCGCACCCATCAAGAGATAGACGGGCTTCACCTCTCCCGCACGAACAGATTTGATAATATCCTCGTGCGAAACACCTCCTTTTGCCTGTGCCGCCATCAATAATCGAATTTCAGGTGACGAACGGTCTTCTTCTCATCCTTGATCATCTCAAGGGCCTGAATACCGATGTTTACGTGATCTTCTACGTATCTGCTTGTCACAACCCTGTCGCTCTCATCGGTCTTCACCCCTTCGGGAATCATAGGATTGTCACTGACCAGCAAGAGAGCTCCCGTGGGAATATGATTGGCAAATCCACAGGTAAAGAGGGTTGCCGTCTCCATATCCACAGCCATAGCACGTGTGGTGCGCAGATACTCCTTAAACTTGTCATCATGCTCCCAAACACGACGGTTGGTGGTAAAGACCGTTCCCGTCCAATAGTCGAACCCGTTGTCTCGGATGGCACTGGAGATGGCACGCTGCAGCATAAATGCAGGCAGAGCGGGCACCTCAGGCGGGAAGTAGTCATTGCTCGTACCCTCACCCCTGATGCCGGCAATGGGCAGAATCAGGTCGCCACGCTGCGTCTTAGCAGAGATACCGCCACACTTGCCCAAAAAGAGGCAAGCCTTAGGCTTGATGGCACTCAGCAGGTCCATGATAATTGCAGCATTGGGACTACCCATGCCAAAGTTGATGATACTAATACCATCTGCCGTTGCCGAACGCATATTAGACATATAGTCGGGTGCTTCGATGCCGAACTTCTGGCAGAAAATATCCACATAATTATTAAAATTGGTCAGCAAAATGTATTCGCCAAACTCTTCCAGCTTCTTATGCGTGTATCTGGGCAACCAATTTTCTACAATCTCTTGTTTGGTTTTCATATTTTATATAATTTTGTAGGCAAAGATACAAATTATTCTGAAATGGAGGCACTGAATCTACCAAAATCGGACCTAAAGTTACAAAGAAAGGGAAATAGAGTAACGGTTTTTGACATTTTACGCAAAAAATACGTTGCCCTTACACCTGAAGAGTGGGTTCGTCAGCACTTCATTCATTTCCTAATTGACCAAAAGGGATACAATGCCTCGTGCATCGCCAACGAGGTTGCCCTATGCCTGAACAACACACAGAAGCGTTGCGATACAGTGGTTTATGACGCACAGGCCCGTCCCATTATGATCATCGAATACAAAGCGCCTCATATCCCCATCAGTCAAAGGGTTTTTAACCAGATTAGCAGATACAACATAAAAATGCGAGTCAGATGGCTGGTTGTCAGCAACGGAATGCATCATTACTGTTGCAGAATCAATTACGAAAACGAGACCTGCGAGTTTTTGCCAGACATCCCAACGTGGGAAACACTTTGCCAATAAAAGAAAAAAAAACGCTCACCCTTTTTCAGGATGAGCGAATATCTTTTATCTGAGAATTCTTTTCTTAATCCTCTGCCTTATCATCAGCCTTCTTGCGAGTAGCTCTTCTGCGCTTTGGCTTATCCTCCCTGCTTACCAGCTCTACACCAGCCAATTCAGGGTCAACCATAATACGACCGCAGTATTCGCAAACGATAATCTTCTTACGCATACGGATATCCAACTGGCGCTGAGGCGGAATCTTGTTGAAGCAACCACCGCAGGCATCACGCTGCACATAAACAACACCCAGACCGTTACGGCTGTTTCGACGTATACGCTTAAAAGCACCCAACAGACGAGGCTCGATAGTCAGCTCAAGGGTCTTAGCCTTCTCGCGCAACTTATCTTCGTCAGCCTTAGTCTCGGCAATAATCTCCTCCAATTCGCTACGCTTAACCTCCAAGTCGGCACGTCTGTCGTTAGCCAACAAATTGCAGCGTGTAATCTCTGCTGATTTGTTCTCGAGCATTGACTTTGCCTCGTTAATCTTCTTCTCGTTCAGCACGTTATCCAACTCAGCATACTCAATCTGCTTGCTCAGCGTATCGTATTCACGATTGTTTCTTACACTGTCCATCTGGGTCTTGAAACGTTCGATATTGCTGTTGTTAACCTCAATATCACCTTTACGCTGACTGATTTCCTGCTTCAATTCAGCCACCTCGCCAGTAATCTTCTCTACACGGGTAGCCAAACCTTCTATTTCATCTTCCAAGTCCTGAACCTCGAGAGGCAACTCGCCACGCAAAGTCTTGATCTTGTCAATTTCTGTCAGCAATTTCTGCAATTCATACAGGTTCCTCAGTTTTTCTTCCACGCTCAAATCTGCGGGATCCTTAACTTTCTCTCTTGCCATAATTATAATTTACTATTTGAATATTTTCTCTTAACTATCAACTGTCAACTAAATCAAAGATACTTAATCGGGTTTGTACAAACGGTGGTCTTAAATAATGCCAGATCAGGGAACCGGTCCCCGATTACCCCACGCAATATATCAGCCGTGTACTGTTCGCTCTGATAATGCCCCAAGACACCTATTTGAATCTGCTGAGCGTGCCCGAAGTATTGATGGTAATGCATTTCTCCCGTCAGGAAGGCATCTGCCTTCAGCCTGATAGCCTCATCCAAGAGGAAATCACCTGCTCCGCCACAGATAGCCACACACTGTATGGGTCGCTGCAGCAGTTCGTTGTGCATCAGGCATTCCACGCCGAAGGCTTGCTTTACCCTCTGCAGAAAGACCAGCGAGTCCTCTCCCTCTGTCAGATAGCCAATCACACCATTCCCAGCCAGAACCATTCTTTCTTTGGAATCAGCCTTGACAGGCACTCTCCTTTGCTGAATCAACTCTACATCTACTAATCCCAGACGCTCGGCAATGGCGTAGTTAACGCCATCTATGGAACTGTCCAAATTAGTATGAGCCGAATAGATGTTTATATCGTTCTGAACAGCCATTCTAACACATCGCTGGACCATATCGGTATCAGAGAGGGTTTTCAGGCCACGAAACAACAGAGGATGATGAGAAACAATAAGATTGCACCCCAACTCTATGGCCTCAGAAATAACTTCCTCGGTCACGTCAAGGCACAATAAAACCCCTGAGACTTCCACCTCTGTCAGTCCAACTTGCAAGCCAGCATTATCATAACTTTCCTGCAAGGGCAGAGGCGCGAAATTTTCAAGGGCGTTCATCACTTCTCGAACTGTCACGCTCATAGTAAGTATATTTGTCGGGTGCAAAGGTACGCCAAAAGAAGGTAAATTCCAAATTTCTTTTGTCATTTTTCACTCTTCGCTCTTCACTCTTCATTTTTTTTCGTACCTTTGCAACCACTTTATAATATATAATAAGGAGGGAGAGCTAATGGCTATACATTTCAAACGAAACACGACAATCCCCACCGACCTGCTCTTACAGCTCAGGTACGACGAGGAACATGGCCCCGAGTTTACAGAGTTGCGCGTGACCCACTTGCCTGCCGAATGGTATCCGCAGTGCGCTGTCCAACTGACATGGCCTCATCCAGAAACTGACTGGGCACCTGTGCTGAAGGAAGTGACACGCTGCTACATTCAGATGGCTATGCAGATTGCATCACGCGAGAAACTTCTCATCGTTACTCCCGAACCAGAGCAGGTAAAGGCACTACTCACGGAGCAGTTGCCTCAGCAGGTATGCCAACAGATTATGTATTGCCAGATGCCCACCAACGACACATGGGCTCGCGACCATGGTTTCATCACCCTACTTGACGAGAAGGGCATACGTTTATTAGATTTCAAGTTCAACGGATGGGGCGAGAAATTCCCAGCCGAACTGGACAACCAGATAAACCGGAATCTCGTGCAGCAGGGTATCTTCAATGGAGAATATGAAGAACATCTGGATTTTGTTTTGGAAGGCGGAAGCATAGAGAGTGACGGCCGTGGCACCATCCTTACCACCAGTCAGTGCCTGCTGGCTCCGCACAGGAACCAGCCTCTTACACAGGCCGACATAGAGAAGCGCCTGCTTTCTTTCCTACATGCCGAGCGCATCCTGTGGCTGGATCATGGTTATCTGGCTGGCGATGATACAGACAGCCACATAGATACCCTGGCCCGTTTCTGTCCCAATGACACCATCGTCTATGTGCAGTGTAACGATACTGAGGACGAGCATTATGCCGAACTGAAACTTATGGAAGAGCAATTGCGATCCTTCCAGACGACAGACGGCAAGCCCTATAACCTCATTCCCCTGCCTATGTCACCCGAGCGCTTCGACGAGGACGGCACGCGTCTGCCAGCCACATACGCCAACTTCCTTATCATCAACAAGGCGGTACTGATGCCGACGTACGGCGATTATGAGTTGGACCGTCAGGCACACAACCTGCTGGCCAAGGCATTTCCCAAGCACGAGATTGTGGATATCGACTGCCAGACGCTCATCCTTCAGCACGGCTCTCTGCATTGCAGCGCCATGCAGTTCCCCGTGGGAACATTGAAAGTGAAGAGTGAAGAATGAAGAGTGAAGAATTAATCTATCGGAGTACTCGGATTAATCAGAATAATCAGAAAGAAAATGAAGATAGGAATCATACAACAAAGATGTTCAGCTGATGTAGAAGGCAATAAGCAGAAGCTGGCGCAGAATATTGCCGATGTGGCAAAGCAGGGTGCACAGTTGGTAGTGTTGCAAGAGTTGCATAACAGCCTATATTTCTGCCAGACAGAGAACGTGGATAATTTCTCTCTGGCTGAGCCCATCCCAGGCCCCAGCACTGAGTTCTATGGCAACCTGGCTCGTCAGCACAGCATTGTACTGGTGACAAGCCTCTTTGAGCGTAGAGCTGCCGGCCTGTACCATAATACGGCTGTGGTCTTTGAGAAGGACGGCTCCATTGCCGGCAAGTACCGCAAGATGCACATCCCCGACGATCCTGCATACTACGAGAAGTTCTATTTCACCCCCGGCGATCTGGGATTCCATCCCATAAAGACCAGCATAGGTGTGCTGGGCATTCAGGTCTGCTGGGATCAGTGGTACCCCGAAGGAGCCCGCCTGATGGCACTGCAGGGAGCCGAGCTACTCATCTACCCCACTGCCATCGGTTACGAGAGTAGCGACACGCCTGAGGAACAGGAGCGCCAGCGCGAAGCATGGACAACCGTTCAGCGTGGGCATGCTGTAGCCAATGGCCTGCCAGTGATAGCCGTCAACCGTGTAGGACACGAGCCAGATCCCAGCGGTCAGACCCGTGGCATTCAGTTCTGGGGAAGCAGCTTTGTAGCAGGTCCTCAGGGCGAGATACTCTATCGTGCCCCCAAGGACGAAGAAGCCGTTACCGTAGTAGAGGTAGACATGAAGCGCTCCGAGAACGTCCGCCGCTGGTGGCCCTTCCTGCGTGACCGCCGCATCGAGGAGTTCGCTCCGCTCTCACAAAGATTCATCGAAAGTTGAGAATTGGTTTACGGTTTACCGTTGGTAATTTTCATTCTTCACTCTTCATTCTTAATTCTTAATTAAAACAATATATGTCAAGTACACTCAGATTTCAAGTAGTAAGAGGAGCTTTCAACAAGAAACCCATTTCCGTTCCCAATCGTACAGAACGTCCCAGCGAGTTCTTCGGTAAATATGTTTTCAACCGCGAGAAGATGTATCAGTACCTTCCCGCCAAGGTTTACAAGAAGATGTGCGATGTTATGGACAACGGCGACACACTGGATTTGGCAACTGCCAACATCGTAGCCGAAGGTATGAAGAAATGGGCCATGCAACTGGGCGCCACACACTGCACCCATTGGTTCCAGCCCCTTACCGAAGGTACTGCCGAGAAGCACGACGGCTTCGTGGAGCACGACGGAAAGGGCGGATTGGTAGAGGAATTTACCGGTAAGCAGCTTGTACAGCAGGAACCCGATGCCAGTTCATTCCCCAGCGGCGGTATCCGCAGTACTTTCGAGGCACGCGGCTATTCAGCATGGGACCCTGCCAGCCCCGTTTTCGTAGTAGGCGATACACTGATGATTCCCACCGTATTCATCTCTTATACCGGTGAGGCATTGGACTATAAGGCTCCACTTAAGAAATCCCTGATGGCCGTAGATAAGGCAGCCACTGCCGTTGCACGCTATTTCTATCCCGAGGTTAAGAAGGTTATCACCAATCTGGGTTGGGAGCAGGAGTACTTCTTGGTAGACGAAGACCTGTATGCTGCACGCCCCGACCTCGTAATGACGGGCCGTACCCTGATGGGACACGACAGTGCCAAGAACCAGCAGATGGACGACCATTACTTTGGATCTATCCCCGGTCGCGTAGCAGCCTTTATGAAGGATCTCGAGATTAAGGCCCTGGAACTGGGTATCCCCTGTAAGACACGCCACAACGAGGTTGCTCCCAACCAGTTCGAGCTGGCTCCCATCTTCGAGGAGTGTAACTTGGCCGTCGACCATAACATGCTACTGATGATGCTCATGCGCAAGGTAGCCCGCAAGCACGGCTTCCGCTGCCTCCTGCACGAGAAACCCTTCGGCGGTGTAAACGGAAGTGGCAAGCACAACAACTGGAGCCTCTCCACCGACACAGGCGTCCTTCTTCATGGCCCCGGCAAAACGCCGTTGGATAATCTGCGCTTTGTCACCTTCCTGGTAGAGAGCTTGATGGCTGTTTACCGCCACAACGGACTCCTGAAGGCCAGCATCATCTCAGCCACCAATGCTCATCGTCTGGGTGCCAACGAGGCACCGCCAGCCATCATATCCAGTTTCCTGGGTAAGCAGCTCAGCGAGTTGTTGGATCATCTGGAGAATGCAACCGACGAGGAAATCATCAATCTCAAGGGCAAACGTTCGCTTACCCTCGACATTCCCCAGATTCCCGAGCTGCTCCTGGATAATACCGACCGCAACCGCACCTCGCCCTTTGCCTTCACCGGCAACCGTTTCGAGTTCCGCGCTGCCGGTTCACAGGCTAACTGTGCCGCCTCTATGATTGTCCTCAATACCGCTATGGCCGAGGCACTGACAAACTTCCAACAGCGAGTTGAAAAACTCATTAAGGCAGGCACCGAACCTATGAAGGCCATCCTGAAGACCGTTCGCGAAGACATCAAAGCCTGCAAGCCCATCCGTTTCGACGGCAACGGCTACAGCGAGGAATGGAAGCAGGAAGCTGCCCGCCGCGGCTTGGATGTCGAGAACAGCGCTCCCCTGATGCTGGACAACTACCTGAAGCCTGACACTATCAAGATGTTTGCAGACATGCACGTCCTCACAGAAGCCGAGCTGGAGGCTCGTACTGAGATTAAGCAAGAGACCTACACCAAAAAGATTCAAATTGAGGCCCGTATCTTTGGCGACCTCTGCCTGAACCACATCATTCCCGTGGCTACCAAGTACCAGAGTCAGCTCATAGATAATGTGCACAAGGTAAAGGAAATCTTCCCCGAACAGACAGCTATGAAGGTCAGCGCCAACAACCTGGCCCTCATCGAGCGTATCAGTGAACACAGCAGCTTCATCACAGAAAACGTAGAGACCCTCATCGAGGCCCGCCGTGTAGCCAACAAGATAGAGAGTGTCCGCCAGAAGGCCATTGCCTACCACGACACTGTGGCACCCCTCATCGAAAGCATCCGCTACCACATAGATGAATTGGAACTCATCGTTGACGATGAGCTGTGGCCTCTGCCCAAATACAGAGAGATGTTGTTCATCCGATAATACAGAAAAAGCCCCGCTCGGGGCTTTTTCCTTTATATATATAGGTAAAACGAATTTTAGAACAATACAGCACCGCCATTGGGCTGAACGGTTAATTTGACATTACCCTTCTTATCAGCCTTCAGAGGCTGGATGGATGAACCAGTTACGTAGCCTTTTTTGTCGGCAGTATCTATCAACAGGTTCTGAAGGTTAAAGTCGCTAACCGAAAGCGTCAACTGAAGGGGTTGCTTCTGTGCATTCAGAGCAACGATATACCAATTATCGACATGACGACGGGCCAGAACAACATACTTGCCAGGATAACCGTCAATATAGCGGGTCTCATCCCACGTAGTAGGAATGGTTCTGAGGAAATCCAACTCATGCTGCGGCACATCCTGCAGGTTGTTGGGCTGGATGGCAATACACTGTACGGCCGACTGATTGGTGAAGGCGGTAGCAATCTCAAAGATGTCGGTGGTCTTACGCGAATGGCGACTCTTATTGTCGGGCGAAAGGTACTTATTCATAATTACCCCACCCCAGTCCATCGTGCCGACAGCATTACGACAGAAAGGATGTAGCGTAAGCTCAAAAGGTTCCTGAATGGCCGCATGCTCCGAGAAGAAGACATTCTCGCTGGCCAAGACCGCCTCGCTGGCGATGTAGTTGGGGTACATCTTCTCCCAACCACGGGGAATGGTGCAGCCGTGAAAGATGCACTGAATGCCGTAACGGTTGGCGTCAAAGAGGATATCCTCGTATAGTTTCATGGTCTCCTGCTTATCGCCTGCAAAGAAATCCACCTTAATTCCCTTCACGCCAATACTCTGCAACCATGCCATCTCGCGGTCACGCGCAATGCTATTGTGCATAATGTTGCGGGGCGTCTGGGGTGCATCGTTCCAGGCACCGTTCGAGTTATACCACAGCATAAGTGAAACACCTTTCTGCTGAGCGTATTTCGAAAGTTCGACGATGCGGTCACGACCAATCTTCTCGTCCCACCAGTTGTCCACCAGACAGAATTCATAGCCCATAGCGGCAGCCAGGTCAATGAACTTCACCTGATCATCATAATTAATGCTGTTGTCCTGCCAGATGAGCCAGCTCCAAGTGTACCGGCCGGTGGTATTTTGAGTTGAGAGTGTAGAGTTGAGAGTGTAGAGAGGCTTTACTACATCAAAGGGGATGGTGGTCTCCACGATGGGAGCAAGTGTCTCTCCCACGGTAATGGTGCGCCAAGGGGTCATTCCTGGTAAGGCAATCTGTGCACCCGTAGAACCAAAGCCGTTATTCTCACCCTCTTGAGGATAAACAATAGAGTAGCCACCTTTTCCATAGTCACTTAAGTGAGAGCCACAGTAACCACCGGAAACGCCCGTTTCAGAGATAAGCACCCAATTTTCAGTTGAGGGTTGAGAGCCTGCGGGAATATGGAATAAACACGGGAAGGTATATCCCTGTCCGAAACGAGAGGGCTTCGTCATCGGAGCGTCTGCCTCATAACCTTCTTCGTAACTGGGCTTGGTACGCTCCCACCCTTTCATGGGATCAATCTGAGGGCAAAGGAAGGTTGTTGTTCCATCAGGCAAATTAAACGCTGTAACCTCTTCCCTAATAACAGCACACTTGGGGTTGTCCTTCTTTGGACGGGGAATAATATAGCGGAATGCCACATCATTGTCCTTGACAATAAAATCCACCTCCACCTGCTGTTTCTGAGCATTCTCGAAGGTAACGCTCAATGTTCTGGCCTCGTAGGCAATACGAGACTGTTTAACCTGTCGCATCAAGTATTCCTCCGATACTGTGCCCGTTTTTTCATCTGTAATGCTAAGTCCCTGCGAGAAATCAGCAAAGTCTGCTTGGAATCCTAATCGGGAAGGCAGCAGTATCGGCTGTCCATTCAATGTGACAGTATACGTGGCGAGGCCGCCATTATCATTAAGACCAACAATAAGCTTGCCGTTGGGAGAAGCAACCGTCACCTCTTTTGCCATCACACAAAAGGGCAAAAGCAGAAAAAAGGATAAGAAGAATTGTCTTTTCATTATTTTGTTTAGGTTTTAATGTAATTTTGGCAGCAAAGGTATAATTTATTTGCGATTATTTGCCATTTTCTCGCAAAAATTCCTAATTTTGCACACGCTAAAAGAAAAATTTTGACCATACGACCAACTATTACAACAACACTGTCGTGAGAACTATTCACACCATACGGGCATTACAGGCCATCCTAATGATGACGCTGATTAATGGCCATGCTATCGCAAAAGAAATAGGTAATCTGCCGTTGGGATACGAACAGACGTGGACTGCCCGTTTACTTTTCAATTCAGAGGGCGGATACGCCGGAAACACCACTAACATAGAAAGTGACATTCACGGCTGGAGCAAACTTTATGAGGCTCAGGCAAGCGATGTATACAAGATAAGTATGCCCTCTCCCATATCTGATCCCAGTAACGGCAGAGTGCAGTTCAAGACCCCCATTACCATTCAATCAGGTCACACGTATAAGTTTCAGATTACGCTGCGAGCCGACAAAGCCGTATCGGAACTTCTATTGGCTCTATCGGAGAACGAAGATGACACCAACGAGTTATATACCAAGACCCTAAGTCTGGAAGCTGGTAAGAGCCTTAAACTTTCTCGTACCGGACTGAGAGGAATAGACATAGGAGATTTGAAACTGGATTTGAGTATCGCGTCAGAAGAGGAGAACAACCTTATACGACTGTCTGGCATTAGTCTATACGACGAGACGACACAACAGGAGCTATGGATTGGGACATCATATTATAATTACTGCTTTTACCGCAACGAAGATACCTGGGCCCGCATCAAAGATATGCAGATTGAAGGACGCGTAGAGACGCTCAGCTGGACAAGTGCCAACTTTGATGACAGCATGTGGACAGAAGCCGAGATGCCCATTGGAAACAGGAGCTACATGTCGGAGGTCAAGACCATCTGGCCTGGTGGCGACAACACCAATTTCTGGATTCGACGCGACTTTCGCCTGGACGAGGTTAAAAGCACTACAGCCTATTATATAAATGTATGCCATGACGATGCCTACAGCATATATGTGAACGGACACCTTATTGACAGTAAGATCAGCTGGACAGACGGCAAGAACCCGGAAACGATAGAAATACCTGCCCGATACCTGCAAGTAGGCAAAAACGTCATTGCCACCTACATACAGCAGAACTGGGGCGGCAAATTCTATGATGTAGGCATGAGCATTATAGAGAATGCATACGACGATGGTGACACGGAAGCCGACATCCCTGCCTCTCTGATAGCCTCCGAGGTAAACGTAGCCAACATAGACCAGACCATCGATTACTCGTGGAACTATGGTGGCTGGGTAGAGTTATACAACAAGTCGGACAAGCGTATATCCCTTCGCTACCTGTATATCAGCGACGATGCCTCGAACTTAAGGAAATTCACGCTGCCCGATATGGGCGTAGTTGAGCCAAACGGATACCGCTGCATCTTCTTTGACCACAATGCAGCAGATGGCGAGTACGGTTCCCTGGCCACAAAACAGGTGCCCTTCAAGTTAAATACCGAGGGTGGTCAGATTTTCCTTAGCGAGGATGGGAAAAAGCCTTTTCTGACCATAGCATACCCTACGGCCATTGCACGTTGTTCATGGGCCAGAAAGGACCTTAACCATGACGAATGGAGCTATAACGGAAATCCGACACCTGAAGAGGCCAACAATACAGAGACCTTTGCCGATTTCCGTCTGAATGCCCCTATAGTAGACACAGACTCACATCTGTTTACCCAACCATTCGACGTCAGCGTCTCGATTCCAACAGGAGCCACCCTTCGGTATACCACAGACGGAACAACTCCAACTTTACAGAACGGTACGGTAAGCAAAAACGGCAGGTTCCATATCTCGGAAACTACAAGTCTAAGACTGAGACTCTTCCAAGAGGGCTATCTGCCCAGTCAGGTTATCACCCGTTCGTACATCTATCAAGACGAGGACTATTACCTGCCCGTTATTGCCATCACCACCAATCCAGACAATCTGTATGACAGCACAATAGGCGTATATGTAGACGGCACAAACGGAGTGAGCGGAAGGAATCATGAAAGGTCGAACATCAACATGGACTGGGAACGCCCCGTGAATTTCGAATACATCACACCAGAGGGTAAGATGGTTATCAACCAAGAGGCAGAATTCATTATCAGCGGCGGATGGAGCCGACATTATGCCCCTTCATCGTTCAAACTGAAAGCCAGCAAGTTGTATGAAGGAACCTCGAGTTTCGACTATCCCTTCTTCCGCTATAAACCTTATAATAAATATAAGCAGTTACAGATACGCAACGGAGGAAACGACAACAACTCACAGGCTCACGGTCGTGTCAGGGATGCCATCACCCAGCAGGTGCTCATCAGCAACGGATTCTATATCGATGCCCAGGATTATCAGCCCGTGCATGTATTCTTCAACGGAGAATACATCGCCCAGTTGAACCTCCGGGAGCCCAACAACCGATACAACGGGGCTGCCAACTATGGCTATGATGACGATGAGATGGATGCCTTCGAGTACAGCAACGGATACTTCCAGAAGGCAGGAACAAAGGCTGCATTCAGTGAATGGCTCAGCCTAAGTCGGAAAGCGACGGATGATAATGTTTATAATCTAATCCGGGAAAAAGTAGATATGGATGAGGTCATCAACTTCTTTGCTGCCATATCGTACATCGGTTGTTCCGATTGGATTTGCAATAACAATAATGTAAAGGGCTATCGCAGCCTGCCTGACGGCAAGTTTCACCTGACACTTCACGACCAAGACTGGGGATGGAGCAACAATAACGGAGTGAGTCTTCTTAACAGCAACAACGGAAATGAGTTGCTGCAGATATACAACGGCATGAGGCAGAACAAACAGTTCCAACGCCAGTTTATAAATGCATATTGTCTTTTGGGCGGCAGTGTCTTTACACCAGAGAGGTGTAACAGCATCGGTGACAGCATCTGCCGGCTAGTAGAACCCGCTCTGGCTATCGAAGGGAAACAGCCGTGGACATCCTTCAGCGAACAGCGAAACAACATGACCAGCGCTAACAGCCGTCAGGCCCGTATCAATGCCCTTCGTACCAGCTATCATTTAGGGACTGGCATGAAAATAAGTTTCAAGGCCAATATTCCGCAGGCATCGCTAATGGTGGACAATCTGCCTGTTCCCGGTAACAGTTTCGACGGCACACTCTTTGCGCCTGTAACACTTACGGCAATGGCTCCTGCGGGATATAGGTTTACAGGATGGATTAACAATACCTCGTGCATCAGAACCCACCAATTGACACTTACTGAGGATACAAACGACTCCTATACCGCCCTGTTCGAGCCCATCAGCAATCCTATAAGCTATGCTGCCTCAGGTGCATCGCCCATTCGCATAAACGAAGTGAGTGCTAACAACAGCATCTTCGTGAATGAGTATGCCAAGCGAGACGACTGGATAGAGCTTTACAACACCACCAACAGGGACATTGACATTGCCGGCATGTACCTGAGCGACGAAGCCGAAAAACCTGCCAAATACCAGATAACGGCCAGTCCCAACATATCCACCATCATACCCGCACATGGCACGCTGGTTATTTGGGCATCCAAGAGAGAACAGACAAGCCAACTGCATGCACCTTTCAAACTGGAGAATACAGACGGAGGAGCGGTAATTATACAGGCAGAGGATGGTAGTTGGGCCGATGCTTTATGTTACGGCATCCAGGGCGACAAACAGTCCTACGGCAGATACCCAGACGGAGGTAACAGAACCTTCCTGATGACGATTCCCACCATAGGCAAAAGTAATATGCTGAGTACGTATGACTTTACCCTATCCGACCTCATCGACAATGAGGATAATGGCAGGAATCAGCAAGAGCAGGAAATAATAGACAAGGTGCAGAAACTTACGCCTGATATAACGGGACAAATCATCAGTACTGAATATTATAGTCTAAATGGTCAGAAAATGACAAATCCAAGCAAAGGAATCTGCATTTGCAAACAGATTTACAGCAATGGAGCCGTGATATTGAAGAAAATATTGAGAAAATAGTACGTTCTATAAAAAAAAGTGTAATTTTGCAGTAGAATTAACAACAATATATAATGAAATTTAATTTTTTTAACCACATTTCCATCTTATTTATTACAGCTGTCTTGGTAGCCAGCTGTACCGAAGATATTGACACTTCGGCACGTTATGTCTTTAAGGAACGAACCATCGCAAGCTACCTGACAAGTCACGATAAATTCAGCGAATATGTGCGCTTACTGAAAGAACAGAAAGTAAGCGAAGTGTCCGAAACATCCGTATACCAATTGATGACAGCATACGGAGCCTACACATGTTTTGCACCGACCAACGAAGCCATTCAGCTCTATCTGGACACCCTGTGCATCAAAGGCATTATTCCAGAACCCAGTTGGGAAGCTTTCCCCAACGAGCGTCTTGTTGACTCTATCCGCTACGTGATAGTAATGAACAGTCTGATAGACGGCAAGGATGCCAACAGGAAGATGTTCCCCGTTAGCGAATTCCCTGACAACAACGAGGAGTTCTCGCTCAACACCATGGCCGATTGTAAATTAAGTGTTCTGTATTCCAAGAACGATCCGGACTCTTGCTATATTGACGGTGTATGCCCTGTATCCATCAGGAACAGGGATATAGAATGTCTGAACGGCTTTATCCACGAAGTGGGTTATGCCATCAACCCCACCAGCGAGACACTTGGCAGCACCTTGCATCTATACGCCACACAACCTGATTGTGGGTATTTCGTAATGGCGAAGTTAGTAGAGGCGTGTGGTCTTACCGATACCCTTTCGGCCGTAAAGGACTACGAGTACGAGAAACTGGTGAAGATTGGAACCATTACAGACAGCTGGTGGAATAACATCGGTACTTACGTTGTGCCACAGCCAAGCCGCAAGTACGGTTTCACCCTATTTGCCGAAACAGACGACTTCTGGATCAACACCCTGAAGAAGGACTTATTGGATATTACTATTGATGATGTTCGCGAGTGGGTGGCATCCAAGGGCTTCTATCCCGATGCTGTCAACGACGACAATTACATGGACGAGAACAACATCATCAATCAGTTTGTCACCTACCACTTACTGCCTTGCCGACTGCCCGTAGATAAGTTGGTATTGCATTACAACGAGAAAGGCTTCAACCCCAAAGGCAGGAACAAGACTCCGACGGTACCCGTATGGTCTCATTACACCACCATGGGTAAGAGACGTTTGCTCCGTCTGTGGGAGAGTGCAGAAAGTAATGGTGTCTATCTGAACCGCTTCCCCGTATTGGACAACAGTAGACGTGGCAATTATCACGAAGTATATTGTACTCCCGAAAACGAAGGTATGTACCTGAATACCGGAATAGACTCTAAGCTTGTTAAGTTGATGAATGCCATCATCTATCCCATCGACAATGTACTTGTTTACGACAGCCATGTACGCAAGGAACTGATGAAAACACGTCTGCGCTATGATGTGTGGGATTTCGCACCAGAGATGATGACCAACGATATGCGCGTAATGAGTTACTTTATGCGCTACTCCTTCCCTGCCGACGAAATCTACAAGTATTTCAACGACATCGATGTCAACACAAAGGATATGACATTCTACCTGCTTAACGGTATTAATCAGGACTGGCCCAACTATCAGGCAGACGAGATGCTATGCGAGGGTATTTATGACATCACCCTGCGCCTGCCTCCTGTGCCCATATCCGGCACATACGAGATAAGAATGGGTGTATCAACCGAAAGTCCCTGGAGAGGTATCTGTCAGGTATATTATGGCGAGAACAAATATGCCCTGGCTCCTGCCGGTATTCCTGTTAATATGGGATTGGGAGGTACCGACCCCTTGCTTAGATGGGAGATCGACACAGATGATGACGACCGTAATGCCGAAATTGACAAGCAGATGCGTAACAACGGCTTCATGAAGGGTCCCGAATACTTTACGGAAATACCTGGTGGAAATCAGACAGGCCGTTCTCTGGCAAAGACAACACGCCGCATCCTGCTCCGTACACATGTTGATGCCGACAGGGTTTACTACCTGCGTTTCAAGAGTGTACAGGATAAGAAAGACAAACAGCTGTTCCTTGACTATATAGAATGGTGTCCTAAGGAAATATACGACAATCCAGAGACACCCGAGGATATCTGGTAAGATATAACAGAAGAGGGAAGGATTCCAAACATCCTTCCCTCTTCTTTTTTTACTCCTGATAATATACCCGCTTCACCCTATTACTGATTCCTGTCAGTATCTCATATGGGATAGTTCCTATGATGTCAGACAAGACAGACGGTGATAGCTCCTCGCCGAATATCAAGACGGAGTCGCCCTCCTGGCATTGAATGTCCGTAACATCAATCATGCAGACATCCATACAGATATTTCCAACATAGCGAGCCTTCTGCCCATTTACCAGACAATATCCGTTGCCACGGCCCAAGAGGCGGTCCAAACCATCTGCATACCCGATGGGAATGCTGGCTATGCGGCTGTCACGCTCCATAATGGTCCTACGGCTGTAACCAACACTATCCCCTGCCGGTACATCGTGAATCTGCAGGATGGTGGTACGCAGCGTGCATACATTGTTTATCAGCTGGTTGTTACGGCTGTTTATACCGTATAGTCCCAGGCCCAGTCGTACCATCTCCATCTGTCGTTCCGGAAAATGCTCTATGCCGGCACTGTTGCACATATGGCGCAGGATTTGGTGATGGAAGGCCTGCTGCAACTGCTCACTCCCTTTCAGGAAGAGGTCATACTGGCGGGCAGAGAAGGCATCGAAATCGTCCGAGTCGCTGCCTACAAAATGCGAGAAAACAGAACGCGGAATGACAGCATTCTGCTTTTTCAGTCGATCTATCAGCGTAGGCATATCCTTCAGAGGGTCGAAACCCATGCGGTGCATACCTGTATCCAATTTAATATGTATGGGGAAGTTGGCAATACACTCCTTCTTAGCAGCATGAATCAGCGCATCCAGCAGGCGGAAACTGTACACCTCTGGTTCCAGATTATATTGGAAAAGCGTGCGGAAGGTACTCATCTCCGGGTTCATAATCATAATGTTAGCCGTGATGCCAGCATTGCGGAGTGCAACGCCCTCGTCAGCAACAGCAACAGCCAGATAATCCACCCTATGATCCTGTAGAATCTTTGCCACCTCAACGGCTCCTGCTCCGTAAGCGTCGGCCTTGACCATACATACCATCTTGGTTTCAGGCTTCAGGAAAGAGCGGTAGTAATTCAGGTTCTGCTCTATCGCACTCAGGTTCACCTCCAGGATGGTCTCATGCACCTTCTGCTCCAGAAGGTCTGTTATCTGCTCGAAGCAGAAAGAACGGGCTCCCTTGATAAGGATAAGCTGGTTACGCAGAGAGCCAAAGAGCGGGCTCTGAAGGAACGAATCCGTATTGGGGAAGAAGCTACAGCGTGCCTGTAGGTTCTCGAAACAATGAGCGTGGGCAGAAATAACAGGCCCTATGGCTATCAGCTGCTCCACACCTTGCTGCTGCAGCATCTGCGAAAGGTGTGTATAGAACATCATGGGCGGAACACCGCTCTGCTGAATATCGCTCAGGATGAGTGTCTTGGATTTCCCTTCGCGCTCAGGACGGCGATTCATAAAATGGAGGGCTATGTCCAGACTGTTCAGATCGCTGTTATAGGAATCATTGATAAGCGTACAGTCTCGGATGCCAGCCTTCACCTCCAGACGCATAGCCACAGGCTCCAGCGTTTTCAGCCTTTCTTCTATCACCTCATCACTCATTCCCATGTATTGGCAAACCACACGGCAGACAGCCTTATTGTCATCTATGGCGTTGCCGTTGCCATGCCAGGGAATAAGCCTACACTTAAGATTCATCTGACGGATACACTTCTCCACTATGGCATCATCTGCTGGATATATCAGGGTCTCAGCATCCTTGAAGAGCTGCAGTTTCTCCATACATTTCTGCTCCATCGATTCGAAGTTCTCCTGATGTGCAGCACCCAGACAAGTGAAAATACCCAGCGTAGGCTGGATGACACGCTGCAGGGAGGGCATCTCGCCCGGCTGGGAGATAGCAGCCTCGAATATTCCCACCTGACTCTTCTCCCACAGGCCCCAAATAGAGAGAGGTACGCCTATCTGAGAGTTGTAGCTACGCGGACTTCGGGTAACCGTATAGTCAGGCGAAAGCATCTGATAGAGCCACTCCTTGACTATCGTCTTTCCGTTGCTGCCGGTAATACCGAAGATGGGAATCGAGAAAGAGTCACGATGGCGTTCTGCTAATCGCTGCAGGGCCTGCAATGTATTAGGGACAAGCAGGAAGTTGGCCTGAAGGAAATCTCCCTCAGGAACATCCTCCACTACAAAGGCGCGCACACCGCGCTCGTACAGATCTCTGATGTAGGCATGTCCGTCGCCTTTTCCTGTCCGGATAGCAAAAAAGAGGGTGCTCTCTGGGAAGCACAGACTTCTGCTATCCGTCAACAACCAGTCTATTTGCTGTTCATAGGTGCCTATCCTGTGTGCACCAATCAATATGGAAATATCTGAAATCGTATACATTATTCTATATTATATTTTGCTCTGAGTATTTTTGCTTTTTCTTCCAGAGAGGACAAGAATCTCTTGTAGGACTCTGACTGGGGATTACTTGGTTTATGAAAAAATCCACTACGGATGGGAGCATACTCTTGCAAGTACTCCTGCATGGCAGGATTCATAATCGTCTGCACCAGACGCTGCCAGATATAATCTATGGCAACGCCAGAAGGATGCAGCATATCCTCGGTATAGAACCTGTAGTCGCGTAACTCGTCCAGGACTATCTCATATGCAGGGAAATATGTCACCCATTCCGGATAGGCCTTCATAACCTCCTCCACTGCCAGTATCAGGGTAGACTTGGCTATCTGATTACCATGGAAGCCGTATTTGGCATATCTGAAGGGGCTGATGGTAAAGACAATCTTCAATTTGGGATTCTCGTGATGCAGGTCTTCGATTAAGGTCTTCAGCGCATCCACACAGGCCGACAGCGACAGCCAGTCCTCCTGGAACCAGTTATGAGGAGCTTTATGGCAATTGGTCACTACGGCCCCACTGCTCTTCAGCCTATAGCACACGCTGGTACCCAGGGTAACGAACAGACAGTCGGCCGACTGGAGCGAGAGCCTCAGCATCTGCAGGCCTCCCTCCACCACGTTTCTGCATTCCTGCTCGCTCGTACCACAGATCAGCGTACCTGTCCACCACGACCGCCACTCCTGCTCTGTCTGAAAAACAGGAATTTCCTCTTCACTGGCATGCAAGGCGGCATGCACCTGAAGGCGGATGCTCTCGGGATTGTAAAGAACGCCCAAGGGATTGCACAGGGATTTAAGTCCGAAGCTCCGGAAACGCTCGCCCATATACTGGGCAAAACACGAACCAAGGAACACAACATGACTGTTCACCGACATAGGATTGTCCCATTTCGGTACCTCAACCTTTGTTCTGAAAAGATGTTCTGGATAATCCATTAATCAAAGATAGCAATTTTTCTTGTACAAAATTACGGAACTTCGGTGAAAATATGTAATTTTGCATTATCAAAAAATGAATAATTGTGGAAAAAGTGCCCAAAGATATACTAGCAAACATACATTTCCCTTCTGATTTAAGGCAATTGCCTATTTCGGAACTCCCGCGTGTTTGCGAAGAACTCCGGCAAACCATTATACAAGAGCTGGCTGACAATCCCGGTCATTTCGCCAGCAGTTTAGGCGTAGTAGAGCTGACCGTTGCCCTGCATTATGTATTCAATACACCCTATGACCGAATTGTGTGGGACGTAGGACATCAGGCTGCCGGCCATAAGATTCTTACAGGCCGTAAGGAGCAGTTCAACACATACAGGAAGCTGCATGGTCTGCGCCCCTTCCCTTCCCCACAGGAGAGCGAGTACGACACCTTTGCCTGCGGACATGCCTCTAACAGCATATCTGCTGCACTGGGAATGGCTGTTGCCGCTCAGGAGAAGGGCGAGACAGACAGACAGGTGGTGGCCGTGATCGGAGACGGAAGTATGAGCGGAGGATTGGCCTACGAGGGACTGAACAATGTATCCAGTTCGAATAATAACCTGCTGATTATCCTGAATGACAATAATATGAGTATTGACCATAGTGTGGGCGGCATGAAGCAATATCTGCACCAGATGCACACCAGCAAGCTCTATAACTATTTGAGGTTCAGGACATCGCAGCATCTCTTCAAATGGGGCATCCTGAACGAGAGCCGCCGTCAGAAGATTATCAGGTTCAACAACTCGCTGAAGTCCCTGCTGACCAACCAGCAGAACATCTTCGATGGTATGAACATCCGCTATTTCGGACCCAGCGACGGCCATAACGTAATAGAGTTGGTGGCCACCCTGCGTCAGATCAAGGATATGAAGGGGCCCAAGCTGCTGCATATTCACACCATCAAGGGGAAAGGATTCCAGGCTGCCGAGGAGGACCCCGTTGTCTTCCATGCACCTGGCAGATACGATCCCGAGACAGGTGAACGCATAAAGCCAGACACCAAAGATATGCCCCCAAGGTTCCAGGATGTATTTGGAAATACGCTTCTTGAATTAGCCGAGGAGAACCCAAGGATAGTGGGCGTCACCCCAGCTATGGCCACAGGATGCAGCATGACCATCATGATGGAGGAGATGCCAGAGCGCACCTTCGACGTAGGTATCGCCGAGGGGCACGCCGTGACATTCTCTGGCGGCATGGCCAAGGAAGGCCTCCTACCCTTCTGTAATATCTACTCCAGCTTCTCGCAGCGTGCCTTCGACAATATCATTCACGACGTGGCACTAAACCGGCTGAATGTCGTCTTCTGCCTCGATCGTGCCGGACTGGTCGGACAGGATGGTCCCACGCATCACGGCGCCTTTGATTTGGCCGCCCTGCGTCCAATCCCCAACCTGATTATCTCATCACCGCTGAACGAACATGAGTTGCGCAATCTGATGTATACCGCCCAGCTGCCCGACAAGGGGCCGTTTGTTATCCGCTACCCACGCGGCCGTGGTGTCATAGAGAACTGGAGTTGCCCCTTCCAGGAACTTCCCATCGGTAAGGGCCAATGCCTGAAACAGGGAACGGATGTGGCTGTGCTGAGTTTAGGCCCCATTGGTAACAAGGTCACCCAGGCCATTAGCGAACTGGCATCACAGAATATCAGTATTGCGCATTATGATATGAGGTTCCTCAAGCCCATAGATGAAGATATCCTTTATTACGTAGGAACACATTTCTGTCGCATCATAACCATAGAGGACGGAGTGAAGAACGGAGGACTGGGTTCTGCCGTAGTGGAATATATGGCAGACCACCATTTGCATCCCGAAATCATCCGACTGGGAATCCCTGATTCTTTTGTAGAGCACGGAACACCCGAGGAACTCTATCAGATAGTAGGACTGGACGTTGAATCGATAAAGAAGGCCATTTTATGAAGATAGTAATATGTGGCGCAGGCGCCGTAGGAACGCATTTAGCGGAGTTACTCTCCCGCGAAGACCAGGATATCATCCTCATCGACGAGAATCCCGAGAAGACAGCCCGTCTGACCCAGACAGGAGAATACGACCTTATGACGCTGAACGTCTCCCCAACCAGCATTAGCGGACTGAAGGAGGCTGGCGTACCCAAGGCCGACCTTGTCATAGCCGTTACACCCGAGGAGACACGCAACATCACCTGCTGCATGCTGGCTCACGCCTTAGGCGCTGCCAAGACTGTGGCACGTGTGGACAATGCGGAATATACACGCACCCACTACAAGGATTTGTTCCAGAAGATGGGTATCGACTCCATTATCTATCCCGAAGCCCTTGCCGCACAGGAGATTCTAGACGGATTGAAGCGTTCATGGGCCCGACAGTATTGGGAGGTTCATAACGGAGCGCTGGTCATGCTGGGCGTCAAGTTGCGCGAGACAGCCCATGTTATCAACATAAAACTCAGAGACCTCTGTAATCAGGACACCCCCTACCATGTGGTAGCCGTAAAGCGAGGCGACGACACCATCATCCCCGGCGGTAACGATATGCTGCTGGATGGCGACATTGCCTACTTCATGACCACCAAGAAGCATATCCAGCTGATCCGCCAGATTGTAGGCAAGGAGAACTATGCCGACGTTAAGGACGTCATGATAATGGGAGGCGGCAGGACAACCGTTCATGTGGCCGAGGGAATGCCCGACTTCTATACCCTGAAGATTATCGAACAGAACGAGGAACGCTGCATGCAGCTCAACGAGATACTGGACGATAGCGACATACGCATCATCCAGGGCGACGGCAGGGACACCGCCCTGCTGATAGACGAAGGCCTTAAGGACGTGCAGGCATTTGCCGCGCTGACACCCGAGACGGAAACCAACATCCTGGCCTGCCTGACAGCCAAACGCATGGGCGTGCGCAAGACTGTAGCCCTTGTAGAGAACATGGACTATGTATCCATGGCCGAGAAACTGGATATCGGTACCATTATCAATAAAAAGATGATTGCTGCCGGACATATCCATCAGATGATGCTCAGGTCCGATGCTGCCAACGTCAAATGCCTTACCATTGCCAATGCCGATGTTGCAGAGCTTCTGGCCAACGAAGAGAGTCCCATCACCAAGGCCGAGGTTAAGGACCTCCGCCTGCCCGTGGGAGTAACCCTCGGAGGTCTGGTACGCGATGGTGTGGGTCAGCCCATCTACGGTAACACCCGTATTCAGGCTGGTGATTATGTCGTACTATTCTGTAAGGGTGGTCTGATAAAGAAGATGGACCATTACTTTGCCAAGCCCACATCGGCCATCAGCCGCATCAAGTCCTCCTTCAGCAGTTGATACTGAGGACTGTTCTTGAACCCGATATTTCTGCGTAGCATAACATCTACGGGCATCTGGCTGTGCCTGTAGCTCGACAGTTCGTTCTGCTTCTGCGTCTCGTGAACGGCCAACTCATTGATTTCCCTTTCACGCTCTCTGCGCAGGATATTGCAGACGGGTGTCAGCAGTGTCATCACCACATTCTCGAAGAGTGTATGCCCGTGCATATACAGATAGGTATTCTCGGGTTTAACACCCATACGCTGCAGGTCTGCCTTTACCTGCGGATAGGTCTTATGCCCCTCAGGGAAAGTCCGCTGCAGCCATCCTATACACTTGTTCACGCGCTTGCGCAGCTTATCCAGTGTAAGCTCCAGATTTCTGGGATTGATTTCGTGGAACGAGACGATGTCGCAGAAATTGCTCATCGAGAACTCCTTGTAATGTCCATATCGATAAGCCCATATGTTCCAAACAAAGAGGGGCCACACAATGAGGCTGTAGTCAGTAAAGAACTGTTCGAAATCCACTAGCGACCGGTCGTTCAGCGTGCTCATCACACAGGTGGAATGCAGGCTGGGTGCATAGCATTGGTAATTCTCTATGGCGTAGACATAGGTGTGCATGACATAGGGATTGTCGCAGACATATTTGCTGACCTCTGTACTGCCCTGCAGCAGCCAGTCGTAGTCGGCATCCACGCACGCTATCATATACTGCCCCAGTCCTTTCCCTAGCTGGTTCATCAGTACCGTCCGCTTACCTTTCCCCAGGGTGGTTCGGCTGGGAAGCATCACCTCGAAGTAGAAACGGTCCGTCTCGAAGTCCTGCAGGACAGAGCGCCAGAAGAAAATATCGTCATAGCTTTCTACGTATGCAACAATCTTCTGACGGGCATTCTTAGGCTGCAGCCTGTTGGCCGAAGCAATATACTGAGAGGTAAGATTTTCGTGTAAGCGGCTTCCCATGTCTCCCCTGCCCTATGAAACTATATCCTCAACATCTGTTACACAGTCGGCCCATCCGTTCATAATCACGGCAGGGCTGTGAGTGGTCAGGATAACCTGCGCATTCGGGTTCAGGTCGCGAATCAGCGAAACCAGTTGCTGCTGCCATTCCACATGCAGGCTCACCTCCGGCTCGTCCATAAACAGCGTATAGTGACGTTTGTTCTGCACAAGGACGGAGAGCAGGATGATCAGCATCTGCTTCTCACCGCTCGACAGCTTATAGGGCGACAGGCTTTCGCCGAACGAGCTAAAGTACAGCTCGTTCTTGTCGCGCTGGATGGTCTTTCCCGTTTCGCGGAACAGGCTGTCTACCATATCCTGGAAGTGCGTTTTCTGCCCTGCCAACTCCTGTGCCTTCTCCTGTGCGTTGGGGGCTTGGCTGGTAAAGAGCTCCACCATCTGATTGCTCAGGCTCACCTGGAAATCCAGATAACGGCGCTGCAGCACATACAGGTGGAAGTCCAGCTCCGTCTGCAGCTGGGTATCCGTAACCTTGTTCAGGATATCACCACTCAGGATGGGACGGTCAAAGGAACGTATCACGTCGAAGTCCACACAATGGGCGTCCTCCACGTCGTATTCCAGTTTCACACCGTCAGCCTGTCTGTCCAGCTTGTCTATGTTCAGCAAGTGCATGATTACCTTGTTCAGAATGGTACTCTTGCCCACACCGTTCACACCGCTCAGGATGTTCACCGCAGGGCTCAGTTCCCACTTCACATGCTTCTTACCGTTCCAGAGCGATTCTATCTCTATGCTCTTGATATAATTAGCCACCTGTTTCATACGTCAGAAAATTGTGGTTGAATTCCAGGAATACTGTTCTTTCCTTGCCGAGAAATACCCCAGTGCCCGTTCCAGCTTATCCTTCGTCAGGGGAATGTGGGCCATATTGGCGCTGTCGCGGCCTATGTATTTCCTTATCTTGTTGGGCAGATGGTTCCACTCCGCTTTTATGGTATCGTCATCCACCCTGTCCAGTCCCACGTATGCCACTATCACGGGCAGGCGGAAACGGTTAACGGCACGGCTGATCTGCCAGTTCAACATAGGACTCTCCACATTCATCCTCCCACTCGAGAGGACCAGAAGATTGTCTGCATACTCCATCAGGTGCAGGAAGCGGTTTTTCAGCGTACTGTCTATCAGGTCGTCATGTGCCGATATGAACTCTATCTCGTCCATATTCAGGAAATGGAATCTGTCAGGATTCTGCCTCTCCCACTCACGTATCTGACGGAAAGAGGCAAGGTTACTGTTCACAGGGTCAGCCACGCCCACAGTATCAAAGGCTACATATGTCTTATTGCTATTCATAAAACATGTAAATAACGCATTTTCCAAAGCAAAGTTATGGATTCTATTTCAAATATGCAAGCATATTTTTCCTCTTCCCAAAAATAAATGCTAAATTTGTCCCCGTGGGGCCGCAAAAACGTCGTAACAACGAATTGGGCCGCAAAAACGTCATAACAACGAATGGGGCCGCAATGATGTCGGATTACGTTATAACGACATAACTATATATCGAAATGAAAAGAAGAACATTTATCAGAACCAGTGCCTGCAGCGCCGCTGCATTCGCCATCTTAGGAACAAACACTCAGGTTTATGCCGCCGACAGGGCCAAGAAGAACATTACCCTGAAGACACCCCATGGGGAAGAGCCCTTCCACCTGGGCATGGCAGGATGGACCTTCCATAAGTTCGACCTGCAGAAGACCCTCGAGACCATGCAGCAGCTGGATGTCCACTACCTCTGCATCAAGGATTTCCACCTGCCCCTCGACAGTACCGACGAGCAGATAGCTGCCTTCCACCAGAAACTGGCCGAATATGGCGTCACAGGCTATGGTGTAGGCCCCATCTACATGAAGTCTGAGGCCGAGGTGGACCGAGCCTTCCAGTACGCCCAGCGCGTAGGTGTAAAGGTGCTGGTAGGTGTTCCCAACTACGAGTTGCTGGATTCGGTAGAGCAGAAAGTCCGCCAGTACGACATCCGTCTGGCCATCCACCTGCACGGCCCCGACATGCCCATGTATCCCAATGCCGAGGATATCTGGAACAACGTTAAGGATCGCGATGCCCGCATGGGCATGTGTCTGGACATCGGGCACAACCTGCGCTACGGCAGCGACTCCCTTTCCGACCTGAAGAAGTATCACACCCGCATCTTCGACATCCACCTGAAGGATGTCACAGGTACCACCAAGGCCGACAAGAGCGTAGAGCTGGGGCGTGGCCGCATCGACTTCCCCCTCTTCGTCCGCCTGCTGCGCAAGTACAACTACACGGGTAGCCTCAGCCTCGAGTACGAGAAGGACATGAGCAACCCCTTCATGGGCATCGCCGAGAGCATCGGCTACTTCCGTGGTGTCTGTTACGCCACCAGGTAAGGAGAATTATTTAAGAAGTTGATTATTATCCGTAATTAAGTTAGAAAAAGTATTCAGCCTCCAAACTAAGGGCATGTCACCTTTGACTCGTTCCCTTTATCTGAACGACTCATCCAGATAAGGGGAACAACTCATTCGGATAATCCCTTACCCCCCATAGAGATTATCCGAACAAGTCGTTAAGATTATCCGAACACCCCATTCAGATAATCCCTTTCAAAAACAGCCCATAGAATGTTTCATTCTCTGATGTTGTTACAAAGGCCACATAATAATACTCTGTGTCATAATCCAGCTCTTCAATTGTTACCACCATTAGGAGTACCTCAGGGTTTCCTCTAGGTTCAACAAACAAGGGGTAAACGTTCGTGTGATTGGCTGTTGACAGGTGACAAGTGATGGTTAAATCTCCCAAACGACCCAAAATCACGTCCTTTTCTATTCAACCAAAAACCAGGGATTGTGCAGGTCTTCCTTGTTGTAGACAAGAGGGGTGGCGGCCTGCGCATCCACCACATGGCGGCCTGCGGCACGGGCTATGGCATCACCAGCGGCGGTGTCCCACTCCATGGTGGGAGCAAAGCGGGGATAGGAATCGGCAACGCCCTCGGCTACCAAACAGATCTTGATGCTGCTGCCACTGCTGACGAGTTGGATTTTATCGTGATTTTTTCGAAGCTGGTTGATATATTCTTCTGTCTCCGCATTCATATGCGAACGGCTGGCAACAACAGTATAAAGTCCTTCGACACTTTTCTTTAAAGGGAGGCTTTCAATCATACTGGCCCTCCCCTCGGGGAGCGAGGAGGGGGTTATTTTCCACGCCCCCTCTCGTACTATTCCATAATATAACACATTGGTTACAGGGATGTAGACAACACCCAGAATGGGGGCTCCATCCTCTACAAGGGCTATGTTGACGGTAAATTCTCCGTTCTTCTTGATAAACTCCTTGGTGCCGTCCAACGGATCAACTATCCACAGACGATGCCAGTTGCTGCGCTCGGAAAAAGGCAGATGCTGACCTTCCTCGCTCAGGACGGGAATGCCCGTCCTCTGGAGGTGGCGCATGATGCAGAGATGTGCGGCCTTATCGGCCAAGGTAAGGGGACTGTTGTCTGCTTTTTTCTCTATACCGAAGTCCTGGTGGGGGTCGGTATAAATCTTCATGATTTCCTCTCCGGCCTCCAAGGCAGCCCTTTTGGCAATCTCCAAAAGTTCCTGCATAATCAGAGCATCTTAAGGGCCAGCTTGATAACCTTCTCGACGGGTGCGTCGGGCTCTTCCTTGAGAATCTGCTGCACAACCTTATGGGTAGGAGCAGGGCTGAAGCCCAGCATGGTAAGGGCAGAGACAGCCTCGTCCTGTACCTCTTTGTTGAGAACTGAAGACTGGGCATTGAGCATTGAGCCACCACCGGCGGCTGCGTCAACACCCAAGGCACCTATCTTGTCCTTCAGGTCTACGATGATACGCTGGGCGGCCTTAGGTCCGATACCCTTAACCTGCTTCAGCATCTTGTCGTTGCCATCACTGATGATATTACAGAGTTCGGCAGGCGTCATGGCAGAAAGGATCATGCGGGCCATGGCAGCTCCGATGCCACTGACGCTGGTCAGGAGCAGGAACAACTCACGCTCTACCCTCGTAGAGAATCCCCACAACTGATATGCATCCTCGCGAATGGATTCTGTTATCCACAACTTTACGTTTTCCTTTCCCTGAATACCGGAAAAGGTGTTCAGGCTTATGTTCACGCCGTACCCTACTCCGTTGCAGTCGATAACGGCAAGGGCTGGTGTCAGGTCGGCAAGGGTGCCTTTGAGATATTCGATCATTTTTTCTAAGTTGAAAGTTGAAAATTGAAAATTGAAAGTTGAAAATTAGTTTACGGTTTACCGTTTACTGTTTATTGTTTAGGAACTCCCCTCGCCTCGGAGAGGGGGCGGGGGTGAGGCTGTCGCTAACCGCTCAACATCAAGCGCAAAGTTAGGCGTTTTTTCTGAAAAAAGGAAAAAAAAGAAAGAAAATCCCCCTTTCGGATAATAAATAAGGGTATACGTACGTTATTTGTTTAACGTGAGCGCGCGAAATTACATATCAATCCTGTTAGTTCTGGTAAGCATAAACATGTTTGCCCAGACTCCTGCTGACTCTACGCAAAGGCGTAAGCCCAGATTCAGTGTACGCAAGACGGGAGCCGAAAATCAAGATAATCTAAAGACAAAGACAGCCGACCTAAAGGAGCCTGACAATCTGAAGACAGATGTCATCTACGACGAGAAGGACAACACCTATACCGTAGGTACCTCGCTGGATAAACTGTCGGCTGGCGGCAAAGGCTCGTCCAAGAGCAGCACAACGGGCAGCAGCACATCCCCCACCATGACACTGGGACAGGCAACAAGCTACCTGAATGCTCCGTTGCTGATGTCGCCCGATGAATACCAGAAGTGGTCGCTGAAGAACAGTATGCAGGCCTACTGGCGCAAGAAGAATGCCGATGCCTTCGAGAACGAGGGTAAGAACAAGTTCGACTTTACGGATATGCACTTCGACCTGGGACCAGCCGAGAAGATATTCGGCCCTGGAGGTGTGCAGATTAAGACACAGGGAAGTGCCGAGATGAAACTGGGCATCAACTCTAAGAAGGTGGATAACCCCGCCCTGGCTGCCTCGCGCCGTAAGACGATAGGCTTCGACTTCGACCAGAAAATCAACCTGAGCCTGAACGGTAAGGTGGGCGACAAGGTCAACCTGAACCTGAACTACAATACGGAGGCCACCTTCGACTTTGACTCTCAGATGATGAAGTTGAAGTACGACGGCAAGGAGGATGAGATTATCAAACTCATAGAGGCCGGTAACGTATCGTTCCCCAGCAACATGAGCCTGGTGCCCGGCGTGAGCAGTCTGTTCGGTTTGCGCACAGACGTTCAGTTCGGAAAACTGAAGCTGCAGACCGTTATCAGCCAGAAGAAGAGTGCCACCGCCAGTGCCAGCAGCAAGGGCGGTAAGCAGACGACCCCCTTCGAGTTCAGCGCCACCAACTACGAGGAGAACAGACACTTCTTCCTCTCGCACTTCTTCCGCGAGCGCTACGACGACAACATGAAGACGCTGCCCACCATAGGTAGTGGCATCACCATCAAGCGTGTAGAGATCTGGGTTACCAACAAGAGCGCCAGCACAGAGAACAACAGAAACATTATCGCCCTGGCCGACTTGGGCGAACCTTCGCACATCAGCAACCCCTTGTGGAACACCACTGGCATCAACGTGCCTGCCAACCGTGCCAACGATGAGTACGAGACCATCGTCAGCAGCTACCCTGATGCCAGAGATATTGCTCAGGCTACAGCCATACTGGACGCCATAGGCGGCCCCATCGGCTTCGAAGGCAGCCGCGACTACGAGAAATTGCAGTCGGCCCGCAAACTGAACAACAACGAATACAACGTAAATACGGCTCTGGGATATGTCAGCCTGAACAACAACCTGCAGACAGACGACGTATTGGCCGTAGCCTATGAATATACCTACAACGGTACGACCTATCAGGTGGGTGAATTCGCAGCCGACATTACCAACAACACACAGGCCCTCTTTGTTAAGTTGCTGAAGAGTACCACGGGCAGCCCCAGGTTCCCCACCTGGAAGCTGATGATGAAGAACGTCTATAACCTGGGCGCCACCACCGTTCAAAGAGAGAACTTCCGACTGGATGTCAAGTACCTGAGCGACTCTACGGGTGTCTACCTGACCTATCTGCCCGACGAGCGCCTGAAGAGCACTCCTCTTATCAAGGCCCTGAATGCCGACCGCCTGGACGACAAGAACAATGCACACAGCAACGGTTACTTCGACTATGTGGAAGGCTACACCATCCTGAAGGGCGGACGTGTGGTATTCCCCGTGGCAGAGCCCTTCGGCGCACACCTGCGCAACTGGATTGCCGATGATGAACTGGCCGATAAGTTCTGCTTTCAGGAACTCTACGACAGCACAAAGACCGTAGCCAAGCAGATAGCCGAGCACGATAAGTTCCTGATTACCGGTAAGTACAAAGGAAACAGTGCCGGAGAGATTGACCTGGGCGTTACGAACGTTGCACCAGGTTCTGTAAGGGTGACAGCCGGTGGCGTAACGCTGACCGAGAATGCAGACTATACGGTGGACTACAACATGGGGCGCGTCACCATTATCAATCAGAGCCTGATAGATGCAGGAACCTCTATCAACGCCAGCGTAGAGAGCAACGAGACCTATGGCATGCAGCGCAAGACGATGCTGGGTCTGAATGCCGACTACGAGTTCAACAAGAACCTGACCATCGGCGGTACACTAATGTTCCTGAACGAACAACCCCTTACCACCAAGGTGAACATGGGTAGCGAGCCGCTGAAGAATACCCTATGGGGCGCCCATATCAGTTGGAAGAAAGAGAGCCAGTGGCTGACCAATATGGTTGACAAGCTGCCTATAATACAATGTACGCAACCCAGCCTTATCACCTTCAACGGTGAGTTTGCCCAGCTTATTGCCGGACAGAACCACAGCGTACAGGGAAGAGCCTCGTATTTGGACGACTTCGAGCAGAGCAGCATCAAGAACAGCATGACACAGCCCACATACTGGACAATGTGTAGCACGCCCAGCATGTTCCCAGAAAGCAAGCTCTCCAACAATCCTGCCTACGGATATAACCGCGCCCTGCTGGCCTGGTACTACGTAGACCCTATCTTCACCCGTCGTAGCAGTACCCTTACCCCCAGCCATATCAAGAGCGACCTTGACCAGCTCTCGAACCATTATGTGCGCGAGGTACACGAACGCGAGCTCTACCCCCAGAAGGCACAGAACAGCTACAACAGCGCCAGCAGCCTGAACGTACTGAATCTGGCATACTATCCCAACGAGCGTGGTGCCTACAACCTGACAACAGATGTGGATCAGGACGGACACCTGCGCAACCCAGCCTCGAGATGGGGAGGTTTGATGCGTAAGATTGACAACACGGACTTCGAGGCCCAGAACATCCAGTACATAGAATTCTGGATGATGGACCCCTTCATCTATAACACAACAGGTGCCAACCGCGGCGGTGACTTCTACATCAACCTGGGCGAAGTCAGCGAGGATATCCTGAAGGACGGCAAGAAGTTCTTCGAGAGCGGAATGCCCGTGGACGGCAACAGTCAGTATTGGACAGAAGGTCTGTGGGGACACATCCCCAACACCACCAGCGTCAGCTACGCCTTCAACAACGAGGGCGGTTCGCGTGGCCGTCAGGATGTGGGCTTGAATGGTCTGAACGACGAAGAGGAGCAGCAGTACGACACCTACAGACAATACCTGCAGCAGATTCAGGATATTGTACGTCCAGAGGTTTACGACAGCATCTTTGCCGACCCTGCCAACGATAACTATCATTATTATCGTGGTACGGACTTCGACCAGCAGAAGACCTCCATCCTTAACCGCTACAAGCGTATCAACATGCCTCAGGGCAACAGCGCCGACAACGACACCAGCCCAGAGAGCTACGAGACTTCCTGGAAGAGTACACCCGATATCGAGGATATCAACCAGGACTTCACCCTGAACGAATACGAGAAATACTATCAGTATCACATCAGCATCCGACCCGAGGATATGGTGGTGGGACGCAACCACATCGCTGATATGCGTACGGCCAGCGTGAAACTGCGTAACGGCAATACCGAGGAGTGCAAGTGGTACCTCTTCCGTGTGCCCCTGTCGGCTTACGAAGGCAAGGAAGGTAACATCAACGACTTCACCAGCATCCGCTTCATGCGAATGTTCCTCACCAACTTCCAGCAAGACGTCATCCTGCGTCTGGCCACCCTGGATATGGTACAGGGCAACTGGCGTCCCTATGAGCAACCCCTCTATATGGGACAGGCTCCTACCAGCAGCGGAACATTGGAAATCAGCAACGTCAGCATAGAGGAGAACAGCGACAAGACGCCTGTCAACTACGTCCTGCCTCCTGGCATCAGCCGTATCACAGACCCATCACAGTCTCAGCTGGTAGAGAACAACGAGCAGGCCCTGTGTATGATAACACGCAACCTGAGTCCTGGCGATGCACGTGCCGTATATAAGAACTGTACGTACAACATGCGACAGTACAAGCACCTGCAGCTGTTCCTGCACGCCAACGCACTGGCCGAGAACATCACAGAGACTACCGACGGAGAGTGCAGCGTCTTCCTGCGTCTGGGCTCGGACTACAAGAGCAACTTCTACGAATACGAAGTTCCCATGCAGCTGACACCCGAAGGCACATACGACGCATACAGTGCTACCGCCTGTCGTGCCGTTTGGCCAGACGAGAACATGATGGACATCAACCTGGAGCTCTTCACCAACCTGAAGAAACGTCGTAACGCCCAGGTAAGCGCCAACATCACCAGCATCAACCAGTTGTTCTCGGAGTACGACGAGAACCATCCCAGCAACCGCATCTCCATCATGGGTAACCCCACCCTGGCAGAGGTGAAGACCATTATGATAGGTATCCGAAACAACGGACGTACCGTTAAGAGCATAGAGGTGTGGGCCAACGAACTGCGTCTGCAGGAGTTCTCCAACAGCGGAGGATGGGCCGCACAGGGTAACCTGAATGTCCAGCTGAGCGACATCGGTTCTGTAAACGTTACCGCCAAGTATATAAAGGCCGGATTCGGAGGCATAGAACAGAGCGTTGCACAGCGCACAGACGAGGATAACCTGGATTACACCATCTCTACCAACGTAGAGCTGGGACGTCTGCTGCCCGAGAAGGCCAAAGTAACCTTCCCCATGTACTACTCTTACAGCAAGGAGACGGTGAAGCCCAAGTACAACCCCTTCGATACGGATATGTTGCTCTCCGATGCCTTGGATGCTATGGCAAACGAGAAGGAAAGAGACTCGCTGAGCAGTCTGACCAACCACGTGGAGGTGAGCAAGAATATTTCGTTCAGCGGCGTGAAGGTGAACATTGCCACACGCAAGCACCCCATGCCCTACGACCCTGCCAACTTTACCTTCAACTACAGCCACTCAAGGCAAACGACAGAAGGTCAGACGATTGTCTACGAGCATGAGTATGTATGGAAGGGCGGCATGAACTATGCTTGGAGCCCCAACTGGAAGCCCTGGGAGCCATTCAAGAAGATGAAGGGCAAGAGCAAGTGGCTGGATATCCTCAAGGCACAGAACCTGGCCTTCGCTCCACAGAGCGTTACCTTCAACACGGATATCAACAGAACCTACTACGAGCTGCAGGAACGCGACCTGGAGAACTTAGGCAGCGACAACTCTATCCCTGCCAGCTTCAGCCAGAGCTTCCTCTGGAACCGTAGTTTCCAACTCAGATGGGATATCTTCAAGGCACTGCACTTTACATTCCAGAGCTCTACAAAGGCTGAGATTGAAGAACCTTACATGCAGGTGAACAAAGACCTCTACCCCGATCAGTATCAGGCGTGGAAAGACTCTATCAAGCACAGCTTGCTGCACTTCGGCCGTCCGCTTGACTACAGCCAGAGCGTACAGATCAGCTACAAGGTTCCGTTCGACAAGATTCCCGTTACCGACTGGCTCTCTGCCGATGTCTCCTACAACAGCAACTATTCATGGCGCAGAGGCAGTCAGCTCGAAGACGGTACCAGCCTGGGTAACACCATTAACACACAGCGTAACGTTAACGTAAACGGCAAGATAGACCTGGAGAAGATCTACAACCATAGCACCTACCTGAAGGAGGTCAACAAGCGTTTCTCTGCTTCTAACGCCAAGTCTGAAGCCAGCAAGAAGAAACAGGAAAAACAGCGCGAGAAGGATGCCAAGAAGAAGGAGAAGGACAAAGAGGCCAACGCTCGTATAGAGGCCGAAGAAGAGGCCATGAAGACAGGCGAGCCTGTAGATTCTATCCTTGCCCGCCAGAAGGCTGCACAGGCTGGCCGACAGACCAACAAGAACGGCATCAGCCCGAAGAAGGCACCCGAGAAGAAAGGATTTGCCCAGGAGGTTGTCCTGCTGCCCGACAGCAACATTACCATTAACCACGGCCAGAAGAGCAAACGCCTGCGCATCACGGCCCTTGATACAGCCGGTCATGCCTTCAAGATATATTATAAGAAGAAGGACGAGAATACACTAGTACTGCGCAAGACACCCGTGGACACCACCAAGATTCGACTGAACGTTGTGGCACTGCCCGCTCTGTCCGAGAAGAAGTGGTACGACTGGTCGCAGGTAGGAGCACGTTTCCTCATGTCGCTGAGAAACATCAGCGTATCATACCGCAATACCTATAACCTGTCTCTGCCTGGCTTCCGTCCTGAAGTCGGCGATTTGTTGGGACAAGGCAAGAACAATGGTTTCCTGGCTCCGGGTATCGACTTCGGCTTGGGCTTCGTCAATGATAGCTACATCGACAGGGCACAGGAGCGCGGATGGCTGCTCGGTAGCTCAGACGGTGTTTCGGCACCCGCCAACTCTGCCACTACGGAAGACGTTCAGGTAAAGATGTCGCTGGAACCGTTCACCGACTTCAAGATAGACCTGAACATGAGTCGTACCCATAACCGCAACCGCAGCATCCAATATATGTATCGAGATGCGGACGGCTTCATCCCATCCACACACAGCGGTTCGTTCAACATCACTACCATATCTATTAAGACAGCCTTTGCCAGCGGCGGTTCTGCCAGCAACGGTTACTACAGTGCTCCATTCGAGAAGTTCTGCGAGAACCTGGAATACTATCAGCAGCGTGTGGCTGAGCGTTACAACGGCGTTCAATATCCTGCCCGCACAGGTCGCTCTGGCAACTACAACCCCGAGACGGATGCACCTGTCAACAAGTATGGACCAGATGTGATGATACCTGCCTTCCTGAACGCCTATACAGGCTCCAGCTCTATGGATATCTTCCCTGCCCTGACACGTATGCTCCCCAACTGGACATTCACCTATAAGGGACTGAGCAACCTGCCTTGGGTACGCGACCACTTCAAGAGTGTAACACTGACACATGCCTACAAGAGCATCTATGCCGTAGGTTCGTATAACTCATACAGCTCTTGGCTGGAGTGCATGGGAGCTGGCAACGGAATGGGCTTCGTACAGAATACCACAACGGGCGATTACCAGCCCTCATCAATGTACGACATCAGTTCTGTCAGCATCAACGAGAGCTTTGCACCCCTTATGGGACTGAACATGACATTCAATAACAACATGACCCTGAAGGTGGAATATCGCTCGACACGTGTACTGAACCTCAGCCTTACCAGTGCCCAGCTGAACGAAACAGGATCGAATGACTTTGTCATTGGATGGGGATATAAGATTAACGACTTTAAGCTGTCCGACCTCTTCCACTCTAAGCGGGCTACTGCACGTAAGGAGGCCAGAAACAAGATCAGGAACAAGAACAGTGCCAACGCAAACAACCGAAACGGTGCTGGCAACCAAAACAACAATAGCAACGCTAATAATAACAGAAGCAACAAGAATAACTTCGCTCACAGCCTCTCTATGCGCTTCGACTTCAGTATCCGCGACCAGAGTGCCATCAAACGCGACATACAGACAGGACTGTGCGAGGCTACCAGCGGACAGAAGGCCTTTAAGACCAGCGCCCAGTTGGATTATGCAATGAGCCGTCTGGCAACACTCAGCATCTACTATGACCGCCAGCGCTCACAGCCCCTGCTCTCCAGCAGCAGCTACCCCACTATCACACAAGACTTTGGATTCTCGATGAAATTCTCACTGACAAGATAAATAACAGCAGAGGGCGCGAAATTGCGCCCTCTGCTGTTAATCTTCATTTCTTAATTAACGTATAACTTCCTGCACCGTATTCCTTGGATGTTGTCTCGCCCGGCAGGGTAACGGTTGCTCTGGTTCCCACGGGTATGGTAAACTTCCAGATCCACTTATCACCCTTATACTTCCACTCGCTCTTGATAGTGCCAGCTGCACTTTTGTATTCTGCCTTCAGAAAACCCAGTCGTTTGTCAGGAACAGGAGCCATGATGATGTGCTTGAAGCCAGGCTCCTTGGGGTCGGCTGCGATGCCGGCTGCAGTCTCCCAAATCCATTCGCAGACACAACCGTAGGCATAGTGGTTAAAGCTGTTCATACCACGTGGACCCATACCGCTGTCCTTCATATAACTGTTCCAACGCTCCCAAATGGTGGTTGCACCATTATCGATAGAATACAGCCAACTGGGATTCTTGCGTTGGAAGAGGAGTTCGTAAGCGATGTCGCTCATACCATTCTCGGTGAGAGTCTGCATCAGGATGCTGGTACCCAGGAAACCGGTCTGCAGGCAGTTGCCATGGTCTGCGAAGTTCTGGCGCAGACGCTGCACCATAGCCTCCTTGGCAGCTCCGCTAACCAACTGATTCTTCAGGGCGAAGAGAGCGGGTGTCTGCATGGTATTCAGGATCTCGGTCTTGAAGGTACCGTCGGCATTCAGGAACTGGGTCTGCAGGTACTGCCTTGCCTCACGAACCATTGTCTCATACTTCTGAACATTACGTCCCGTGGCCTCGGCCATATCACGCATCATGCCAGCATCTATCAGCCAGTAGCTGGCACACAGATAGTTCCAATATGCAAGAGCTTCTGGTTTCAGCTTTCCGTTTTCGTATTGCTTGCCGCTACAGCTCTCCAGCGGCTCGTAGCTCAGCCAGTCGGCCCACTGGTAGTTGCTGTTCTCTGAGATCATTGCTGTATGCTCGTACTTGGTCTCATTGACGTGATTCATAAACTTCTCCATCGACTCCCAACTCTCGTCGACAATCTTCTTGTCGCCAAACTGTTTCCATACTGTCCAGGGCACGATAATACCAGCATCGGCCCACCCTACACGCATCATATCGCCATTGCCGTTACCGTCTCCGGCACCATACTGAGCCAACGGAGCTACACCGGGATAGGCACCCGTATGACTCTGTGTGTCGCGCATATCGTGCAACCACTTATGGAAGAAGGCATCGGTATTGGCAAAGAAAGTTCCCGTCTCGGCAAAAACCTGTGTATCAGCCGTCCACCCCAGACGTTCGTTGCGCTGAGGGCAGTCGGTGGTCACGCTCAGGTAATTGGAGCGCTGACCCCAGAGGGTGTTAGAGATAAGCTTGTTCACCAGTTCGTTGCCCGTGGTGACGGTACCGATCTCCATCTGTTTGCTGATAGAAGTAACAGGGATGCTGCGAATACTCTTTATGATTACATCATCATCGGCCGTTACGGAGACAAGACGATAGCCAAAAAACGTGTTGCGAGGACGGAAGCTCTCCATCTTGTTGTTCCCTGCAAAGGTATATTCCAACTGCATACCAGTGTCAGGGATACGCAGATTCAAACGGTGCACACTGCCTTCCGGACCATCCATACCACGACTCTTGGCGCCATTCCCATCATTCAAAAGCTCAGAAGGTAAACACAGCAATTTGGTACCTTCTTTCATGGCAGAGAAAACAAACTCGGGAACGGCAGCACAGTTCTGTCCGAAGTCCACTACAAGAGTCTCGCCCTTATGCAGGGTGATAACTTCCCCTTGTTTGTATTCTTGTTTGATTTTGACCGTTCCGAAAGCCTCGTCTGAGACGCCCTCTACTTCTTCCCACTTATAGGTTCGGATAGGTAAGAGTGCCAGGTCGTCACGCATATAAATCTCAGCTCCGTTGGTGGGAAGGATTCGTCCCTGGAACTCTCGGTTCTCCTCGGGTGCCTTCATAATATCGGGCGTATCAAAGCCTTGTTCGAAACGTGCGTCATACACCTCACCATCAAAGATGGCTGCATGCTTCACAGGTCCGGCTATGGCAGCCTTCCACGTTTGGGTATCTGTTCCGAAGAGCTGCGTTGTACCGTCGGCATAGGTCAGTTGCAGCACGCCTCGGAAAGCGCATTTGGTGCCAAACATTCCCTGATTGCCGCCAGGAGTAACAATCTTGTCGGCCCACCATCCGGGTGTTACCTGTACAGAAAGCTGGTTCTCGGCTCCTGCCTTGGTAACAAGCATGTGAGTTACGTCATAGGTATAGGAACGTTTGGTCTTTAGCGGATGAGTAAAACCAGGTTTCAGAACTTCGGCTCCAACCGACTTACCGTTTATATATAGGTCATAAACGCCCAATCCCGTTGTCATCCATTTGGCAGAGACAACCTTCTTTACGTTTTTCACATCTGTTACGAACCAGCTGGCGCCATCGGCAGCCCGGGTGCCATCGTTCACCACCCCATTTACAACGGGGGCATCCACTACAGATAGCCAAACAGAGCAATCCCAGGCCTTATCTGCTAAAGGCGTTGTAAGCTTAGCTGCATCATCTCCTGCTGTCACGTTCAATGCCAGGAATATACTGGCAATAGATACAAAAGTTCTCATACTTTTCATGTTGTTGGTTTTTGAATAGGTTTTCTGACGCAAAAATACTATCTTATACTTATTAGGACCTTTAATTCTTGACATAAAAACCACAAATAATGATTTTTTTTGAATATTTTCTTTTTTTTTTCAACCAAAAACAATGATTTCTAATTATTATTTGTACCTTTGCGGCTCGAAAATAAGAAAAACTAGACTAATAAAGGTAATTTACCCTTAAAAATACCAAAATGAAGAAAGTTTTTTTCCTTGCCACTCTTCTATGTAGCATAGCATCCACTATAGCTCTTACCGGATGTGGTCCCAAAGTTAACGATGAGCTAACCATCATGGATACTGCCACGGTGATTATCGACTTGGATTCCATTGTCCTCAGGCCTTTCCTGCCTTGGGATGCTATGGTAGAGGATCTGGAGCGTCACATGCAAATCAATTGCAGTGACTGGGGTGTCGAGAATCCCGATTCTCTGGAATACGATGAAGGAACAGGCCGTTGGAAACGTACTTTCTTCAAGGGTGACCTCAAGAACACCTATTATTTCGAGGATGCCAAGGGTAACTATCTTAAGTATGTAGCATTCCTATATTATGGTTCGATGCCCTTTGAACCTGTAATGGCTGAGTTAGAGCGAAATAACTTTATCAATCAGGGCGAAATAACTTTCCCCGATTACGATGCTAAAGTATGCTACCTCTACCTCTCTCCATCAGGAGCACTTGAAGTCCAGGCAGCTTGCTGGGATGACGGAGTTTGGGTAATCACCTTCCAGCCTACTGACGAAGAAGACTTCAAGTACTTGGTCAAGAATAAGAATAAGAATAAGAATAAGAAATAAAAAAAGGAAAGAGGAGTTGAATGAAGCTCCTCTTTCCTTTTATATAATAATGTATCTTTCACTTAATTAACAGCAACCTTTTTGCCGTTTATGATGTATATACCTTTCTGGGGCTTCTGCACCTTACGGCCAGAGAGGTCGTAAACAGTATTATCGGTATTCTTTACAGAATCCTCAATATCTTCAATAGCCGTTGTGTAATCATCAATAGCCGTTGTCTCGGCAGCATTGACGATAGCACCCGTTGTGCGATTTATCAACAGGGCAATGACATTTAGCTTATTCTTGTTCTGGATCAACTTCTTCCCTGAGATGTTGGCCGTATAGCTATAAAAAAGTTCCTCATCTTTCTGGAAAGAACGACTGACAGAACCATTGATACCTTCTTCCAGACCCCATGCAGCAACACCGACATGATTGAATTCTACGCCTGTAACCCTTGAGGGAGCATTATACCAAAAATCAATATTCTTGAACGACGGATTCTGACTCAGGTTGTTATTCTGTGCCCAGTCGGAACCAGAGCCTTTCATACCATCCTCTGTCAGTGCATAACCTATGGCATAGTTGGCATTGTCGTCCGCATAAACAAACTTTGTCTTGGTAGTAATCTTTATAGCCGTCTTGGCCTTACTGGTCCATGAAGCATTTACCTCGATAGTGCCGGCAGCCACTCTGTCTTTTATCTCGTTGTTAATCTGCTTCTTCAAATCACTGGCCGCAGGATAAAAATCGCCTTCCTTTCTGTCTATAATAGCACTGGGGAAACCGTGCACTCTTTTAACCAAATTCTGGAATTCCTCGGCCTGCATAACATCCCCGTTATGAATAGCAATCAGAACGGCCCTGTTACCAAACTCTTCATGAGCACGTTCCATACCGTCGAATCCGACTGGGCACCATCCACACCAAGTACCCGTGAACTCCTCAACCAAAGGAGTTACCACGGGTTTCTCCTCCAAAGTGATAATGCTTCCTGTTGCCGTTTGCTGCTCCGACTTGTTGGCAAGCATATTCAAACGGCTGATAGTAATGGTCTTAACACTCTTACGAGCCTCGGATGAAGCCTTGAAGGTAATAGTTATCTGCCCACTCTCGCCAGACTTAATAGGAGTTGAGAGTTTTACCTGCTGCTGTCTGTCTGTCTCACCATCTGAGGTGAGAATATATAAGATAGAGGTTATATCCTTAGAACCCGTATTAGTAATAGTGACGGGGACATCCACTGTTTTTCCCTTCATAACAAGGTTGGCTCCGAAATCCGATGGATAAGCGCTGTACTTTTCCTGTGCATAACAACAGCATGCCATAAATAAGGCCACAAATAGAGTAATGTGTTTCATCATAATGTGTGTTTTTGTTTAATGATTGATGTTTATTACGTTATTTAAGCTAAGTCTATTGTCTAAGGATTTTCTTCCCATCCACAATGTAAAGGCCCTTCTTCAGACCATTGAGAAGTGAGCATTGAGCTTTATGCTCTACACCTGATCCATTAACCACCCTGCATCCGCCGAGATCAAAAATGGTATGGTTATGGTTGGATGGTAAAAGTTCTATGTTGTTAATACCTGTAGCATCTTCGTTAACAAACTGAATGTACACTGTTTTTGTCTGTTCATTCAAAGTGACAGTAAGTTTAGCCGAAAGAGCACCTTCACCAATGATATTGGTGGCATCAAGCAATACCTGAACAGTCGGTCCAGGAGAGAAGGTTTTCTCCAACTGGGTTTTGTTACCTACCAAAGTACATTCGCCACCCATACACCACTGGATGCTAGATGCTTTAAGCGTATTGGAAAGAATCTGCAGTTCTGCCGTCACAGTACTTCCCACCAGAGGAGGGCATTTCAGCAGCAATCCATTTTGTGGAGCATCACTGGGATTAGTCTCGCAAGACATTTCGCCAAAGAAGTCTTCCTCAGCTGAAATAGTTACAGTAGCGCCATCCTCCAGTGCCTCGCCCTGATACTTAAATTCCAGTCCCTGTGCACCAGCAAATACGGGTGCCAATAAAAACGCTGTTAAAAGTAGAATTTTATTCATATTTTTTTTTGATTTAAAGTTCCTTTCGTTACTTGCAAAACGCCACTATTGTTATACACAAAAGCAACGATGCTCAGATGTTCAGGATTCCATGCGGCATCAGGCTGGAAGGTCAGCACACGCTCTTTCTGTTCGCCTTCGCCGATGGCAAAGTCGTCTCCCCACAATCCGTTAATGGGAGCCCGCAACACATGGTTATGCACATAGCTGGTATTGATGACATTCCCAGGCATAAGTTGCATAGCCGTGATGCTGTCTTCCAACAGCCACACCTGCAACTTGCCAGTTACATCTCCGTCCGTGCCATACGCACTTATCATGATGTCTATCTGTCCTTTATCCATTATAGCATCTACATCCAACCTCAAAGGAGCAGACTTAGAGAGTTCATCACGAACAGCAGCAGCCCAGTCGGTATACTTTACGGCTCCATGTCTATTCACCAGACCAACAGGCTGGTATTCCAATCCCCAGTAGGTGAAATACTTGTCGCCCGACTCCGTGGCCAAACCATCATATTTGGCATTACCGGCAAAGCCCAAAGGGCCACCATGAATACCGACGGCTATGACAGCAGAATCTCCGTATGTCTGCAGTAATTGTTCTATCACCTCCGTCCCCTTGGGGCAGTTCACACAACGCTGACCAGTAAAATCCTCCAGCAGCACCACACGACGGGCCGATTCTGGTTTTACGTATATCAGTCTGTCACCCTCTTCTATGTAGCTGCAGGCCGTCAGCAAGAAAAGAATAAGTGATAAATATATTTTATTCATTGAACATTATTTGATTCTTCACTTTAGAAGTTATAATTATATGAGAGGGTAAAACCCGTAGTGGCAGGAACATATCGGCATACCCCACCCGAACAGTTGTAACCGGCACGCGTACGACCATAGCCTGCCTGTATGCGATGCGACTTGATGTTAAATGTTATTTGTCCCAGATAATAATGCGTCTTGGCAGAGCCATTGTTCCACATATCACTGATGGTGAACATCCAGCGGGGAGCCAGCGAAAGTTCCAACAGGCCAAAAGCCCAGTCGCCTTGATCATCGGCCGTCTGCAGATACTGCAGTTCGGTACGCAACTTCACTTTCGGAGCAATCTGATACAATCCGTCAGCAATGAAGATATTGGAGCGAACCATACCGCCCTCACCTTCTATAACAGTCTTGTTATATCGCTGGTTCATATACATCAGATTCAGTTTGAAACTCTTACTCAGTTTACGTGAGAACTGGACATCAATATCCTGATAATAGGTTACGCCTTGCCAACGGACATGTGAGTAATTAGCTTTCACATTCATGCCGTACTTTCCGCCCAAGACAGTCCTACGCTTGAAGTTATAACCGGCCTCGCCCTGCCAAGCCCATTCGCCATCTGCCAACTGTGTGGCATAGGGATAGAGGGCAGCCAATGCATAAGTCTGATCTTGCGTAAAGGCTGGCAGGTGGTTCAAAAACGACGATGTACCCAGTTGTGACCTGCGACTGCGGAATGACATATTCTCACTTCTCTTAACCTGAAACAAAAGACTTAATCCCTTCTTTGAATAAGAACCCGAGAACAAAGCCGCAGAGCCCTTGTCGTAATTGTATCCATTATCGAAAGACGGGTCCTGACTTTTCTGCGCATATTCTAACAGAAGATTCCAGGGTCCTTTGTTCAGATTAGCTCTTACATCCCATGCATTCACAAATTCAGGAAAGTTATACATGTGAGTAGGATCAGCATATACGTCTTCCTGCTGTTCGTACTTATTCACCCATGATCCTCCCAACATCAGTCTGGTACCAGACATCTGCATTTGGGGAATCCACTCATTCAGATGTATTTCTGCATCGGCACCGCTCATCCAAGACTTGTTCCATTTCCAATAGTGACGCTGCACACCGGTGAATGCTTTTACGGCAAGGCCCTTTAGCGGTTTCAGCACTACCCTTCCGCCCAGCAACGAATTGTCTATGCCCAGCGAACGTTCCTCATAGGTTCTCAGGATGAAACCCGATCCGAACTGTTCATAAAATGTACCACCTGTCAGTTCGGCGCAGCCCCATCGTGCTTTAACCCAGAAATTAGGAACGCCCCATCCCTGGAAATCATTCTCAAAACCTGGCAATGGATGCTCCAGATACTCGAATCTGAGGCCTGCATCTACGGTCTTGCTCTGCAACAAAACGTCGGCATACACATTGGCCTGAAAAGCCTCATCCTTTAGGGCACCTGTCCGTTCATCATTCTGTGGCACCAGCATATCAGACTGTATGCTACCGGTTACGGTAACATTCTGAGCAGATACCGTTCCAACTGAGAATTGAGAATTGAGAATTGAGAACTGGCCCACGGACAGCAGGAAAAGAAAAAAAGAAAGACGAGAGTTTTTCATAATCTAAAGGATAAGGATTATCCAATCTTCACCGTTTATTTTTTCTCTCCTCTTTTGGGGGAGTTGGATGGGGTTAATTCCCTGACTTTCTCTATTAACTCTTCCTCTGCCCCATCAGTATAGCCCTGATGTTTGTAAACAATGTTACCCTTGCCGTCAACAATCAGCACATAGGGAATCATCTGAATACCAAAGGCACGCTTCAGGTCGCCATTGGGATCCAGTAACACATCGTACTCCCAACCGTGGTTATCAACAAGAGGCTTGACTTTATTGATATTCTGTGCCTGATCAATGCTAATTGCATAGATTTTCACACCCGTCTCCTCCTGCCAGTCGGCATACACCTCATGTATGGCATCCAACTCGCGATTACAGGGTTTGCACCAAGTGGCAAAGAAATCAATGATAAAGGGACGTCCCCCGTTAGACAGTGTGTCCGTCTCAACCACCTTGCCATTTATATCATTCAGCGAAATCTTAGGCAGCTGAGCAAAGACAGTTTGTGCACTCAAAACAAGCAAACTTAACGACAAAAATTTCTTCATTTGTATGTGTGTTCTCTTTATAGCAACGCAAAAATAGTAAATTCTTAAATGCCCTCCAAACGTTTAGCAAAAAAAACAACTTGAAAAATAAATTATTTAACTTGATTGTTAACAAAAAACAAGTTAATTATTTTCCACAATCAACTTATACGAATTAAAGAGTCGAATTATACTGCAAAGACTGTATTATTTATCACCTCACGCCCTTGTTTTTCATATTTTTCCTTATCTTTGCAAACAGATAACGGATATCATATCCATTTTATATTTAAACTAATATCAATCGGATCAAATGAAACAATTCAAATTCCTAACATTATTTATAGCAGTCTTCTGCTGTCTATTATCCACTAACGCTAAAAACAAGATGGAAAAGATTTATGACCTAAAAGCCCTGACAAGCAAGGGACAGGAACTGAGCTTCAGTCAGTTCAAAGGTAAGGTACTGCTGATTGTGAATACAGCCAGCAAGTGTGGATTCACACCTCAGTTTGAAGGACTGGAGGCTCTGAACAAGAAATACAAGGATAAAGGTCTGGTAGTAATCGGCTTCCCGTGCAACCAGTTTGCCGGTCAGGACCCTGGCACTGACAGCGAAATCAGTGAATTCTGTCAACTGAACTATGGTGTTTCCTTCCTGATGATGAAGAAGAGTGATGTAAACGGTCCTCAGACAAATGCCATCTTTAAGTTCCTGAAGAGCAAGGCTGGCTTTGCAGGCTTCGATCCGGCACATCCCCTTTCCAAGCTACTGGATGAGATGCTCAGCAAAAACGACCCTGACTATGCCAGCAAGCCTGACATAAAATGGAACTTTACCAAGTTCCTTGTCTCGAAGGATGGCAACGAGATTATACGCTTTGAGCCCACAGCTACTCCAACCGACATGGAGGCAAGTATAGAGAAGTTGATTAAAGAATAAAATAAACGATTTATTTTGTATTCCGCTCACTTATTCGTACTTTTGCAGCCGAATTTGAATAAACGCACACAATGAGTAGTTTGATTAACAGCTTGAAACAACATATGGCCATTGTTGTGGCCTTGTGTGTCTGCGCCATCTGGGGCGAGACATTCGTATCTACAAAAATATTGTTGGAGAATGGGCTAATGCCTAGCGACATCTTTTTCTATCGTTTTGTTCTGGGCTACATCTGCATCTGGGCTTTCTCCTACAAACGACTGTGGGCCGACACTTGGCAGGACGAGTTACTGCTACTGGTGTTGGGTATCATGGGCGGTTCGCTGTACTTCCTGACAGAGAATATGGCGCTGATGTTCTCTACAGCCTCTAACGTAGCCATCCTGGTAGGTTCTACCCCATTGATTACCGCTGTTTTGCTAGCCCTTTTCTATAAAGACGAGCGCATGAACACCAGGCAGATGGTGGGTTCGTTTCTGGCCTTCTCGGGTATGGCGCTGGTGATTCTAAACGGTCAGTTGGTACTACACCTGAATCCTAAAGGAGATATTCTGGCCCTCTGCGCCTCATTAACCTGGGCGTTCTACTCGCTGGTAATAAAAAGGTTGTCAAGACATTATAACTCGCTGTTTATCACGCGCAAGATTTTTGTATATGGTATAATCACCATCCTACCCTACCTATGGGTGGAAAGTCCGCTGCAGACAGACCTGACAATACTAAGCAAGCCCACCGTTTGGGTGAACTTGCTCTATTTAGGAGTGGTAGCCTCTATGTTCTGTTTCATTGCCTGGAACTGGACACTGAAACAACTTGGCACTGTACGCGCTACCAATATTATCTATTTGCAGTCGTTCTGGACAATGTTCTTCTCGTACCTGATACTGGATGAGAATATCACGCTGATGGCTATCTGTGGAACCGCCACCCTGATATTGGGTATGTATCTGGCAGGCAAGACTTCTACTTGAACAACTTCTGAGAGAAGATGGTAAGATAGATGCGCCAATTACGCCAAATGTGACCATCTTCGTTCTCGTAATACTCGTAGGGATACTGCATCTTATCAAGATATGCACGCAGCCCCTTATTCTGCTCGTACAGGAAATCCGTCTTACCAATGCCTATCCAATACAGATGAGGCTTGGCATTGAAGACTGCAGCTATCTGACCACTGACCTGAGGATCATCGGCAATCTGCTGGTCGACACTCTTATTGGAATTGCGATCCATACGAACAGCCGCAGAGAAGAGACCCAGATAACCAAACATTCCCGGATTCATCAGACTGATATGGAAGGTATGGAATCCTCCCATACTAAGGCCGCACATAGCAGTATTATCAGCTCCCTTCTTAACACGGAAGTTCTTTTCAATATACGATTTAACCTCGGGGAAACTCTCTTCGAAGCTGGCCTTCTGACGCTCCCTACGCTGTAAGGTTGTGAATTCAGGACTGGCATCATTATCGGCATGTCCGTTGGTCATAACAACAATCATGGGAACAACCTTGCCGGCAGCAATCAAATTGTCCAGTACTTGTGTGGCACGACCCAGAGTAAGCCACGCATCCTCATCACCACCGCTACCATGCAACAGGTACAGTACAGGGTACTTTCCGCCCTTCTCATAACCGGCGGGTGTATAAACACTCATACGGCGAGACATACCCAGGGTTGGGCTGTCATACCATATCTGCTGAATATTGCCATGAGGAACATTATGATTACCATACAGATAACCGCAATCACCTTCTTCTTTGCCGATAATAAAAGTACTCATGAAGCTGCGAACGTCGCGGCTGCGATGCCAGTTAGCGGGATCCTGCAACTCCACCCCGTCAGCATAAAAACGATAGCTGTATAGTTCGGGAGCCAAAGGCTGAGTAGTAAAAGACCACACACCATCTTCACCCTTGGTCATCGCCTTACGATAGCCTTCAATACAATCACCCATTACTTCTACCTTTTGTGCTTCAGGAGCACGTAAACGGAGGGTTACAGTACCATCCTCGTTCTTCTGTGGAGAAACAATGTTCTGACGTTCAAAGATAGCTTGCTGAGCAAACAAAGCGGAAAAACCTAAGGCAAAGGCCATAAGGGATAAGGTTACTCTTCTCATAATGTTGTTTTGTCTTTAAATGGTTATAACAATTAATTTCTGCGCAAATGTACACAAAATGTTTTATTTGCCATATCAAAGAAAGGGTTTCTTTTTGTTTTTACCCTATTTTTCAGGAAAAGTGCGTACCTTTGCAGACTGATAAAAGGCATCGCCTAAAGAAAATGGAGAAACTCTGGAACAGTAACTACCGCAAAGCATGGTGCGCCAACTTCATGATGTATTTTTCGTTCATGATACTGACGCCTCTGTTACCATTGTATCTTAGCGAAGAGTTTGATGCCAACAAAGACCAAATCGGTTTGGTGCTGAGCGGATACGCTCTTACCGCGTTGCTGATAAGACCCTTCAGCGGATTCTTTGTGGACAGTTTTCCTCGTAAGATGGTACTGCTGGTTTGTTACTTCCTATTCTTCATCTTATTTGGCGGCTACATAGTGGCAGGCTCGTTGCTTTCCTTTTGTATCATTCGTACATTGCATGGTGCTCCAGTAGGTGCCACGACGGTGGCCAATAGTACAGTAGCCATAGACGTTCTACATCCGACACGCAGAGCTGAAGGTATTGGTTATTACGGACTAAGCAACAACATGGCTACAGCCATCTCACCCACTGTTGGACTTCTCATCTACCAGTGGACAAACAATTACACAATTATATTCTGTGTTTCGTTGCTAACAGCAGGAATAGGTCTGCTTATTAACAGTACACTGAAGTTAAAACCGCGCGAATGCCAGCAGTCGCAACTACCTAAGATACAACTAGATAGATTCCTATTGTTAAAGGGTTGGAGTCAGGCATTATGCATGGCAGGATTCAGTTTTTCGTATGGTGTTATCAGTACATATCTGGCCATATACGGCAAAGAACAATTGGGCATTACTGCAGGAACAGGACTCTTCTTCGCCTTGCTGAGTGCGGGTCTGATGTTGAGTCGTTTAGTTGGTGCCCGCTCGCTGCGTAAGGGATTGGTAGTGAAGAATGCCACTCATGGTATACTGGTATCACTCTTCGGTTATCTGCTCTTTGCTGCCGTACACAATCCCATAGGTTACTATGGTGCTGCATTGATTATAGGATTAGGTAACGGACACATGTTCCCGGCTTTTCAGACCATGTTCCTGAACTTAGCTCCGAACAGCCAACGCGGAACAGCCAATAGTACACTGTTGACAGCGTGGGACCTGGGCGTGGGACTGGGCATTATACTGGGTGGCATCATCGTGGAGCATACATCATACGACATGGCATTCTGGGCTGCATGGATTAGTAACCTAATGGGGACGCTCTTCTTCTTTGCCTATGCCAGAAGTCACTTCGAAAGAAACAAACTAAGGTAAGTCTTTGCCATCAAACAGCAAACCTATAAACTGAAAACCATAAACAAAACATATGCACCAGATCCTACATCTTCTTTGTACCGCAGGACATTGCCAGCTTCACTTCTCAGGGCACGATCATACACTGACAGCCGGGCATTGTATGATAGCCATGGAAAGCCACATAGGCAACATGCAGCCCTCTGCCGACTGCCAGCTTTACCTGTTTCTACTGCCAGCCGACCAGCAAGCCAGCTGTATGCCTCACAGCAGCTATGGAACCTGTGGTTGGTTGCACCTGTTTATGCATCCCATATTCCGATTAGAAGGAGAGGCACTAACCATACTGGAACACGACTTTAAAGACGTATCTTTCAGATCCTCACACACACCTGAAGCATACAGACAAGAAGCCGTACTACAAAGTATGCGAACACTATATCTGGATGCCATGAATGCGCACGCAGCTCTTTTTGAACGGAAAGAAACCTCACAACGGACAGCCGACATAATGTCGCGTTTCATTCAGATGCTGGAAGGCGGCAGTTATCGTCAGCAAAGAACCGTAGCATATTATGCTCAGGAACTATGCGTTACCCCCAAGCATCTTCATAAGATTTCAACACAAGTTAGCGGACGCACGCCCAGTTACTGGATTCAACAGTTCACCGTGATGGAAATAAGGCATTTACTTATGCACAAGAAACTTTCCTCAAAGGAAATTTCCGACAAAATGAATTTCGACAATTTATCTCATTTTAGCAGATATGTATCTGAACATCTTGGAGTTACGCCCAAGAATATAAAATAGTTCCAACATCCACAAGAAGAAATATTGGTAACTTAGCGCGAAATATGGGTTTGCCTGTTTGCATACATAGTTAATATCTTTGCAGCCAGATTTATTAACTTGTTATACAAACAATTACATCAAGTCATGCAAATCCGAACATTATTACTATTGGGTGCCAGTGCCGCAAGTCTTTCCTTGCAGGCCGAAACCCTGACTGAAGAAATCTTAGACACCACTCGAATGAGTGAGGTTGTTGTGACCGGCACTCGTAACGCCACGGATGCCCGTTACCTACCCCTTACTGTAACCAGTATAAGTAATGATAAGTTGAACGAGAACTTCCGCTCTTCCATCCTGCCTACCATTATGGAGCAGACTCCGGGACTGTTCACCACCAGCAGAGGTATCTTAGGCTATGGCGTTAGCACGGGCGCAGCAGGAAACCTGAAAGTTCGCGGTGTTGGAAGCGGCGCTCAGCTATTGGTACTCATAGACGGCCAGCCACAATATGCAGGCCTAATGGGGCATCCCATACCCGATGCTTACCAGACAATAATGGCAGAGAAGGTAGAGGTAGTTCGCGGACCTGCCAGCCTGTTGTATGGTAGCAATGCCATGGGCGGCGTAGTAAACATTATCACACGCCAAATGAACGAAGATGGCTGCAAGACCAATATCCGTCTGCAAGGCGGTAGCTATGGCACCGTTCAGGCCGACGGTGTGAACCGTTTCCGCAAGGGCGGATTTAGTAGCGTTATTGGTGCTCAGTATCTGCGCACTAGCGGACATCGCGAGAATAGTGAATTTGAGCAGTTTGGCGGCTACGTGAAGTTGGGTTATGACTTTTCGGAACATTGGAAAGCATTTGCCGACGCCAACGTTATACACTTTAATGCCAGCAACCCAGGTCCAGACTATAATCCGCTGATTGACAACGATTCAAAGATTACACGCGGACTAGCTAGTATAAGCGTAAGCAACAGCTACCAGAATACAAGTGGTACCTTGCGTGCCTACTGCGACTGGGGACATCACAACATTGACGATGGTTACAACATAGGAGCAGCTCCCAAGACATACCTATATAAGCATGATGATTACATTGCCGGCATCACTTGGTATCAGAGCGCACACTTCTTTAAGGGAAACACCGTAACAGTAGGTGTTGACTGGCAACACTTTGGCGGTAGTGCCTGGAATGAGGACAAGGCATCCGAGGCCCGTACTTATCTGGTAAAGGATGCCGAAGGTAACTTGGTAGAGAATCAGCATGCCGATGAGGTAGGCACATACGTAGACTTCCGTCAGGACATATGTAAATGGCTGACACTGGATGCCGGACTGCGCGTTGACTGGCACTCAGTCATCGGTACGGAGTTGGTTCCCCAGGGCGGCCTCTCATTCCACCTGACTCCCGATGCTGACATCAAGGCATTGGTAAGCAAGGGATTCCGAAATCCCATCATCAGGGAGATGTATATGTTTCCTCCTGCAACGACAGATCTTTTACCTGAGAGTATGATGAACTACGAAATAGCCTACACTCAACGTATCGGCAAAAAGGTTCACATTGGAGCCAACATCTTCTATATCAAGGGTAAGAACCTGATTAACACCGTAAGGATTGATGGACGTCCCCGCAACGTAAACACAGGAGATTTCGAGAACTGGGGTGTTGAGCTCTCTGCCGACTATGCCATCAACAACAACTGGAGTATAAACGGGAACTACTCGTTCTTACGTATGGACACCCCCATTACAGGCGCTCCTGAAGGAAAACTCTACATCGGTGCCAAATATCATAACGAGAAGTGGACCGTTGCTACAGGCCTACAGAACATCAGCGGCCTATATATCACCACCGATGCCAACGCACAGAAGGAGAATTTCACCCTACTGAATGCTACGGTCAGTTACAAGGTACTGCCCTGGATGAGCATATTTGCCAAGGGCGACAACCTACTGGCAGAGCGTTATCAGACCTACGATGGCTTCTTCATGCCCAAGGCTACCTTCATGGGTGGTGTGAATCTCGACTTCTGATACTATTTCTCTGTTTGTTTCTGTTTTTTTGCCTGTTTCGGTTGCTTTTCTTTGCGTAATTTGCTAATTTTGCCCAAAATTACAAGTTACGACATGAAAATTAGCATAGCCGGAACAGGCAAAATTGTTGAAGAGGTGCTGAGAATGCTTCAGCGGGAATTTGCAGGCAAAATAGAGGTCACAGGTATCTTTTCGCGCGAGAAGAGCGTGGAGCACGCCATAGATCTTTGTCAGGCCTACGCACCCACAGGATTTGTGTATACCGATTATGCACGGATGCTGGAGGAAGCGGAGGCCGATTTTGTGTATATTGCCAATGCCAACCATGTGCATTACCAGTATGCCATGCAAGCCATAGCGACAGGGCATAATGTTATTATCGAGAAACCCGTTGCCGTAGACCGTGTAGAGACTGATGCACTCTTTGATGCAGCCGTACAGCATTGCGTATATTGTCTGCCAGCTTTTAGCCTGCTGTATATGCCCCTTTTCCGTCAACTGACAGAACTTCTGCCCCAACTGGGAACTATCCGTATGGTAAACGGATGCTACTCACAGTATAGTAGCCGATATGATCGCTACTTGAAGGGCGAGGTAACACCAGTCTTTGACCCGGAACAGTCAGGCGGTTGCCTGCGTGACCTGAATATCTATAATCTTTGCTTCACCATCGGTCTATTCGGCCCCCCACGCACTATTCGCTATACCCGCAATCTGGGTTGGAACGGTGTAGATACCAGTGGAACACTGCTAATGCAGTACCCAACCTCGGTGGTGAGCATGGGAGCTGCCAAAGATTCAGATGGACTTAGCTTTGCATGTATACAAGGTGAGAAGGGATACATAGACATAAAAGGCTCCGTAAGCGTATTACAGGAGTTTACCCTTCATCTTCGAGGCAAAGATCCTCAAACCTTTAAGGCCGACACTTCACGCCATCGATTGAGTTTTGAGTTTGAAGAGTTCTGGCGACTTATAGAGGATCGCCCCAACTGCAACATTGTTATTCCTTACGTCAGTCGTGTAGCACAAGAAATTGCAATAGCATTGGAGAGAATGAAAGAATAACCTTCTCCAACTCTTCCGAGGGAAGTGAAATGCAAAGAATCAACCTATCTGACCCAATAAGACCTATTAGATCTGTATGACATTTGAATCAATAATAGCCCAGAGACTTGGGTTGAAAGAGCAATACGTTGCCAACACAGTGGCTTTACTGCAAGAAGGTGCCACAATACCCTTCATCAGTCGTTATCGCAAAGAAGCAACTGGCGGCATGACCGATATTCAAGTGACACAGGTAAGCAATGAACTGGATAAACTTACCGAGTTGCAGAAACGGCGCGAATACATCCTTACGACCATAGAAGCGCAGGGAAAGCTTACCCCCGAACTGGCTAAACGTATTCAGAACTGTTGGGACAGCACTGAACTGGAGGACATATACCTGCCATACAAACAGAAAAGACGCACACGCGCTCAGGTCGCTCGAGAAGCAGGTTTGGAGACTTTGGCCAAACGACTGATGCGACAAGGGAATGAATCTATCGCCTCACTCATAGCAGCCTATAAAGATTGCCCGATGGATCCGCTGCAGGGGGCTCAGGATATAATTGCTGAATGGGTAAGCGAAAACGAACGTGCCCGTAATACATTGCGCACCACTTTCACTATGCACGCCATGATCAGCAGCAAGGTAGTAAAGGGGAAGGATGCAGAAGGCCAGAACTTCCGCGATTACTTCGACTGGCAGGAACGTCTGGACCGCTGTACCAGCCATCGTCTTTTAGCTATGCGCAGAGGAGAGGCAGAAGGCATACTGCGCATAAGCATCAGCGTAGATGACGAACGGGCAATAGAGCGTCTGAGCCGTCAGTTTGTTCGAGGCAACAACGAGTGCAGCCAGGCTGTTCTGGCTGCTGTAGAAGATGGATACAAGCGTCTGCTGGAGCCAAGCATCAGCAACGAATTTGCAGCCTCATCACGTCAGAAAGCTGACGAAGAAGCAATCCGCATCTTTGTACGCAACCTGGAGCAGCTACTGATGGCAAGCCCGTTAGGTCAAAAACGTGTCATGGGTATCGACCCAGGCTTCCGAACCGGCTGTAAAGTGGTCTGTCTGGATGAGCAGGGAAATCTTTTACACCACGACGTCATCTTTCCCCACCCGCCTCGCGCAGAACGAGTACAAGCCATGTTAACAGTCAACAAACTCATCGAAAAGTATAAGATTCAGGCTATCTCTATAGGTAACGGAACTGCAGGGCGTGAGACCGAGGATTTCATTAACCATCTGGAACTGCCAGAAGGAACGGAAGTATACAGTGTCAGCGAGGACGGAGCCAGCATCTACAGCGCCAGCGAGGTAGCTCGCGAGGAATTTCCCAACGAGGATGTCACCGTCCGTGGAGCCGTAAGCATAGGACGCAGACTGATGGATCCTTTGGCAGAGTTAGTGAAAATAGATCCAAGCAGTATAGGTGTGGGACAATATCAAAAGGATGTAAATCAGACAGCCTTAAAAAAGAGCCTCGACCAGACCGTAGAGAACTGCGTGAATCGCGTAGGGGTGAATTTGAACACTGCAAGCAAATTTCTGCTTACCTATATCAGTGGATTAGGACCGGTATTGGCGCAAAACATTATAGAATACCGCAAGCAGAATGGTGCCTTCAGAACTCGTCGCGAACTACTTAAGGTGCCACGTATGGGCGCCAAAGCCTTTGAGCAGTGTGCAGGCTTCCTACGCGTGCAGGGTGGAACAGAACCGCTGGACAACAGTGCCGTTCACCCAGAGCGCTATGCACTGGTGCAGCAAATGGCCAAGGATTGCGGTTGTACGGTGGAGGACCTACTCAACGATAACGAGAAACGCAAGCAAATTGATATTAACAAATATGTCTCGGACACCGTAGGTATTCCTACCCTACAAGATATTATGGCAGAATTAGAGAAACCCGGACGCGATCCGCGTAAGCCACTCACTCAGTTTGCTTTCGACCCCACAGTGCACGAGCTTTCCGATCTGCGAACTGGAATGATTCTACCTGGCATAGTAACCAATATAACAAACTTCGGCGCTTTTGTCGATGTAGGTGTACATACCAAAGGACTGGTGCATGTAAGCCAGTTAGCCGACAAGTTTGTCAAAGACCCCACCACCGTTGTCAGCTTGCATCAACATGTGATGGTACGAGTGCAGGATGTGGATTTGCAACGCGAACGCATCTCACTCAGCATGAAAGGAATTCAACAGCATTAAAGGCTGCGAATAAGCAAAAGAAGAGCAATGCTCGCATCTGCCATCCCGAGCGCAAGCAGGCTCGGCCTTAGATCAATATTGAACATTATACATTAATAACTATAATCATGAAACGATTAGCATTTTTATCTATTCTGTCCGTTTTCGCCCTCGTAGGGCAGGCACAGAACCCCTATCTCCCCCTATGGGAGCATTTGCCTGATGGCGAACCCCGTGTATTTGAAGATCCTGACAATCCAGGAAAATTACGTGCTTACATCATTGGCTCGCATGACACGCACTACTCGGAATACTGCGGTAATGATATCCGCATGTGGTCAGCCCCCGTAGAGAATCTTACTGAATGGCGAGATGAAGGTCCTATCTTTTCATATTACGTGGATGGTAAATGGGACACTATGTACGCTCCCGATTTGGTAGAAATCCGAGACCCACAAACAGGAAAGAAGACCTATTGGCTATATCCTCATTCACGTGGATGGAGACGAGTCCCTATGGTTTGTAAAGGAGACCGCCCCAATGGTCCCTTTACACCAGTAAACCTAACTCCAGACGGACGGGCATGCGTAGATGGGTCGCTTATAGATTTTGATCCCTCTGTCTTTGTAGAGAACATCACCGACAAGAAAGACCCGGACTACGCAAAAGGATTCCGCGCCTATGTCTTTTACGGCTTCCAGCATAGTACAGCATGCCAGTTAGACCAGAACACCATGTTCTCGAAGCGAGAAGGCACGGAACTCATTGATCCTTTTATTCCAGCCAGCAGTCATGACGGTAGGCTATTAGACAAGGAAGGCAGTGAGTACAAGGCTCTCTATGAAGGACAGAATCCGTTGGATTTCAATTTCTTTGAAGCATCGAGCATTCGACAGGTAGGTAACAAATACGTAATGGTATTCAGTGGCTACAGCGGAAAAGAATATGGTCTTGGCAACACAAACAGCGCCTTGCGCTATGCATATGGTGACTCTCCGTTGGGCCCTTGGCGGTCAGGAGGCGTACTGGTAGACTCACGTGGCATAGTGCCCAATCAGGACGGGACACAACTCGTTGGAACCAATTTCGCCCATAACACACATGGCTCATTACAAGAGATTAATGGTCAGTGGTACGTCTTTTATCATCGTCCACCACGTGGTTTTGCCAATGCCCGTCAGGCTATGGTTGCACCTGTGAAGATTGAATGGGACAAGAAGCCTGTGGCCAAAGGTGGAAAGGTACGCATTACAGGTTATGATCCCTTCTCCCCCAATAACGAATGGACAGCTAAGGCATCCAACGGGATGGAATATACCGGAGCGGAAGTCACCAGTGAAGGCTTTAACATCTACGGTTTGCCTCCTTTCAACTACTATTCAGCCGGCATTGCCTGTTATCTGGCAGGAACCGGCTCGCATGAATGCATGCAAGACAATCACGATGTATGGAACAACAGCATGGACCTTGCAGGCCTGAAGAACGGCTCAGTTATTGGCTTCAAATACTTTGGCTTCGGAGGTCTGGCACAAAGCATCAAAGGTCTGCCAGCCTTTGACGGGACTCAAAAGTCTACTGATACAGAACTTTGCCTGAACCTCACCCCTAACGGTAAAACTGCCTGTCGTGTAAAGGTGATGCTGGATGGTCCCGTTAATAATAACATATGGAACGGACGCGAGATAGCTGTCATAGACATTCCCGCCAATGCTCCACACTGGCCACAAACATTTAGGACAAAAGTTCCTGCTGTGGAAGGACTAACAGGCAAGCATGCCATCTACCTGGTAGTAGAAGGCCCTGAAATACAGCCTCAGCCCGAGCGTCCACATTGGGGCCGCCGCCAGGAACCACAACGCCCTGTCGGACTATTAGATTTACATGGTATCGGATTTGCCAATACAGACCACACCTTTACAGTACCGGAAGTTCCACAAGTCACAATCGAGGTAGATGGGCAACGTCTGCAATTACCCGAAAGGCCTCTCTTCACCAGCAATGCTAATGGTTACACAGATGTTACACACTATCAGGTATACGCCCCGTTACGTGAAGGCTCCAAGATTACAGCCAGTGCCACAAGTAACGATGTCAAGATACAAGTTGGTGCAATTGCAGACAACCGTGCAACCATCAAATTCACTTACAAAGGCAAGACAAAGACCTATCTGATTAATTAGCTATAAAAAAAAGGAGCCGGTTGGCTCCTTTTTTTTGAACTTGAACTTTATGGTTTCACAATCTTCTTTCCGTTTACAATGTAGATTCCCTTCTTCAGTCCATTGAACATTGTCACTTTGTTCTCGCCTTCTACTCGCGCTCCATTCAGCGTTGCACCTTGAGAATTGAATAGTCGACGACCGCAAAGATCATAAACACAATTATTTTGACTTACAAACTGAGAATTATCAATATTCTTAATACCTGTCTCATCATTCGGAAGTATAACCTCAATGGTATTGCCCCATTTACTATGTGCCTCACCTTGATAGGCGCATACACTGTAAGCGTACTTACGCAGGTTAGAGAGGTCCGTAAACTCATAAGATGTACCTTCTGTCTCTACGATGCTGGTTACCTTCTTCACCTGACGAACTATACCTTCCTGAATTTGCTCTTCGGTCACCCTACCTTCATAAGCACACATCTCTGAGATATAGCAGCGCTTCCCGGACTCCAATCCCCAGTAAAAACTTCCACTATTCACAGTGACAGCAACCAGATGACGAATAGGTTCTGCGGTAAGTTCTATCGTTTTAATTTTATCGCTATAAGGTCCCTCGCCATACGTCACATACACAGGTTCTGTATCAGACCCGTATTGGCGTACGGTGAAGACCAAAGTCACCACATGACTATCCGTATTAAGCCGTGGGGACGTAATGTATCCATTTTGCCTATTTGAACCTAACTTTACCTCATTACCAGGCGTTGTATAAAGCTTTTCACCTCCCCACCCAGGCATCTTTGTATAGTTATCTAATGTTAAGCCTACATCTGTGGAGCCGTCTTTTTCCTTTCCGTTGTTGAAGGCACTGAAATCTTCTTGCAGCAAGGCCAGATCCGAGAGAGGATATGACTGCTCCTCTATGTCTTCTGCAATAAGCTTCACTTTATAACTCGAGGCTCCTTCTACAGTATCCCAACGGGCAGTAAAGCCGTTGTCTTTCACTTCGGCAGCAAACTGTGCCACAGGCGTATCCAAAGCCACCCCACCATTAAAGACAAAACTTATTTTACCATCGACATCCTTAATATTCTCTATGGGCTTTCCCATTAGTTTGGAACCGTCTTTATTTGCCGTGTAGAGTGTTGAGGCAGGAAGAGATGTGTCCGACAACTCCGTCACACCTGCTATACCTGGCCATGTATCTCCATTGTTTGTATCTTTCGATAATACACCGTCAGCTGGAATAATTGTCATGCGCTGCATTGAGGTACTGTTTACACTATTAGTCCCCCACACCTTTGAATCGAAGTAAACATGCAATACCAACAGGCCCTTGGCGGGAGAACATGCATCAAAACCTTCACCCTGTCGATTCTCCAGCATATAATACTCGTCAGGATTAGCATCGTTATAGATAATATAAGCCTCAGGGGTTTCGTACATTGTCTTCATGCCAGTCACCATGTAAGGTCCGTTCAGTACCGTGGGTGTCAGCCATCCGCAATACATACGTTCATAGCTGGTATAAGGGATTGGACAATTGCCACGGCCATTACCATTGTAGCCGCCTAAATCCATTAGATCCCACTCGTCCATGCCATAACAAGTATATGTGGTGTCATAGAAGTCAGGTATGCACATACAGTGACTGAATTCGTGACAGGCAAGACCAATACCCGAAGCTATTTCACCTGCCAGGCCATCCAGTTCGCTGGCTACAGCATAGGTATTTACTTTTACGCCATCAAAAGAAACGGGACCGTTACCATCACCAAATGGCGCCTCGTTTGCAAGCGAATTCTCATGGGGCCAGATAGTATTAGGATCTTTTTCCCACATACAATGTTCGCCATAACCGGCATAAACCAGGAACACTTGGTCCACCTCACCATCGCCATCCCAATCGTACTTGGAAAAATCCGCCCCTAACTCATTGACCATGGTACAGGCTTCCGACACCATTTCGGCAGGATAAGTGTCGTACCCTTTGGAATCATTCTGACCATAGTAGGAATACGACTTGCTTAGGGTAACGGGACCATATACATCAAACGTCAAGTTAAACTGTCCGTAGCTACATTCAAAAAAATAATCGTGTACGCTACCATGGTTGCCGTCCTTCGAAAAACCTATTTCGTTAAAAAAATCATCATAATAATCATGATCATGCGCATCTTTAATTTGCACGTCGGAAAAGTTAACCAAAATCACCAGTCCTTTCTTATCACCACTAATAGGGTTCTGCTCAGCCCCCCATTGTGCACGACGCTGGAAGCTTTGTTCTTCCAGAGACTTGGGGTTCATTATCATTCCTCGAGCTTCGGCACGCTCCAAACGATGTTTATTGCGCAGAGTCAGCCGCTCTTCCCATCGTTTTTCCAACTTAACACGGTCGTTCTTAACAAAAACGCCCTGTTTGTCATACGTATAGGCATTGTTGTCGGCATCAAGATAATAATGTATATTTTCATCACCCACCAGCACGACCTGTTTCTGTGTACCGTCAGACAGCGTAATAGTTTTCTTTATTCGCTGAGCTGGAATTGCTAAAACTGAAGTTGAAAATAAGAGTAGACAAAGTGTCAAGATGTGTTTCATTATTTGTCTTTTTTAAATTTTTGCCGACAAAGATAGGCATTTCTTTTTCATATACAAAAAAAACTCATCTTTTTCTGCATCTCAAGTGTCTATGGCACCTCTAATGAGGTAGCAGTTTTTAGTGTATTTATTTTGCAATTTGCATGCTTATTTGTATCTTCGCAGCGTCAAGATTAACAACCAGCATGAAGATACCAACACTATTCAAGGAATATATCTGGCTGATAGAAACCATACATCAGGCAGGTAAGATTACCTTTGCCGAGATAAATGACAAATGGAAACGCAAGGAAGAGAGCGGAGGTGTAGAGTTATCACGCACCACGTTTAACCGTCACCGCGACGCTATACTGGATATGTTTGGCATCATAATCGAATGTGACCACAAAGACGGATTCCGCTATTATATATACAACAAGGAAGTATTGAATGAAGATTGTGTGGCCAACTGGCTTTTTACAACGCTTAGTGTTGGAAATATGATGGACGAGAATATGGGACTTCAGGAACGTATCCTGTTGGAGAGCATCCCGTCAGGCGGCCTGCTTCTGAAACGAATCATAAAAGCAATGCGAGAGAGCCGAAAGATTACGATGACATACCAGAAGTACAGTTCGGCAAATGCGAAATCATACCAGGCCTCGCCTTACTGCGTAAAGCTGTTCAAACGCCGTTGGTATGTTCTGACAAAAATTGAAAGGGTATCGGCAGAAGGATTGACAGAAACCTCAATGGCCGTATTCTCGTTAGACCGAATCAAGGGAATAGAATTGCTACAAGAGAGATTCAAGATTGAACCGGATTTCTGTGCGGAAAAATATTTTGCAGACAGTTTTGGCATAATGGTAGATACAAGCACAGAAAAAGAAAGGATTGTGCTGAGAGCCTACGGAATGGAGAAACATTACCTGAGAGACCTGCCCCTACACCCTTCACAACGTGAGATTGCCGCTACCGACGAATATGCTGACTTTGAAATAAGGGTCAGACCTACATCAGACTTCAAAGCGCATCTGCTGTCTAGAGGTGAATGGCTACAGGTCATTTCGCCAGAATGGCTTGCCACGGATATCAAGAATCTGGTTCAGGCAGTTTTAGAGAAATACAAAAAAGAGAATAACCTAAAATCCGCAGATAATTTTTCGCGTGTCTGATTTAGCCCTTGCTTGTGACGATTCTGTCTGACTCTAGGCTTAGAATCGCTTGACATGACTTGTATGCAGACACCTTCCCCTTACCCCGTAA
>JAEEGF010745142.1_pt1 | contig 76327 bp, 46 predicted proteins | sample 9134171 | NCBI WGS metagenome assembly JAEEGF01 (sample SAMN16246542, study PRJNA631951) | gut metagenome | biome: gut microbiome; feature: rumen; material: AP-attached | host: Bos | place: Iran: Karaj | collected 2018-10 | reverse complement strand
ATTGGGACAACATCTGCCGCTGGAACCTGGAGCAGTTCGGCATGGACCTCAAACGCGAGGAGTTCACCTACATCCCCGGTGTTGTCTGCGGCATCTACCTGTGTGTGCAGTGTTTCACCCAGCCGGGCGACAAGATCCTGATTCAGGAGCCCGTCTATCATCCCTTCCGCATTGTCCCCGAGCACAGCGGCCGGCAGATAGTCTTCAACTCGCTGGTACGCACCCCGGAGAGCTTTACCATGGATATGGACAGCCTGCGCCGCGACATCAAGGGCTGCCGCATGATGATTCTATGTAATCCTCATAACCCTGCCGGCATCTGCTGGACACGCGAGCAGCTGCAAGAGGTTGCCCGTATCTGTGCCGAGGAAGGCGTGCTGGTGGTCAGCGACGAGATTCACTGCGACATGCTCCTTGGCGGACGCCGTCATATCCCCTTTGCCAGTGTCAGCGACGAGGCACGCCAGAACAGTATCACCCTGCAGGCACCCAGCAAGACCTTCAACATGCCAGGCGTAGTAGTCTCACAGGCTATTGTCTATGAGCCCCGCAAGCGCAGCAAGCTGTTTACCTATATCGAGGGGAACGACTTCGACCTGGGCAACGTCTTTGCCTATGACTGTGCCGCCGCCTGCTACAGCCCCCAGGGACTGGAATGGAAGACGCAGATGCTGCAGTATGTACAGGGCAATATCGACCTGCTCTGCAACCGCCTGGCCAAGGAATGCCCCCAGATTGTTCCCATCCGTCCGCAGGCCAGTTTCCTGGTCTTTCTGGATTGCCGCGGCTTAGGCTACGAGACCCAGGAGCAGTTGGATGACTTCTTCGCCAACAAGGCACGGGTCGGCCTTAACTCCGGTGCCATGTTCGGTCCTGGCGGAAAGGGTTATATGCGTATGAATGTCGGTTGTCCCCGCTCCATTGTCAACAAGGCCATCGACCAGATTGTAGCAGCATTACAGTAGCATATTTATACTTGTATCACATAAAAAACATTTTAACTCGCCTTATAAAACATTTTAACTCGCCTTCCAGAATTATTTTCAAGCCTTGATAATATATTTTCAAGCCTTGGTTATTTATTTTCAGGCCTTGGTTATAAATTTTCAAGCCTTGATAATTGTTTTGTCTGGCGTATCAGAATGTTTTGTTTCCACGTATCAGAATGTTTTGTTCCCCCGTATCAGAATGTTTTGTTCCCCCGTATCAGGAAAAAAAAGCTCCCCGGCTCTCCATGAGGGAGGGCCGGGGAGTATTCGGGGCAAGGGGCAAGACAGTTTGCTAACCGCTAACCGCTATTTACTTATTCAATGACCAGCTGAAGCCGTCCTTGGTGTCCTTGACCTCGAAGCCTAAGGCTGCCAGATCATCACGTATCTTGTCGCTAAGGGCCCAGTTCTTCTCGGCCTTGGCCTGCTGGCGCTGTTCCAGGAGCATGTTCACTACGGCACCGAAGGCATCCTCGCGCGCCTTGTTGCTATTGCCCGTATCCTCCTTCAGACCTAAGATATCGAAGGTAAAGGTGCCGAACAGCTGTAACAGGGCCTCGGCAACCTCGGGCTTGATGCTCGCCTTCTTGTCGATAAGCGTATTGATAACGCGACAGGCATCAAACAGGTGGCTGATGACAATGGGAGTGTTCAGGTCATCGTTCATGGCCTCGTAGAGCTTCTGGCGCAACTCATCCACATACTGCTGCTCTATCCAGGGCATTCCCTTCACCTTCTGTCCCTCCTGCAGGCGCTTCAGGTTCTTGTAACCCTCCATCAGGCGGGCAAAGCCCTTCTCGGAAGCCTGTAATGCCTCGTTGCCGAAGTCCACGGTACTGCGGTAATGAGCCTGCAGGATGAAGAAGCGGATGGTCATGGGCGAGTAAGCCTGCTGCAGCAGGGGGTGACTGCCGTCAAAGAACTGGGGCAGGGTTATAAAGTTGTTATAGGACTTACCCATCTTCTTGCCGTCGATGGTAATCATGTTATTGTGCATCCAATAGTGAACCATCTGGTCGCCCTGACTGGCTACAGCCTGTGCTATCTCACACTCGTGATGGGGGAAGATAAGGTCCATGCCTCCACCGTGTATGTCGAAGTGGCTGCCCAGGTACTTGCGCCCCATAGCCGTACACTCACAGTGCCAGCCGGGGAAGCCGTCGCTCCAGCGGCTCTTCCAGCGCATGATGTGCTCTGGCTGAGCGGCCTTCCACAGGGCAAAGTCGGCCTGGTTCTTCTTCTCGCCTACGCCGGCCAGTTCGCGACTGGCATCCTTAATGTTCTCCAAGTCACGGCCGGAGAGGATGCCGTACTTATGGTCCTTATTATACTTCTCTACATCAAAATAGACGCTGCCGTTGCTCTCATAGGCATAGCCGTTCTTCAGAATCTGATCCACCAGTTCCTGCTGCTCCATGATATGTCCCGTGGCGTGGGGCTCAATGCTGGGAGGCAGACAGTTCAGCGCTGCCATAGCATCGTGGAAACGGTTGGTGTAGTACTGGGCTACCTCCATGGGCTCCAGCTGCTCCAGCCGGGCTTTCTTGGCTATCTTGTCCTCGCCCTCGTCAGCATCATGCTCCAGGTGGCCCACATCGGTGATGTTACGTACATAGCGTACCTTGTAGCCTATGTGCTGCAGGTAGCGGAATAGGATGTCAAAGGTGATGGCGGGACGGGCATGACCCAGGTGGGCGTCACCGTAAACAGTGGGGCCGCACACGTACATACCTACCCGGCCGGGGGTGAGCGGACGGAAGAGTTCCTTCTGCCTGCTTAATGTGTTATAAATAAATAGTGCTTGTTCCATACCTTATATTATTTACAGGCTGCAAAGTTACGATTAAGTGAGAGAAAAACCAAATTTATTTGAGTTTTTCCGAACGGGAGTAACTTGGAGACGCCAGTCTCAAAGTTACGATTAAGTGAGCGAAAAGCAAAAGAAAAGCTTGTTTTTCTTTTCCGAGCGTGAGTAACTTGGAGGCGCCAGCCTCAGAAGTTCTTTTAGGGCATGTTTACACAGGAACAATCTTTGTTTCAACCTTCTCTCCCTCTGGGAAATGGCGCCAAAAGAGTCCTTTCTTATATAGCGAATCAGGAAATGGAAGGATTTCTCCATTCCTTTGATGTTTCCGATAGGGAAAGTATGAGCTTTTCAATTTGACGGGCAAAGGAACACGCAGCTCTTTCAGTTGCATAATAAGCTCATTCTCCGTTAGTGGCCCATAGAGGTCTGTCGTAAGACGGTTTATTATCCAGTAGTCAAAATCATTACTTTCGAAAATCAGCCTCTGTCCTTTATAGGTGTATGAACCTAAATGCAGCTCGTCTATAGGAACGTTTCTGTCGGTTTCATCAAAAAGATGTGTATAACCAAGTATACGTCCAGGGAGACGGCATTCCAATATGATCCATTTATCCAAGAAACATTCCCGATGAATATGCCCGAAATCGAGTTCGCTTTGAGTCTCATAATACCTAAGATAAAGGCTGTCTGTTCTGCCTGTTGGACGATGCACATAAAGCGGATATATAAATTGACAGTTGCTGCTGGTATCACCTTCGTGGGATAGTCTCAATCTTAATGAGTCCAGGCACCATAGATTACTGGCATCCGCCTCATAGAATGGAGTACCAGGGGTATGGGTGGTATCTATAAGAGAACTGTCAGGCCGATAAATAACAAAGGGCCTATACCCATCATCATAAGTCCATGCAAATTTATACAATCCGATATCTGGACTGTCTTCACAGGAAATACACAAAGGTATCAGGCAGAAAAAGAATCTTATATACCGAAAAGATATTTTACGACCAACCATTATATTGCTATTTAGTTGTCAACGTCCCGTCAATACAAATCTTAAAAGAAGTATCACCAATTACATGGCGATTTAATATTCCTGCGGAAACCATGAACGCTCTGCCTGCATAACCTCCAATGGCATTTCCTACGAACGAATCAATACTGGTGCATATACCTTCACTTACAACGCTTCCCATAATTGTTAAAAAGTTTCTTTCTGCTTCTGTATCCCAATCATGCATTTCAAAATCATATGTATCATCATTTATGACATACTGATTGATGCCCGTTTTTGTTAAAGTAATATTGCCCAAAGTCAGGGCTGTACCTATAATTACGGAACATTCCTCCAAGTTACGGCCTGACAAGATTGGGAGCAGGTCTGATGAAACGAGATTTATATGGTATTGATTAGGTATGGTGGCATCTTTCCGTAATAGTTCGTTAGGAATATTGTTAAGCCCTAATGTGTTCACATCTATATGTAAAGGCTGACCTGTTGCAGAATAATAATGTGATGTGGCCTGAATATACGGAGAGTTAATGATTGCCCGGCATCCTCTTTTTATATTATTTAAAACAATGTCTGCAGTATTGCCAATTTTATTAATCCAATCTTCTGAGACTGCTCTCAATTGAGAGATTGTAGGATGTATGAAACCAACAGAGTTTACATATCCTATGCTAAATACATTTCCGCCTTTCCAGATAGTATTTGCTTTCATTGCCTCAAATGTCCCTTTTGTATAGAACTGTATATTAGGATTGAATACTCCTGGCCTGTTAGTGTTGACTATGGTGTCTTGTTGTCCTCCAGGACCAGTATTGTCTCCGCCGCCACCAGTATTGTCTCCGCCTCCCCAAGGGTTAAATGGATCTGAACCGCCCCATCCTAAGTCCCACCAATCTGATCCGTATGTATAACCGTCGCTACCACTGGTGCCATAGCCGAAATATCCATTGTATCCATTGTACCCATTATATCCATTGTATCCATTATATCCACTATATCCACTATATCCATTAAAGGTCACTTCCTTCGCTGTGTACACTGCACCTCCTGCACCATCTTCCACAAAACCTCCTTGCCAGTTTCCTGCATCTAATAGTGCCTCATATTCTTCCATTGTGTAGGGATTCCCTACCGAACCTTTCGCTGATGTAGTCATAATGTCTGAATTTGTTTTTTTATTTTGTTACTATTAATACTCCCTGCTTGATAAGTCGGGAAATCTCGTTGTATATTAATTTTCTTGCACCGCTCTTTGATTTCTCGGTTTTCAGCCTAAAAAAGCTCATTACCCTTTCCTCTAAATCCCGGTATGTTATAGAGGTGTTCTTAATAATAGAGATAATTCTTTGCTGAAAGTCAACGATTGGCACTTCTTTTATGCCATTATGCAGTAAGACCGGGAAAAGGCAGATGCCTTTCAACGGATACCCTTCCTCACACGCGAAACGCTGTTTTATCTGTTCTAATGCCTTAGAGGACCAACTGCCTGGTATCTCATAGATATACAGATAAGGGTGAATGCTTATATAAGCATGTACTCTCTCTTCAGGAGTAAACTTACAAAAGTCATATACACCCAGCATTGCCTTATCCGTTTTTATAATTTCATCAATACTGTAGGAATCCCACTCGTTAGCCTTACGTTCACGTACTTCCTCATATTGGGCTATACTATAATCTTTACTTTCGTAATCATGTCTGGTGTATCTTATCTTCCCGAGTCTTCTATGATTTGATTCAAACAGACCTATAACCCTCATAAAATAGTCAGGATATAACCTATGCATTGTATTTTCCAGTTGTTCACAGTTAATTCGTACTCTCTTATGTCCACCCAGTATGTGGAACAATTGTTTCTTTTCGTAGTTCCAGAAGTCACAGAACTCGTATAATGAATATCCTTGGTCTTCTACCGGTTTACCATACACACTTGCAACCTTTCTCCCTTCCGAATCAGCCATGGTTGCCAGTATTATCTGTTCGAAAAATATGTTGCAGTTCAAGCGGGAATGTTTTTTGGAAATATCATTCATTCCGTTTGTGTACATAAAGTTGTCCACTTCCTTGCAATAACGCTGTATGAAATCAAGGTCATTCCCTCCGAAAATTCCCATATTATAGGATGCCAGGGAATCCTCTGCTAACCCTTTATTAATAAATGACGGCAAGGTTATTTCCGGATAATGGAGCAGACCTTCCATCATAGACCTGTAATAAACTGTACCTACTTCCTTATTCTGAACTATCAATGGGGCATTTGCAATATCCTTGGGAATTGGTTGGGGCAGATATACATCGCCGTCAATATGCAGGAAAGGTTTTGTCTGCATACTATAGGTCTTAACCTTTGCATAGGCCCAATGGTGGGGCAGACAGAGATTCTTGTCATAAACCACATTTACCTCTGTATAAGGAAGGTGTAGCTTATTGACGAGTATATCGTATCCTTCCTGATCAGTATAGAGGGCCACCTCGTCATAATGTTCTCTTAAACTCAGACAGCTAAGAGCCCAAGACATCAGGTTGTATTCGGGGTGAGCCCAACCATAGGAGAATTTCAGAGGGTCTCGCCCTGCCGTCCAAAAGGTTTGTATGATACGCATATGTATTTTTGTTCAGACACGAGTACTTTTGTTTATTAAGTGATGCAAAGTTACGAATAAGTGAGAGATAAACGAAATAAAATTAATTTTATTTCTTTATCCGAACGGAAGTAAGTTCGAAACGCAGTTTCAGAGTTATGATTAAGCGAGGGGAATACAAAATAAATCAGAATTTAATTTTATTCTAATCTCACACAGATATCACAGAAATCACGGAAAGTTTTAATCTCACGCAGAAAGCTTCTGTCCTATCAATCTATTATATGAAGGGAATTCGCTGACGTTATCAGTTGATCCTACTAATCTCTAATCCCTATTCTGTTGAAGTTTCGTTTGCTTGTGTCTGATGCTAAACCGACGGTAGGCGGTGATGAGGCGTTTGCGCTTTGGGTGTTAAGAGCTTGTTCTTATAAGCCCAAAGGGCAAATGCACCATCAGGGACTCTCGACAGAGAGGAACAGCATCAGACGCAAGCAAACTTTGGCCTTCGGCCGAAATTGCTCACACTCGGGATAGCCTAAGCCAGCTTAGCTCTCCTCTCGCTCAACCGCAATTTTCTGCGATTTCCGCGCTTTCTGCGTGAGATTAAAATTATGAATTAAAAAAGGGGAACATCTTAGTGATGCTCCCCTCTTTTTCAGGTTATAGGATTGGAGGTTACTTGGTAGCAACCTTCTTACCGTCGATTACATAGATACCGTTCTGTGCCTTGCTTACACGCTGACCGGCCATGTTGTAGATAGCGCTGCCATTGTTAGCGTTACCGTTGCCGTTAATGTTATTAATAGCATCGGGATCACCACTCTGCTCGCCTACGGTGAAGCCCTTGGCGGCAGGTGTCACACGCTTGTTGCCGGTGAATGAAGGAATAGCGTAGCGGTTCAGGGTCTTGCTTGCGCTGGAAGTGATGTACAGGTTGTTAGCATAGTCAAATGCCATACCGGTAATCTGGGACTCTGTTACGCTGATGTTATACTTGGCATCCAGGAAGATATCACCGATCTGCATAGGTACGTAGTTGGTCTCGTAGATAACCACCTTGTTATTACCCATAGGAATAGCCAGGGTAGAACCATCCTCGCTGACTGCGATAGCCTCGCCGTGAGTGCTGGTGGACTCGTCGCTGAAGTCAACTTTGCCTTCGGCATTGAAGTGCTTCAGGGCAGGAGTCTCCTCGCTTACGGTGGTGGGATACTGCTCGAACCACAGACCGCCACGGTTATCGGCTGCGATACCTACGTGGGCAGGTGTGATGGCGAACTGGCCTGTGAGAGGCTCGTAAATGCTGCTGGGAGCGCCTGACCATGAAGTGGCTGTACCCAGGTTGTAGGTGAAGCACTTGTAGTCAGAGACGTTCTCCTTGCCGTCAGAACGCTGGGCGCCCAGTACGGTGAGCTTGAGGTTCTGGCCCTCGCCCTCTACTGTCAGGGCTACTGCGGGACGGTTCTGCTCTACGCCGCCAACGGTTACGATACCGGTTGCGGCATCCAGCTCGCCGCCCGTGAAGACGGGTGTCCAGGGCTTGTTCAGGTCAGCGGGATCAGCCTCCCATACGGAGCTGGCTGAGTTACCGGAAGCACGGGCAATGAACAGACGGCCGTCCTTGCTGACGCGTACGTTCTTAAGATCAAACTTGTAGTCGCCTGAGATGGCGAGGATGTTCTTGTTGTCCTTGATGTCAAGACCACCGTAGAAACCAGGTGTGCCGTCCTCGGCATTGATGGGCTGGAAGGTGGCGTCGAAGGCGAACAGGGCACCGGGCTTCTGCTCGGCGATAGAACCTTCACCCTTCTCCAGCGGACGTGACTCGGCTACGTAAATCTGACCGAAGCCTGCGCTGGCAGGAGCATTGTTGATGGCCAGACCATAGGGTGAGTTGACCTTATAGCCCTCGCCAATCTGTGTGGGAACAACAGTACCTACGCCTGTAACTTCCACATCATAGGTCATCTGGGTACCTGCAGGTACACCGAACAGGGCGTTGTCAACTAAGATCTCGTGACCGCCTGCGAGCAGGTCACCACCCTTCAGTACATAAGCGTACTTGAGCTCACCGCCGGCATAGAAGTTGACGGCACCGCTCTTGGCCTCGGCATTGAGGGTGTAAGCCACTACTGTCTGAGTTTCGCTGGTGGCTGTGCTCAGGTTAGAGGCGAAGGCGTTCAGCTGTACGTTAGGACGGCTGTTGTAGAACTCGTCACCGTTCTTCCATACCAGGCTACCGCCGAAGAGGTGAGGAGTCTTGTCCTTACCCAGGGTCTGGAAGAAGTGAGCGTCCTCGGCCTTCTCGCCGTTGAGTGCCCAGCAAATCTCACCGCTGGCCAGTGCCTCGGGTGTTGCCAGGGTACCGCGTGTACCACCCCATGCCTTCACATAGAATACGTTGCTTACAGTTACATTGTCGTCGTTACGGCATACGATATTGGAGCTGTTGTCTCCGATGGTGATGCTGTCTGTAAGGATGAGTGTATTACGGACTGTGATCTTGGAACCGGCCCAACCGCAGACACCGCCGCAGGAGTTGGTATTCTCGCCGAGCAGAGGACAGTTTACAATACAGTTCTCGATAACGGTTCCGTCACCGGCGTTGTTACCTACCAGACCACCGTGTGTTCCGTCACCCTGAGCCGCGGAGTTGATGGTAACAGCTACATCACAGTTCTCGATACGGGCATTGTAGGTATAGCCTGCGATAGCACCCATGAACTTTTGGTCGCTGTAGTAATCACCGGTCAGCTTCAGATTCTTGACAGTAGCGCCGTCCAGTGTATTGAACAGACCTGTACGCTCTTCGTTGTTAAGGATATATACATTATTAATAGCATATCCCTGACCGTCGAATACACCGCGATAGCTGTAATCGCTTCTGTTGATAGGCAGCATGGCGATATTCTTCAGATCAATGTCGGCCGTCAGCTTGGCCTTGACTTTATAGTCGTAATCTGTAGCGTAAGCACGGAATACGGCCAGCTTCTTGGCATTATCTATCAGATAGAAGTCTTCCTCGTCCAGAGCGGGCAGAATCTCCTCTATTACCTTATCATCCAGGATAGCAAGTTCCTGGGCCTCCTCTGTGCTGTAAGAACCTGCGTCATAGACATTCAGCAGTTCATTGAAGACAAGATCAACAGCATCCAACTCTTCTGATGTGAAGAGGTACTCGCCTGTCTCCAACCACTCACCTGTCTCGGGGTCCTTCTCTACGTAAGGCAGGTCACCACCCTGAGCAGCTTCCAGGGTATTGGCTATCTTCTTAAGTTTGATATAAGCCTGCTTGCCTTCATAAATCTGCTGGAAGATTTCAGAGATCAGGGCTGCGGCCTCTTCCTTATCCTGGATGCCTGATGCGCCTTCGGCCTTGGCAACAGCAGCTTCCAGGTCGCTCTTCAGTTCAGCGGGGAAGTTGGGGCTGAGGCCGGCAGGTACGCCAGATTCATACTCATATTCAATAAGGTTGAGGGCACGGGCATTCATGTTCTCCAGAACATTGGCAAATGCCTCGCTGACCATATTCTCGTCATCACCGCAGTAGGTTACCTTCAGGGCACTCCAGCCGGTCCAGTCGCTGTCATACTTGGTACCGGGGTTCTTGATACCGATGGTAAGCTTACCGTCCTCGCCTACCTTGGCGATGGTGTAAACCTGATAACGGCCGGCCTTGGCGGCAATGGCCATACCGGTCTCGCCCTGTACGGCGAAACCTAAAAGCTCGGCACCGTCATCGGCGCTGGTGGAAACACCGTCATCATAGATGGCCAGGTCATGGGCACCGGCACCGTGCAGGTTGCAGTTCTGCTGATCAGTTGTATCGGCTGCAGCTACGATGTCCTCGTTTACTGCGGGGAAGTAGTTGAAGATGCCGTTGGCGTAGATACCGGCAGCATAGTTCTGACTGTAACGGTTGTTGCTGGGACGGAAGGCAGCGTTGGTGGCTACCAGGTAGTAACCGGGCTTCATGCCCTCTACGGTCTGGTACATGTCACCTGTTTTCTGCCATGCCTCGGCACCATAGTAGGTCGTGCCGGCATCGTCCTGAGTCTTGCCCAGGCCGGTCAACCAGCTGCCGGTCCAGTTCTCTTCCTTCTTGCTGAAGTCGTAGTTGGGAATCATGCTGCTGACATCGGTACCGGGAGCATAGTCCTCGGCGATGGCATCGGCCAGCCACTGGATAACGCGCTCCTGCTCGGCCTGGATTTCCGCGGCGGTAGCGGTGTGGTTCTCCTTGATGTACTCATAGGTTCCCAGCGGATTCTCGTCGCTCTCCTCGTCCAGCTCGGTGAGGTAGTACTCGAGGGATTCGCGGAGTGAGCCGCTGAAGCTCTGGTCATTCTCGAGCTTGGTCTTGATTTCCTCGCACTTGTCAATGTATGCCTTATAGATGGCTGCATTGTCTGCAATGGCTGTCTTATGGACATTGACAGAATCAATGGCATCGGCAAACTCCAGGATGGTAGTAGCATCCTGCAGCGCTTCCAGTTTATTCTGGAAGTCATCCAGCAGTGACTGGGTGGCAATGGTTTCCTCTACGGCAGTTGCCTCATAGGTCATTACGGTGGCGGCCACATCTGCCAGTTCTTCCTCATCAGCTACAGAGAAGTACTGCTCGGCAGCATAGATAACGGTACCGTGAGAGGGATCGGCAAAGGGATACTTGTCGTCGCCGATGGTCTGATACCAGTAACCGGTACGGAACTGGTTGCCGTTGGCCTTCCATGCAAGGGCACCGCTCTCGAAGTCGGCCTGGCTGACGATACCTACATGTTCCTGAGTACCGAAGCGGGCGTAGCAGTTCTTGATATTGTCGTTAACACGGCTGTTGCCGTAGCGGGCAAAGTAGCGTGCGTCACTCTCAGTACCTTCAACTGAACCTACGGCGAAACAGTTGGTTACCTCGGCCCAGTCACCTAACCAGCCTGAGAATGAACCGTTCTCCTTGGGACCGTAAACGTTACCGACCATACCGCAGTTGTCGATGGTTACGTGGCAGGCAGAGCCCATTACACAACCGAATACACCGGCTGCATTTGGACCGCCGGCTGCTGTTACGTCACCGCACATCATGACGCCCTTGATATTGACATGACCTGCCCAGGGAGCGGTCATACCTACCAGGGCTACGTAGCCGCGGCCGGTGAGTGAACAGCTCTCGTCGAGTGTTACATTCTTAATAAACACGCCTTCGGAGTTGCGGGCCTCCTCATCGCTGAGGCCGCCAAAACCCTTGGAGGGCAAGCTGTTCATAACAGCGATAAGGCCTACACCGTTCTGTCCGGAATGTTCAATAACCAGGTTGCTGATAGTGTGGAACTGACCGTCGAAGTTACCGTAGAAGGGTCTTCCCTCGGTACCTACGTTGGCCCAACGGTCGCAATAGCCGTCCATATCAATGTCGTCTGTCAGACGGGCGTTGGCATCCAGATGCTTGGCGGCATAGTTAGTCCACCATACAAGCTGGTCACCGCTGCTGATCTCGAACCAGCCGTCAACGGGTGTCATATAGTCTTCCTGCAAACCTTCACAGACGGTGCAGAAGCCCTCCACATACTGATGATCAGGCAGAACGACACCGGAAGCGGGGGTGTTGCTATATTTGGCTTCACCCAGAGGCTGGCCGTCACAACGGTATTCCGGTGCGGTTACATATACAAGTGCGCCCTCCTTCTTGATAGGCATGGGATAGTCATCCTCGCCAATCTTCTGATAGAAGCGGTCTACGCCTCCCTGATTTCCGTTCAGGGCGTATGCGAGGGCACCGTTTGCGATATCATCGGGATCCTCGACAAGGGTAGCCTTTACCTCATCCTCATAACCATAGGAATTGGCGATGAAAACATTGCTGCAGGTAATGTTGGCGGGATTACGGGAAAGGGTCTTGGAGTCACCTAACTGGTTCTGAAGTGTTCCGAGGAAGGCACAGTTGGTAAGGTAAACCTGGCCGGCTGCCCATCCGCAGATACCTGCGATACATTCTGAACCGCCGCCTTCCACGCCGATAACATTACCGGCATAGATGGCATTCTCAACTGTAACCTTGGAGTCAGCCACACCAATCAGACCGGCGGAAGTATTATCGCCGGAACGGTTGGCATAGATATCCACGTCAGAGAAGACGTTGCGGATAACCATATTGTCATTACGTGTGGAACCGACAAGAGAACCTACACGCTGTGCTGAAGAGCTAATGCTACCGTGAACAATGAGGTTCTGGATGTTACCACGGAACTGCGGGAAGATAGACGCACGTTCAGGAGCCTCGGTGAACTCGATGGTCAGGGCGTGGCCGTTACCTTCCAGGTTGCCGCCGAACCAGTTGTCATTGTTGAAAATCAGCTGACCGGTAACGGCTGTGTATTCAATGTCGTCACCCAGACTGATGTTGAACCAGCCGCCGTTGTTTACACGGTTACGGCCCTCCAGCCAGTCGAGGTCGGCGGCTGTCTTGGCGATATAGCTGTTGTCGGCCTTGTCACGGGGAAGTCTCTCCAGCTCCATGTGACCGCAAGTGGTGCAGATACCGAACTTGTCGGTTGTATGGGCGGTTGCCTGTACTGTACCTGTGTTGCTATAGGTAAGACCGTTAGCCTTACCGTCACATCCGGTAGCGCCGGAGGCGTAAACCTGCTTCTTGCTGGCACTGAAGACGGCGGGTACGGGGAACTGGTCTGCTCCCAGATCCTGAACCCAGGCTATAGTGCTCTGGTCATTGTTCAGCTGATAGCAGATCTTACCGCTGGTCAGATCATTCTCATTAATAATGGTGACCATGGCTGTGTTACCCCATGCGGTGGTGGCGTAGTTGTTGTAGTTGGCACCACGGGGACGCCAGTTATAACCGTCGCCATTACCGCCGTTGTACTGGGTAAGGTTAACGTTGGTCAGCTTGCTGGAATTACGGCTGATAGTACCGCAGTCTGAAGGCAGCTTGAGGTCGCCATTGTTGATAACCAGACAGTTGGATGCGGTGAGATTGCCGTCTGCCCAACCTACGATACCGCCACAGTTCTCTGTAGCCTTACCGTTAATGGTAATCTGGGAAAGACAGTTCTCCAGTACCAGACCCTCGCTGGCAACCGCAACGATACCGGCATGTGTACCGTCACCGGCCACGCTGCTTACAACCGTAAGGTCCACCCAGCAGTTGCGGATGGTACCGCGGCCCCAGGCGGCAATACCGGCAGCCTGCTTCTTGCTTGTGGTGATTTTTCCCTGTACCTTCAGGTTCTGGACCAGGGCATTTCCCTCGATGTTACGGAACAGGGCCTGTCCGTCTGCCTTGGGGAAAAAGTTTACCGTGATGGTGTGACCCTTACCGTCGAACTGACCGCGGAAACGATTGGTATCCGATCCGATCATGGTTCCGTCGGTACCTAAGTCGATGTCGGCTGTAAGTTCAGCGCAGGCATAGGTATCACCTCCATTCACAAGTTCGGCAAATGCCTTGAAGTCACTTGCCGTACCAATCTGATACACGCCGTCAACTTTGTCGAGCGCATAAGCAGACATGCTGAAAACCATCATGATGGTCATCAAACATAGGTAAAGTAGCTTTTTACTCATTGAATGAAATGTTAATTAGTTAATAAATTAAGTTAATAATATTAATTGAGTTAATAAATTTGTTAAATCGGTTTTTTAGGCATACAAAGATAAGGAATCTTGGCTTTGGCTCAAATTTTTTGGGGATTATTTTGACAAATGTGACAATTTGTGCAAAGCATATTTTGCAAAAGGGATAAAAAAAGAGGAAAGCAGTTGCCTTCCTCTCTTAATTATAGGATAATAGGGGTTATTTTACCAGAAGCTTTTTTCCATCCACTATGTAGATGCCTGGCTGAACCTTGCTAACGCGCTGTCCTGCAACATTGTACATAGCTCCACGAACGGGGGTTAGGCCGTTGCCGCCGGGTCTTACGATGGCGTCAGGATCATCAACCGGGTTGTAATAGCCGTTCTGGATATCATAAAGTACTGCCAGGTGCGTGTTGTCCAATACGGGTGCGGAGTCCTGTCCCAAGGTCTGGAACCAGACAGTCTCGCTGCCCTGGCGGCCTTTATTGAGGCTATAGCATACCTCACCGCTGGCCAGCTGCCTGTCATTTGCCATTTCACCGCGGCTGGAGGCACCGGGTACAAGGCTGTGCTCGGCATAATATACATTATTTATATTACAGCCGTTACGTGCTATCACGTCGCCGGGATAGGATGCGGGCTCGGCAGTTGTCTGGTACTGTGAGAGAATCAGCACATTGGTGAGGTTGAGGGTTCCGTCGCGCCAGCCGCAGACACCGCCGAAGCAGTTGGCATTCGGGGCGATGACGGTACAGTTGACGATACAGTCCTTGATATTGACCGGGCCACCGCCACGGCTGCAGCCGGTGATACCGCCGGAGGTGGCATCTGCGGTGATGGAGTTGTACAGGGTTACGGCTATCTCGCAGTTCTGGATGGTAGTGGCTCCGGATGTGTAACGGGTAAGGCCGCCCATTCGCTGCATGTCGGCGTAGTATTCGCCGGTGAGCTTCAGGTTCCGGATGGTGGCATTCTCCAACTCATAGAAGAGGGCGCAGCCGCGTCCGCCCAGGAACTTGATATAGACGTTCTTCAGCGCATGGCCCTGACCGTCAAGTGTTCCCTTGTAGTTGACGCCCTGGTCATTGGTACCTACGGTGTAGTTGCCGATAGGCTGCATGCCGATACCTGTCATGTCTATATCATTCGTGAGTTTGGCCTTGACAGTGGGGTCATATTCCATGATGAGGGCGCGGTAGGTGACAAACTGTTTCGGGGTGGAGACAAGGTAGTAGCCTTCTTCGTCCACGGGCGGTACGATATCTGTGAGTATGGGGAAGTTGAGGGCGGCGGCATCCTTTGCCTCCTGGGTATTGTAGGAGCCCTCGACATAGGCATCGCCCATGTCACTTACGATGCTGAAGATGTCATCCAGCTCTGCATCGCTGAAGATGAATTTGTCGGTCTCTTCCCACTCGCCGGTTTCGGTGTTCTTCTCTACCAGCGGCAGATTGCAGCCTTCGATGATTTCAATCTTCCTGGTGGCATTCAGGAAGGCCAGGTATGCCTGACGGGCTTCGTAGAATTCCTGGAAGAGCTGGCTGAGTTTCTCTACTACCTGCATCTTGGCTTCGGTGCCGTTGGCGCTGTCGGCTGCGGCAATGGCGGCTTCCAGTGCTCCCTTCAGTTCTGCGGGGTAGTTGGGGGCCTGGGCTTCTGTGCTCATTCCGGCTACGAAGTCTTCACTTCTGTATTTCTCCAGGATGGCGTTTGCACGGGCTACCATGCTCTCCAAGGCAATGTCAACATACGGCTCGGTCTCGTCTCCGTTACCGGCATAAACGATGCTGAAGGAGGAGAAGCCTGTCCAGTCACTGCCGTAGCTGGAGCCGGGGTTGTTGATTCCGATGGTGAGGCTGTCACCTTCACTCTTGGCGATGATGTAGTTCTGGTAACGGCCGGCATATCCGGCTACGGCCATTCCGGATGTTCCCTGAACGACGTAGCCCAGGAGTCCTTCGTCTCCGTCAGTGGAGAATCCGTCCTCATAGACGGGCCAGTCATATTTGGTACTGCCGCCGCCTGTCTGTTCGATATAGACATTCTCGCCGTTGATGGCGTTGGAGGCGCTTACGTAGTCTTCAATTACGGCCTGCAGGTAGTTGACGTTGTTATTGGCATATACCTGGGCGGCATAATTGTAGCTGTAGCGGTCATTACCGGGGCGGAAGGCTCCCTGAACGCCTACCAGGTAGTAACCGGGCTTCAGGCCGGTGACGGTCTGGTGCATGTCGAACTTGGCATTCCAGGCTTCACAGGCGTAGTAGGGTTTGTCCTTAATGGTTACACTGGCACGTGAGGTGGCATACTTGTTGATGGCGGAGGTCCAGCCGGTACGTACGTCTTCGTGGAAGTCGGTGTTCTCGAAGAGGCTGGTGACTTCCGCACCTGCCACGTAACCCATCTTGATGGCGGTGGCAAAGAGTTCTTCTACGTGCGCTGTTTCCTTCTCAACGAGGGAGTCGGGGAGTTCGTGGTTTTCAATAATCTGCACATAGTCATTCTCCAGATAGTCCTCCAGGGCTTCACGGCCGGGGCCGCTGAAGTCGTCATGTTCCTGCAGGTAGGTTTTCTTATCCTCGCAGGATGTCTGGTACTTCCGGTAAACCTCGACGCTGGCTTCTACTGTTGCCTTGCGGGCATAGAGGGAATCCAGGGCGTCGGCCAGGCCGCTGACGGTCTCTACGTCGGAGAGGGAATTTACGCGTTCCTGCATGGCTTCGATGGCGCCGGTATAGGCTACGTAGTCTTCCATCTTATCGTTGTAGTAGTCTGCGATGATGTTTACGATACTGGGCAGGTCGTCCTCTGTGATGTTCATGAGCTGTTCTGCCTCGTACAGGACTACGCCGTGAGTAGAATCGAATACGGGATAGGGATCCTCGCCGAGGGTCTGATACCAGGCGGGGTTACGGAATTTCTTCTCGTTCAGGCTGAAGCAGAGAAGACCGCTGGCAAGGTCCTCCTCAGTAAGAGGATTGGCCCGGTACTTTTCATCAGCAGGCTGGATGTGCTGCTGCTTACTGGGATCAACGCCTTCGATGTCTGCTTCATAGCAGTTGGTGACTTTGGCGGTACCACGGGTGAAGGAGTCTGAGCGGTAGATGGCTGTCTGCGGCATGCGGGCGGTACTCCAGCAGTTGATAACCTCGGAATCGGCACTGGAATAGCCACAGATGGCACCTGACTCGCGACCGCCGAGTATCTCGCCGGATACGTAGCAGTCGGTGATGTGCATGGTCATGGCTCCGGCATTGTCCACACCGACGAGACCGGCGGCGTTCTGGTTGACGCTGATGACGGTTCCCTCATTGCCTACTTTGGAGATATAGATGTGGCCGCTGCCGAGCGTTCCGCCGACGATTCCTACGAAGGCATTGCCCTTGATGGAGCAGGTTTCGTCGAGGGTGAAGTTCTTGATTACGGCTCCGTCACAGATGCTTCCGATCAGGCCCTGATAGTCATTATTGCTTTCGTAAACGAAGTTGCTGATAATGTGGTGCTGGCCGTCAAATGTTCCTGTGTAGTTCTGGGCGGGAACGAAGTACTGGCTATAGTCTTCCATGTCAATGTCGGCGGTGAGGCGTACATTGATATCGGGATGCTTTTCCGCATAGGCGCTCCACCAGGCGAGTCCGCCGCCGTTGCTGACTTCAAGCCAGCCGTCAACGGGTGTCAGGTAGTCTTCCTCCATGGTTCCGCAGACGCTGCACCAGCCGTCCTGGAACTGATGGGGTGGTATGACTATTTCCGAGGAGGAGTTGTTGGTATAGGAAACGCCGTCACCGATGGGTGTTCCGTCGCACCTGTACTGTCCGGCGGAGACATAGACGAGAGCGCCGTCCTTCTTAACAGGAGAAGGTACAGGGTCCGTTCCGATAAGCTGATAGAAGCGCTCAACACCGCTCTGTTTGCCGTTCAGCAGGTAGGCCAGTTCGCCGCTGCCTACGGCATCGGGATCCTCGAGCAGTGTATATTTTGAGGCCTCGCCCTGGTCACCATAGTTGTCGATGGCATATACATTATTATATTTCTGGCTGCCGTAGTTGCGTACCAGGGCTGTGGAAAGGTTGGCGGAATTGCTGATGGATCCTACAAAGGCGCAGTTGGTAAGGGTTGAGCCGTTTGCAACGGACCAGCCGGCAAAACCGCCGATACCGTCGCAGCCTTCGGGAACGAGTATTTCACTGGCACAGATACAGTTCTCAAAGTCGGTGGTACGGTCCACTTGGCCTACCAGACCGCCTGATGTCTTGTCACCGGTTCCGCCTAAGCTGATTTCAACGTCAGAGAATACATTGCGGAAGATCATTTTGTTGCTGCCGGAGCCGTACTCGCGGCTGGTGATGGCACCTGCTATGGATTTGCCGGTGAAATTGCTGTGAATCTTACCACGCAGCATCACATTCTCTACCACAAAGTTCTTGGTATAGGCATAGGAAAGGGGGAAGAGGGATGTATTGGCTACGTTGAGATCTACCATCTCGATGGTAAGGGTGTGTCCGCCTCCGTTGAGGGAGCACTCAATCCAGTCACTGTTGTTGAAGATTAGCTGGCCGGGCTCTGAGATGCAGGTGATATCGTTCTTCATCTTCATATCGAACTTGAAACCGTTCTGCAGACGGTTCCATCCTTCGGCCAGGAAGAGATCTTCGCCACGGCTGAGGAGGACGGTGTGGTCTTCAATATCAAACCTTTCGGGGTTATCAAAGTCAAAGCTGTTCCAGTTGAACTGGCCGCAGGTGGTACATACACCGTACTTGTCATAGGTATGCCTGGTGGCATTGTCAGTGCCGTTATTGGAATATACGGCGCCGCCCTCTGCTACGCCGCAGCAGTTGGTGGGAACGGAACAGTAAACACGTCCTGAGCCGAAGGCGGCGGGAACGGGATAGGGGTCTGTGCCTACACGCTGTACCCAGCGGATCTGGCTCTGGTCAGTATTCAGCTGGTAGCAGACTTTTCCGCTGGACAGGTCGTTATTGGAGATAACGGTGGCTGCCTTGCCGAGCTTGCCCCAGTCATTGGTTACGTAGTTGTTGGCACTGGCACCCATGGGACGGTTCATGTAGCTGTCGGCATTATAGGTCTCCAGGTTCAGGGTACCCAGGAGGTTGTCTCCGTCACGGGCCAGACCGGCGCTCTTGCCGTCTGACCAGTCGAAATCGCTGGCATCGTCATTGATGACCAGACAGTTGGCGATGTTGGTGTACTTGGCATCTACCCAGGCGGCCAGGCCGGCACACTTATGGGTGGTGGCTCCGGTAATCTTAATCTTGGCAAGACAGTTCTCTATCAGGGCTATCTTACCCAACTGGCCTGCAATACCGCCGATACTGGCGTCTGCGGTGGCCGGGAAGCCTGCAATTACATGCACATCGGCAATACAGTCACGGATGATACCTGAGCAGTAGTTGGCAAAGGCTGCGGTGTGCTTGTACTGGGATGCCCTAAGGGTTCCCTGTACCCTAAGCCGCTTGATGATGGCGCGCGCATCTACGGAATGGAAGAGCGCCGGGCCCTCGTTGTACGCGGTTCCTTCGGAGAAGTCCACGGTGATGGTATGACCGGCTCCGTCAAACACGCCCAGATAGCCTTGGTTGCCCAGACCCATCTTGGTGTTGTTGGTGCCCAGGTCAATGTCGGCCGTCAGAACGGCGTTGGCATTCCGGGCGCCGGAATTTACTAACTGGACGAAGGCAAAGTAGTCCTCTGCCGATCCGATCTGGTACACGTTGCCTATCTTGTCAAGCGCGTACGCAGACATGCTGACTGCCATAAGAATGGCCGTCAAACATACATTAAGTAGTCTTTTCTTCATTGATTGATGATTTAAAATTAACAGTTATAATTGCTTTCAATATGTATTCTTCGGTGTAAAATTAGCAATTATTTTTCCAAATTACGGCTATATCAGTCAAGAAAAAAAAGAAATAGGCAACCAACGCAAAAGAAACAGACTGAAATGGTAAAAAAAAGACTACGTGAAGCCTGAAAAAGCTCCACGTAGTATACCTTATATATATAATAAGGGGAAAATCTTATACAAGATGACGGATGATGTCCTCGCGATTGCCTGGAAGATAGTCAATTACGGGAATCTCTATCATTGTGTAGGCGCCTGGCTGCTGCCTGAGTGTAGCACGGGCGGCATTTACCAGTACCTGCGCGGTAAGAGCGGGGTTGTTGATCTTCATGTTGAACTCGAAGAGCTGGTTATGCGTCTGACCGCTTACACCCTTACGAACCAGGTTTACACCATGTCCTACGTCATTCAGTTCATCTACGCTATCTACCTGGAAGACGTGTGTCTCATCGCTGGCGAAATAGGGATCGGCCTTGACGGCGGCAGTAACTGCTTCCAGGCTGGCACCTTCCTCCAGCTCGACATATACCATACGTCGGTGTATGCCTTCGCCTACGGGGATGGTCATGCTGAGGGCGTCCTTAACGCCTTCCTTGCTGCGGACACATACGCTGTGCCCCATACTGCGGCCAGGACCGAAGTTGGTATATGTGATTCCCTTGGGGGCAAGACTCTGCATCAGGGTGCGTACGATGCTGTCAGATCCCGGATCCCATCCGGCACTGATGATGCTGACGGCGCCTGTCTTCTTGGCTGCGGCGTCCAGACTGCGGCGAAGGTCGCAGATGAGGCCATGGATATCAAAGCTGTCCACGGTATTGATACCCTTGGCCAGACACTTGAGGGCGTATTCCTCTACGCTGCGGGTGGGAGTTGCCAGGATGGCTACATCTACCTTACCCAATTCCTCAATATCCTTTACCACCTTATAGTCAGCCAGTTCTGCAGGTTTGTTCTCTGCACCGGCCCTACGCACTACACCGGCAATCTCCATATCCGGAGCGGCCTGCAATGCCTGAATGGTATAGCGGCCAATGTTACCGTAACCTATTACTGCTACGCGAATCTTTTCCATGTTTGATATGCTTTTTGTTACCTTTGCTGTTAATTTGCGCGACAAAATTACATCTTTTATCCGAAATAGCCAACATTTTGCACAAAAATCTTAACCTACCTGGCTGCCGCCCTTTACATCGTCAAGGGTTGTGGTGACGCTGAGGTCGCCGTTGTAGTTGACGGCGCTGAGAATCATACCGCAGCTTTCCTCGCCCATCATCTGACGCGGGGCCAGGTTGGCGATGAACAGGACGCGCTTGCCCACCAGCTGCTCAGGCTCATACCACTGGGCGATACCGCTCAGGATGGTGCGGTCCTTGCCGGAGCCGTCATCCAGGGTGAACTTCAGGAGTTTCTTGCTCTTCTTAATCTTCTCGCAGGCTTTCACCAGTCCTACACGAATATCCAGTTTCTCAAAGTCTTCGAAGGGGATGGTATCCTTGACGGGTGCGGCCTTGTAGTTGGCGGCCTCGTTGGCCTTGATGGTATCCTCCAGCTTCTTCACCTGGGCTGCTACCACATCATCCTCGATCTTGGTGAAGAGCAACTCGGGCTTGGGCAACTGCTTGCCGGCGGGCAGGAGATCCAGGCTTCCCAACTGTTCCCATGAGAAGCTGTCCATGCTGATCATCTTACGCAGCCTGTCGCTGCTGAAGGGCAGGAATGGCTCGAAGGCAATGGCCAGGTTGGCTGTCAGCTGCAGGGATATATTGATAATGGTCTTTACACGCTCGGGGGCGGTCTTAATCACTTTCCAGGGCTCGCAGTCGGCTATATACTTGTTACCGATACGGGCCAGGTTCATGGCTTCCTTCTGGGCCTCGCGGAACTTGAAGCCTTCCAGCAAACTCTCCAGGCGCTCCTTCACACCCTGGAACTCGGTCAGGGTCTCCCGGTCATAATCATTCAGTTCGCCACAGGCGGGGACTATACCGTCATAGTACTTCTGGGTAAGCTGCAGGGCACGGTTAACGAAATTGCCATAGACGGCTACCAGTTCGTTGTTGCAGCGTGCCTGGAAATCGGCCCAGGTGAAATCATTGTCCTTGGTCTCGGGGGCATTGGCTGTCAGTACATAGCGGAGTTCGTCCTGACGGTTGGGAAGTTCCTCCAAATACTCGTTTAGCCATACGGCATAGTTCTTAGAGGTGGAAATCTTGTTGCCTTCCAGGTTCAGGAACTCATTGCTGGGTACGTTGTCAGGAAGAATGTAATCGCCGTGTGCCTTCAGCATGGCGGGGAATACAATACAGTGGAATACGATGTTGTCTTTTCCGATGAAGTGGATCAGGCGGGTATCCTCGTCCTTCCACCAGGTCTCCCATGAGCCGAGTTCGGGGTGGGCGTCACACAATTCCTTGGTGTTGCTGATATAGCCGATGGGGGCATCGAACCACACATACAGCACCTTTCCCTCCGCTCCTTCCACAGGAACGGGGATTCCCCAGTCAAGGTCGCGGGTGACGGCACGGGGGCGTAAGCCGCCGTCCAGCCAGCTCTTGCACTGGCCGTACACGTTGGAGCGCCACTCTTTATGCTCCTCCAGTATCCACTTCTCCAGCCAGGGCTGGTCCTTATCCAAGGGAAGATACCAGTGCTTGGTAGCTTTCTTTACCAACGGATTACCGGTCTCGGCATTATAGGGGTTGATGAGTTCCTCGGGCGAAAGGGTCGCGCCGCACTTCTCGCACTGGTCGCCGTAAGCCTCGGGGGCGTGACAGCGGGGGCATTCGCCCTTGATGTTTCGGTCGGTCAGGAAATGGCCGGTCTGCTCGTCATAGAACTGCTCGCTTACCTGCTCTACGAACTTGCCGTCATCATAGAGTTTGCGGAAGAAGTCGCTGGCCAGCTTATGGTGTGTCTGGCTGGTGGTACGGCTGTACACGTCAAAGGAGATGCCGAACTTCTGGAAACTGTCCTTTATCAGGTTATGGTAACGGTCCACAACCTCCTGAACGGTGATTCCTTCCTTACGGGCACGGATGGTAACGGGTACGCCGTGCTCGTCGGAGCCGCCGATGAACAGTACATCGCGTCCCTTCAGACGCAGGTAGCGGACGTAGATGTCGGCAGGAACATACACGCCTGCCAGATGTCCGATATGAACGGGGCCGTTTGCGTATGGCAAAGCGGACGTTACAAGGGTTCTCTTGAATTTCTTTTCCATAATATATTATATTTTTATCTATTTTCTCTTTTTCTCCCACTCTGTTATCTTACCCAGTACATTGATGTAACAGGCTACGCCCAGCTGCACCTGATGGAAGGGGTAGTCACGTATGCCCCACTGATAGGAGGCCAATGCCTCCCAATGCCCCACACGATAGGAGGCACGTGTCTTCAGGACGAAAGGACGGTCATGGGCCAGGTCCTTGTCCTTGGTGCTTATATTCTCCCAACCAGCATAACCGCGCAGGGTTTCTTCTAACATGAAACGCTTATGGGTCCACTTCAGCATCAGGCCGAACATCCAGGCGTCATTCTGACGGGACTGGCCTGTCTGCCAGCAGAGGAAACCGAAGTTGGCTGCCAGACGCAGGTTATGTTTCTTTGCGGCATCCAGAGCAAAGGTCTTAGCTACCGTAGCATCGAAGAAGTAGCCGGGACTGTCATAGTTACGGGCATACTGGAAATCATTTCCTGAGGCGGTTCTCAGCACTGCACGTAAGGCAACATCGGGCAGATAGCGTTTCTGACGGAACAGCTGCACATCGGCGGACACATATACATCACCGCTGACGCAGCCTTTGCGGGCCTTGGAATTGGTAAGGGCTTTCTCCGTCAGGCGGTATGCCCGCAGACTCTCATCCGAATTCCTGTACCACTCGGCCAAAGGCATCCAGGCGCTGATATTGACGCGGTCCGTGAAAACAGGTATGTTAACCTTGAGCGTGAGGTCTGTGGTATGGTCGCCCCTGGTACCGAAATAATGACTGCCTGACATTTCCACACGCAGGTCATGCTGTACCGTGCCGTCCAGCATATCCGGAACCGGGAAGGCATTGGGACCGAAATAGTAGGGTGAGACCATGGAGGTCTCTGGTCCTTCCGACTGCGCCCGGACGACTGATGCGGCCACTGACATAAGTAATATAACGGCTATTGTCCTTCTCATTATTTACAATGTGGCGTTAAGGGAAAAACCTACCGTATTGTGAAACGGCTCGTAGGTGGGCATTACCATGAGGGCGGCTGCATCCTGACTTTTGTTCCTGTTCCTGTCAGTACGGAACAGTTTCTTCTCAAGGGGGTAGAGCCAATAGGCAGCATTTACCGAAAGGATGCCTATACCGGCACCGGCCAGTACGTCGTTGCACCAGTGTTTGTGGTTGGTGACACGGAGCACACCGGTAGCGATGGCTATGGCATAGGCTGCCGAGCCGTATCCCCAGCCGTATTCCTTCCTGACCAGCTCAGCACCGGTGAACGCTGTGGCCGAATGCCCCGAGGGAAAAGAGTTCTTTCTTCCGTCCGCCCCCGGACGGGCCTCCCTGGCGGTATATTTCAGTCCGTTGACAAGGGCGGCCTCTATGGCGTATGCTGTAGCCGAGATGATAACCCGGTCCACAAAGCGGTGCTTATGCCTGACACCCGCACTGCCCAGAAACAGGTTGGCCGCTACGGGCACATACTGGATGTAATTATCCGCACCGGTATGGGTGGGCGAGCCCCATTCTCCCAATTTTTCATGAAAGGCTATGCCCACAGCACCCAGGGTTACCAGCGAACCCGGCACTATCAGCTGCGTTGCCTTGAACTTGTGCTCCGTGCCGCATACACCGGCAAGGCTGTCCTGCGGAACAGCCTCCTGAGCCATTATGCTACAAGCGACAAGCAGGCAGGAGAATATGGGGAATAGCCTTCTCATCTGTATCAGTGTCCTATGTTTATATCCCGGAGTCTCTCATAGCTGCGTTGCAGGATGGCCCGGGTACGGTTTACTCTCATGTCACCGTTCCCGCCTTCGTCATATACCACGCAGCCTGACTGCAGGTCTGTCATTGTAATGCCTGTGCTGTCGGCAAACAACAGTCCTGACGGGTAGGTGGCATATACGAACGGGTAGCGGTAGTTCCTGCTCAGTACATTGCGGCTCCACGGGTAGTCCTTGCCGCTTATGCGCATCTGAGCCAGTAGCGTACCTACCATATCGCTCTGGCTGACAAACATGTTCATCGTCCTGGGTTCCCTGACGGCTCCGCCCACCATCAGCAGGGGCATTCTGAAGAACATCGGGTGCTGGTAATCCAACTGGTACATATTGCCGTGGTCGGCAAAGATCAGCACTACCAGATTATCCCAGACGGGTGTCCGGCTCAGGCTATCAAGGAAGGCTCCCAGGCAGTGGTCGGTATAGGCGAAGGCATTGTACACCTCGTTGTCCAGCCGGTGATAGGGAACCATCCAGGGTTCGTGGCTGGAAATGGTCTGATAGCCGAAGTACCAGGCTGAGTCGGTCCGCGTGGTCAGGATATCAAAGAGGCGTCGGAAGGAGATGCTGTCATTGGCACCCCACGCATCCCGCTCCTCTACCGGCACGTCCAAGTTGCTGATATCCCAGACTTTCCGGAAACCGGATGCAAGCAGATACTTGCATTTATTCATATTCTCGGAGTTGCCGCCGTACAGATAGTCAGTTCTGTACCCTAAACCGGAAAGGGTGGTGGCCAGGCTGGGAAAATGTCCCAGACAGTCGTCCTCCATCATCAGGCTGTAGGTAGGATAAGAGGGATGACCTGACAGGGCGCATACCGTTCCTCTGTCCGTGCGGAAACTGCCGGACCAGGCATTGGTAAAGTTCACGCCCCGCTCCATCCACCGGCACAACTCGGGGGTAACGCCTTCCGCTCCGCCCAATGTCTCCACGAAGGAGGCACCGAGACTCTCTAACTGAATGGTCAGTATGTTGGGCCGGGTGGTTGTCAGCAATGTGTCTGTGATGTCATCCATCTGCTCGGGATAGAGGTCTTGCATCAGCCGGTCACATTCCTCATGACTCATGCTCCTGAACTGTCTGTCGGGAGCCTGCATATAGATCCAGAAGGAATGCAACATGTGCCCCGGTGAGTTCACAGCAGCATGATTCAGTACAATGGGGCGGAACTCAAACACGCTGGCCTCCGTTACCCTCTGGCCTGTTATCCCGAATACGGTAAAGACCAGCAGCGCCCCGGTGGCCAGAAAGTTGGTCCTGTTTACCCCCCTCCCCTCTTCGGTAATACGCTTGGGAGTCATTACAATGACGGCTGTGATGGTTGCGACTATCAGAACCGCTGCCATTGAAAGACAGGTGACTATATACCACATAGGGGCACTGGCTCCTGCCGAGCCGGGGGAGGACATATAGTTGAAGATGCAGGCATCCAACTTGAATTTCCAGTGGTGATACATTACTACGTCGCCTGCCGTTACAATGACCGTGAACAAGGTCATGACAACCAGATAAGGCCACAGAACGGCTCTCAGGCGCAGATTCGGACGGTACATCGTAACTGCCGTGACAGCCCATACCGGCAATGTCAGCAGGGCGGCTATGCTTAAGTCAATCGGCAGGCCGGCCCACAGCACATCCCATATATTCGGCAATGTGCAGTACTCGCCGGCATTGTAAAGCATAAAAGCAATCTTCCCCGCCAGCGAAATCACCGTGAGGAACATTACCATGCGGAATATGTAAAGTACTCTAACCATTGGCCATTTTTCAACGTCAACGCCATCGTCAACGCCATTTTCCGATTATAACTTATGAATTGAATTGAGAACTACTTTCTCCCGAAGTCGGCGGGAATCTCTCCCCACTGGCTGGTTTCCCACTTCAGAACCAGTGCATGTCGCGGATTCTTCCAGAGCCAGTCCTCGGCACGGGCTATCAGTTGAAAGAGGCCTTCTGTCTGAGGTGTACGCTCCAACTTGGTCTTGCACTTGCGGTTCTTCACCCACAGAATGGCATTGTACGAATCGCTGTACACCTTCATATCCCACCCCTTCTGCTTAATCAGAGCCAGGGCATGAACGATAGCCAGGAACTCACCAATGTTATTGGTACCGTGTACTGGGCCGTAGTGGAACAGACGCTGCTCATTGCCCAGGTACACGCCCTGATACTCCATAGGTCCGGGATTGCCGCTACAGCCGGCATCCACCGCAATGGCATTGAAGTCCACCTTATCTTTCAGTAATTCATAATTTATCATACGCCATTCACAATTGACACGTATTACATTCTCTCAGGTACTTCGATACCTAAGAGGCCCATGCCGTTCTTGACAACCTGACTGACGGCGGCAGAGAGGGCAATACGGAACTGGCGCTTCTTTACATCCTCCTCACGCAGGACGCTGAAGTCATGATAGAATTGGTTGTATTCCTTCACTAACTCGTAGCAGTAGTTGGCAATGCAACTGGGGTTATAGTCCTGGCCGGCCTGCTTAACGGCAATCTGGAAACCCTGCAGATGCTGAATCAGACTGATTTCCTTATCGCTCAACTCGGTATCCTTGGCCAGGGCGGAGAAGTCCGCTTCGCCGGCTTTACGCAGGATACTGCGGATTCGGGCATAGGTATATTGAATAAAGGGGCCCGTATTTCCGTTGAAGTCAATACTTTCCTCGGGATTGAAGAGCATATTCTTGCGGGCATCTACCTTCAGGATGAAGTATTTCAGGGCGCCCATACCTACAATGCGCGCAATCTCCTGAGCTTCTTCTTCAGTAATACCTTCCAGTTTATTAACCTTATCGGCACTCATCTGACGGGCATCGCTGATCATGGTAGCAATCAGGTCATCGGCATCCACTACGGTTCCCTCACGACTCTTCATCTTACCATTGGGCAGTTCCACCATTCCGTAGGAGAAATGAACCAGGTCCTTACCCCACTTGAAGCCTAACTTGTCCAGCAGGATGCTGAGCACCTGAAAGTGGTAGTTCTGCTCGTTACCCACCACATAAATCATCTTGTCAATGGGGAAATCCTGGAAGCGGAGCTTGGCTGTGCCGATGTCCTGCGTCATGTAAACGCTGGTACCGTCAGAGCGAAGCAACAACTTCTCATCCAAACCCTCCTTGGTCAGGTCAGCCCATACAGAACCGTCCTCACGGCGGTAGAAGAAGCCTTTCTGCAGTCCTTCCTCCACCTTCTCTTTACCTTCCAGATAGGTATTGCTCTCGTAGTATATCTTATCAAAGCTTACACCCAGTGCCTTGTATGTCTCATCAAAGCCGGCATAAACCCATTCATTCATCTTGCGCCACAGACCTCGAACCTCAGGATCGTTCTGCTCCCACTTCACCAGCATCTCATGAGCTTCCTTAATCAGCGGAGCCTCCTGCTTGGCCTGCTCCTCATCCATACCCTGAGCCACCAACTGTTTCACTTCCTCACGGTAGTGCTTATCGAAGGCCACATAGTAATCACCAATAAGATGGTCACCTTTCTTGCCACTGGTCTCGGGTGTCTCACCATTACCCCATTTCAGCCATGCCAGCATACTCTTGCAGATATGGATACCACGATCGTTAACTATGTTGGTCTTCACCACCTTGTTTCCGTTGGCCTGCATTACATTGGCCAAAGCCCAACCTAGCAAATTGTTACGTACATGGCCCAAGTGGAGAGGCTTGTTAGTATTAGGGCTTGAATATTCAATCATCACTAAAGGACTTTCATCCGTAACGGGTGTAAAGCCGAAAGTTGGATTCTGCTGAATGCTTTCCAGCAACTCTATCCACTGGGCAGGATTGATTGTCAGGTTCAGGAATCCCTTAATCACATTATACTTGCTTACCACCTCAGGCACCTTAGCCACCAACCGCTCTCCTATTTCCTGAGCTGTGGCCTCGGGGGCTTTCTTGCTCATCTTCAGGAAGGGGAAAACTACCAGTGTCAACTGGCCTTCAAATTCAGGACGGGTCTCCTGCAACTGCACCATCTTCTCGGGTACCTGCACGCCGTACAATTCCTCAATTACAGCCTGTACGGCCTCCATTATTTTGCTTGCTATTTCCATATGCTACCTTATATATAAATAATTTTCGGGCTGCAAAATTACGAAAAATCGAGAGCAGAACAAAAGAATCCATTCTTTTTTATGCCGAGATGAACTAATTTTGAGGCGACAGCTTCAAAGATAAGCAAAAAAGGAGAGCAGAACTATAGAGTTCCCTAAAAGAAGGTAAGCCTGCCAACCCCCTAATGCGGAGGTGTGGCAGGCATTACCAACACTTTACCTTAAACATTCCTTTCTTTACAAAAAACCTTCTGCGTGTGTGTCTTTATCTTGTTGTTTTACGTACCTATTCTGCCTGAGCCAGGCGAATGTTTTTCTTCCGTGCAGGACTACCATTTGCCAGATATCTTACTTTTTTAGTGAGTTTCAGCGCTCTGACGTTTCTACTCAGCACCTGTACCTTGGACTGCTTGTGGGCATTGTAGGCCACCCATATATAAGGAGCAGTACAACTGGGAGTCTTATGTGTATTATGGGTAACAACACATGTCTGAGACGGAGAGAATGATTTCTTGGGCTTATTTACAAGTATTACCGCTGACACAATCTGCGGAAATAACATGATAGCCATTAAATAAGTAAGTAAACGTTTCATTGCGGTTGTTTTCAATTAGTTTTCTGGCCATGAGCTGCTCTTAAGTAACTTCTTAATAAGGACGTTCCCCCCACTGGGGAAGTCTGAATTGCAGTTTTGATTGCAACCAGACTTCCCGAAAATTAAAGAAACAATGTGAGGATCAAAAAGGTCGTGCGAAACAGCGTGCGATGACCTGCTAGTATAACATTAGTCAGAAAAACTTTTTTCAGGAATCAGCTATTCCTCTAGTCCGAATTCTCCTTCGTATGTATTGCCGTCACAACCGATGCAAAGGGTGTAGATTCCGTCCGGCAGATTAGCCAATGATACAGCAGCCTCCTCCTCTACTGCAAATGAAATAGTGCCGCTGGCAACCAAAAAGTTGTCTTCGTCATATATATTATAAGTGATGTTTCTTCCTTCAGAGTCGCAGAAGTTCAGACAGCGCTCTGTCAAATCCAGATATATATCGATATCAAGTGTGGTTACCTGTGCTCTGGCTCTTCTAGGGCCTGCATTTCCGCTAACAGTAGGTGTGTTTCGTATACTCTTAACAGTAACGGGCGTACCCTTGGGGTCTGCGTACACACTACACACCTGCATGGCAAGTGCGAATAGAATCACAAAGAATTTTACAGTCGTTTTCATAATTGTTTTGTGTTGGGTTTTGTTTGTTCCGGATGCAAAATTACGAGCTATCAACAAAAACGAAAAAAAAATGATGTTTCATTTTGTTTCACTTTTTGTTAAAAAATGTTATGAAGCAAAATAGAGCATCTTAACTTGTTGATATCAAGTTATATAGGAACAAAGTGAAACACAGGCGTTTCACAACTGAAACATACCAAAATGAAACAAAATGAAACATTGTGAAATATTTTTCTGGGCGAAGAATACATTTTATTCCATTTAAATTTTGTATATTTGTTGCCGATTTTAGCTGTTTTGGTTATGAAGAAACGTATTTCAGGCATTACTTATGCGTTCGTGGTTCTGCTTATCACAGCCTGTACCCAAGACCATTCACTTGCAAGAATGGAACAGATCAAGGCATTGGGCGACCAAGATCCGAATCAGGCATTGGCTATGCTAGATTCACTGGAAGTGGCGGTCAGGGGCGAAAACGAATACATCAAAAACAAGTATGATTTGCTGCGTATCCGCCTGAATGACAAGGCATACAAAGTTCCCACATCGGATATCATGATAAAAAAACTGGTGACTTACTTTGAGAATAACGGAACCACAGCCGATAAACAGGAAGTACATCATTATGCCGGAAGCACCTATCGAGACCTTCAGGATACCCCACGAGCACTGGAGCATTTCTTCAAAGCCTTGGATTATGCCCAATCCAACCCTAAGGAATGTGACAGTGTAATGCTATGCAACACCTATTCTAATATAAACTACTTGGAATATAAGGTGCAGAATTACAACGAAGCGCTGAAGGCAGCAAAGAAGGAACTGGAACTAAGCGAAAAAACGAAGACAGACCCTACCATTCCTTACTTTCATGTAGGTTCAGCATACAAAGCATTGAAAAAGAATAACGAAGCAGAAGCGGCATTTGATTCCGTTTTTTCACGGTTAAATCGAGAAAAATCAAATATACAGTACCAAAATCTTCAGGTTCTATTATTAGATAGCTATACTGTTTTAGGGAAAAGTCTCAAGGCAAAGAACTGCATTCAATTAATCAAGGAAAACCCACTGGAAGGTGAACCAACGTATGCTTGCATTGCTTTTGCAGAGTATTATGCCTCAATTGGGATGCCCGATTCTGCAGCTATTTTTTATAAAAGAGTTATAGAAGGAGGAGAAGATGTATATCTTAAATACGATGCAGCAAAGCTAATCTTTAAAATGTATAGTGAAGCCAGGGACATCCGTAAAGCTGAGCAGTATGCAGAAGATTTTATGCTATACAGCGACTCTTTGGACTTCGGTAACAGGCAGGAACTGGCGGCAACCGTTAACAATGCCTACCAATACCATTTGGACCAGAAGAAAGAACAGGATTTGAAGGAGGAAAAGGAAAGGTATAAAAGTATTTCTGTTATTACTTTCCTGACAGCGTTGCTGATAGCCAGTATCGGTTATATCCTGAATTTTAAACGAAAACAGCGACACCTGAAGGAGGTGGCTGCGCTATCTACTGAGCTGCAGCGTCTGTCTGACGCGGACAAAAAGTTGCGCGAGAATATCAAGCTTAAGGAGAAGGTGCTGGCAGAATCCAGGGAATCTCTGATGAAATCATCCCGCGAATTAGATGAAGTGAAACAGAAACTGCAACTTGTGAACCAGGAACTCTCCGAGAACAATGATGCACTTAGGAAGACCGAGGAAATGCTGGAGGAGAAGAAAGAACAGAACAAGACATTTATCAAGCTGTTGCACCAGTCAGAGTTCGAGGGGAAAGCCGAGGATGTTATCCGCGCCGTTCGCGAGGCTTCCAAGGGAAAGAAGGAAATGTCGTTGGCGGAATGGAAACAGCTCTACAATGCAGTGGACGAGTTGTATCCCACCTTCCATGAAGATATTCTGAAACAACACAAGCGCGTCAGCGAGAAGGAGATGCGAGTACTCTACCTGATACGTATAGGCTTGTCCAAGCAGCAAATTATCAACATGACGGATATTGCCCGTGTTACCATCTGGCGTTGGGAGAAGAAATTCGAATGGGTAATTGCATTGGATGATAATGTATAATAAACGTACTAAATATAATAGAAGATGAAACGATATATAACCATATTGATAGTTGCACTGTCAGCACTCTGCGCGAAGGCTCAGGAGGAGATTATAACGACTGATGCGGCCAGAAAAGATACAATCAGACTGCTCACCATCGGAAATAGTTTCTCACAGGATGCCGTGGAGCAATACTTGTACGAACTGGCCAAGGAAGCAGGCATACACATGATAATAGGCAATGCCTATAAGGGAGGACAGAGTTTGGAGCAGCACTGGACAGACCTGACACAGGAACATGATGTATATGAATACCGAAAGGTGGTGAATGGCATACGCTACAACACGCCACATGCACTGCTGCCACCCATCATCACGGATGAGCAGTGGGATTTTATCAGTTTTCAGCAGGCAAGCCACTACAGCGGCCTGACAACCACATACGAGCCTTTTCTATCACAACTGGTTCAGTACACTGACAGTATCAAGACTGGACAAGACGTACGCTACGGATGGCACATGACATGGGCATACTCCAAGGATTCAGGTCACGGAGGCTTTGCCAACTACAGCCGCAGCCAGGAGGCGATGTATGACAGTATCCGCTATGCAGTCCAATGGACACAGATCCTGCACCCGGAATTCTCGTTTTTAGTACCTTGCGGAACAGCTATTCAGAATGCACGGACAAGTTACCTAGGCGACAATATGAACCGAGACGGCTACCATTTGGACCTGAAGTTCGGCAGATATACAGCGGCCTGCACCTGGCTGGAGACACTGACCGGCATATCACCTGTAGGCTTGAAATACAAGCCCGAGGGAGTTGACGAGGCGGCTGCCCATGCCTGCCAAGTAGCTGCCCATGCAGCTGTTCAGAAGCCCTTTGAGATAACGAAGCTGCATGAAGAGGGCTTTAAAAAGCAGAACGACATCATCCCTACCGGACTAGTAAAGTTCAACTTCGGAGACAGGACGGATACCGAAGCTACCTGGAACTGTATCACACCGCATATGCGCACCTTTACATGGATTACGGATACTAACAGGAATGTTACCGGAATGACGCTTACCTGTTCTGACGCCTTCCTCGGCACTAATGCGAACGGACCAGCCTACACCACTACCAATATGCTGATGCCGAAGGAAGTGTCACAAACATGTATGTGGGGCTATGCTGCGGAAAGTTTCGGCACTCAGAAGGCGAAGAAAGCCTGTATCCTGACGCTGGGGCATCTGAACCCGGAGCTGAAGTATGACTTTACGTTCTTCGCCTCGCGGCAGAACTGCAAGGACTGGCGCGAGACAGCATTCAACGTCCAGGGTATAAAGACGTTCACTGACAAGTTGGAGGCCGCCAACAATATCAGCCATACGGCCCACATTAAGAATGTGCAGCCTACGGCAGACGGCAGAATTATCATCACAGTGACTCCGGGCGAGAGAAACAATAACAGGAATAAGTTCTACTACCTGAACGCAATGACAATTAAAGCACATAGATAAAGATTATGGAACAACAGAAACAGATTCAGATTCAGTTCCGACTGGTAGACGTGCAGGAACTACAGTTCGTAAACCTTTCTAAACAGTGGCCTGAGGGGGAACTTCAGGTAAACAACCAGTTGCAGTTCAACTGCGAGACAGACAAAAGGCTGGTAAGGTGTGTAACAAACTTTGAATACAAGAAGAATGACATTACCCAGCTGATACTGGGCGTACAAACCGTATTTGAGTTTGCGCGTGAGGGATGGAGCGCTATGTATGACCTGAATGGGGATCAATGGGTTCTGCCTGCAGGGTTAGTTCAGCACATTGCCGATATGACCATAGGAGCTGCCCGCGGAATCCTTGCCATACGGAGCGAGGAAGTTGGCATTCCCAAGCAGATTTTACCTCTTATTAACCCAGGACAAATCCTGCAAAACAACATCAGTTTTAAGCGAGCGCCACAGGCTAAAACCATACCGGTCGGAAATTCTGGCGGGAATGCATAAAAGTAGAAAAAACACTGATTCGTCTAAAGAATCCACCCAATTGTCGAAATAATTTTCACAATGCAGAATATAGGCATACATTTGTCATGTGCAAACAAGCGATGCATGACCATAGCTAGAAAAATCTAATGGCGAGGGCTGTAATTCCTTACAGCCCTTTTATATTTTGTAATATGCTACTATATGCAATAAAAAGGCTTTTTTACTACCCTCGACAAAATAAATTGTTGTGTTCTGTACGCTTTTTATCGATTTTTTCATAACTTTGCACCCGAAATTAGAAATGCCCCTGTAGTTCAATGGATAGAACAACGGTTTCCTAAACCGTCGATCCGGGTTCGATTCCCGGCGGGGGTACTTTTTTTATGGTATTAGTGGAAATTTAGGAACATAATATATAATAATCATGGAAATTAAGGAAAAAGAATCTGTAGTTGTAAGATTCTCTGGTGATTCTGGCGACGGAATGCAGTTGGCCGGAAACATCTTCTCTACCGTTTCTGCTACCGTAGGTAACAGCATCAGTACATTCCCCGATTACCCCGCTGACATACGCGCCCCGCAGGGTTCGCTGACAGGCGTGAGCGGTTTTCAGGTTCATATCGGGGCCGGTAAGGTATTCACACCTGGTGATCAGTGCGATGTGCTGGTAGCAATGAATGCTGCTGCGTTGAAAACACAGTACAAGTTTGCCAAACCCGATGCAGCTATCATTATCGATACAGACAGTTTCGGACCGAAAGATCTGGAGAAAGCTCAGTTCAAGACAGAGGACTATCTGGGCGAGATGAACATCAATTCCGACCGTGTGATTGCCTGTCCCCTGACTACTATGGTTAAGGACTGTCTGGCAGACAGCGGTATGGATGTAAAGAGTATGATGAAGTGCCGCAACATGTTTGCCTTAGGCCTGGTATGCTGGCTCTTCGACCGCGACCTGGACATTGCCTTTAATTTCCTGAAGGAGAAATTTGCCAAAAAACCCGGTATTGCCGAGGCAAATATCAAGGTAATTCAGGCCGGATACGACTACGGACACAACACCCACAGTAGCGTAGCAAACGTCTACCGTATAGAGACCAAGAACAAGGTACCCGGACGTTATATGGATATTACAGGCAACAAGGCTACGGCATACGGTTTTATTGCTGCTGCCGAAAAGGCCGGATTGAAACTTTACCTGGGATCATACCCCATTACTCCCGCCACAGACGTATTGCACGAACTTTCCAAGCACAAGAGCCTGGGGGTAACAACCGTTCAGTGCGAGGACGAAATCAGCGGTTGCGCATCAGCCTTGGGTGCATCCTTTGCCGGAGCATTGGCAGTAACAAGTACCAGCGGTCCCGGTATCTGTCTGAAGAGCGAGGCTATGAACCTGGCTGTAATCATGGAACTTCCGCTGGTAGTACTTGATGTACAGCGCGGTGGTCCCGCTACAGGCCTTCCCACCAAGAGTGAACAGACAGACCTCCTGCAGGCTCTCTTCGGCCGAAACGGCGAAAGTCCCATGCCTGTAATTGCAGCTGCAAGCCCCACTGACTGTTTCGATGCTGCCTATGCAGCCTGCAAGATGGCCCTGGAGCACATGACACCGGTTATACTGATGACAGATGCTTACGTAGCCAACGGATCAGGCGCATTCAAACTGCCCAATCTAACCGAGTACCCTGCCATCAATCCCCCATACGTTCCCGAGGAACTGAAGGGTACATGGACACCTTACATGCGTGCCGAAAACGGGACACGCTATTGGGCTGTACCGGGCCGTCAGGGATTTGAGCATATTCTGGGCGGACTGGAAAAGGATGACAAAACGGGGGCCATCAGCACGAACCCGGAGAACCACGACCTGATGACACGCAAGCGCCAAGCTAAGATAGACGCTATTCAAGTTCCTGATCTGGAGGTGCTGGGCGACAAGGACGATGCTGAGCTGTTGATTGTTGGCTTCGGTGGCACATTCGGTCACCTGCATGCTGCAATGGATGAGATGCGCACAGCTGGCAAGAAGGTGGCTCTGGCCCACTTCAAGTATATCAACCCACTGCCCAAGAATACTGCCGAGTTGCTGAAAAAGTATCCTAAGGTAGTGGTTGCAGAGCAGAACATGGGTCAACTGGCCGGATGGCTGCGCATGAAGGTGGACGGTTTTGTTCCCTATCAGTTCAACCAAGTGAAGGGTCAACCCTTCGTAGTTGCAGAGTTAGTTGAGAATTTCACACAATTGATGAACAAATAAAGAAAGGACATACATTATGGCATATACTCAGAATGATTTCAAGAAAGGACAGCCACGTTGGTGTCCTGGATGTGGCGACCACTTCTTCCTGGCATCACTTCACAAGGCTATGGCAGAGATTGGTGTTGACCCCTGGAATACCGCCGTTATCTCCGGTATCGGTTGTTCCAGCCGTCTGCCCCACTATATGGCTACATACGGCATGAACACCATCCACGGCCGCGCTGCAGCTATTGCAACGGGTGCCAAGGTTGCCAACCCTGAGCTGACAGTATGGCAGGTTAGCGGTGACGGCGACGGCCTTGCAATCGGCGGTAACCACTTCATACATGCAAACCGCAGAAACATCAACCTGAATATGATTCTGCTGAACAACCGCATCTACGGTCTGACTAAGGGCCAATACAGCCCCACCAGCCCAAGGGGTTTCGTCAGCAAGTCATCCCCGTATGGAACAGTAGAGGATCCCTTCCGCCCTGCAGAACTCTGTTTCGGCGCCAGAGGACACTTCTTTGCCCGTGCCGTTGCCACAGATGCACCCGGCACAGTGGAGATACTGAAGGCTGCCTACGAACACAAGGGGGCCAGCGTATGCGAGATTCTGCAGAACTGTGTTATCTTCAACAACGGTACGCATGATGCCGTTTACGATAAAGCCGGACGTGCCAAGAACGCCATCTACCTGAAGCATGGTGAAAAGATGCTCTTTGGAGAGAGCAACGAGTACGGAATTGTTCAGGAAGGCTTCGGCGTAAAGGCCGTGAAACTGGGCGAAGACGGTTATACTGAAGCTGACGTACTGGTACACGATGCCAAGTGCGAGGACAACACCCTGCAGTTGAAGCTGGCCGAGATGGAATGGCCCATCGCCTTGGGAGTGATACGCGATGTTGAGGCTCCTACCTATGATGACTGCGTCACTGCACAAATTGAGGAGGTGAAGGCTCAGAAGAAGTACCACAACTTTGCCGAGCTCTTAGAGACCAACGATATCTGGGAGGTGAAGTAAGATACCCCCTAAAAGCAAAATAAAGCCCCGCTCATTGAAGAACGGGGCTTTTATCATACCTATTCGAAACTAGCATCAAAACAGTTTATAGGAAAAGGTAATGCTGAGAACAGGCCAGCACTTGAACTTCCTGACAGTATCCACCATATCACCTACCTTGCCGGGGATGCCGGTAACGTCACGGATAAGGTCAATTCGCTGGGTAGGAGCATCTATGTATATAAGGTTACCGTCATTGTCGAAACAGTAGTCTCCGTACTCATCCTTTGGCAGCCATATAGTGTTATAGTAATAATACTGGTCATCCTCCTCAATGCTTCTGACCTTATACACATTATCCACATATACTTTCGGTCTTCCTCCCCAGAAAAGTACACCGGCATCCACAGCCATCTTCCACTTGGCATTCTTAGAGAGACTGGTGTTATAACCTAATCCTATATAGGGACGGAACTTACTAACCTCCATCTCGGCCTTAGCCATACAATTCTCACTGGGAACCATCACAGCCTTTTCTCCGTCAGCAAAACGTCCTAACGGCATTCCCATCATCCCCGTCTTAATGAACTCATTGGGGAAAGGAATATCGCCATGATGGATGCTACCATCCTCAAACTCCACATTATACAGATACTCACCCAGGCAAGCCTTTTTATAGATGTTATTGTACATATTTACGGCTGCAAGCATAGGAATGACACTTTCCTCATTCATAGCCTCGCCTATACGCGAGGGACCGGCATAGAAACCTGCGGTAATACTCCAATGCTTATTGTGGGGAATGGGGAACACATCAACCAGGAACTTAAAACTGCCCCAGGTAGGCTTCATCTGCATATCTACCCGATCACGGATACTCTGACCCGAGAAATCTCGCATTACATTCTTCATCCGGCGCAGCTTGTCATCCGAGATGTCACCCATGAAATCAATGCCGAAGCTGCTGTTGACATGGAACTTGGGCATATAGGTAAAACCGGCACGGAGACGCACATAGTCACCTACGGGCATAGCGATATCAGCACCGATACCTGTACTGGACACACTGACGCCGAGGTCCATATGATTGAAATAATCCTGAGCAGACACGCTTAGCGTGACGAAAAGAGCGGAAACTGTGAGCAATCTTTTTTTAATCATTGCAATATAGTTTGGTGCTATGTTAAAATACTGATTAGCGTTTTAAGATCTTCTTCCCATTGACGATATAGAGCCCGTTCGGCTTTACGGCTGACACACGACGACCAGAGAGGTCAAACGCCATCCTGCGCTCTTCCTCTTCGGAACGTATGGTATTCAGATCATCTAACATCTCCTGAGAGACAGTGAAAATGACATCCCTGGCAGGCATGACGATGTACTGGTTTCCCTGCCAGTCACCATCCGTTATAACGAAGCCGGCATCCTCATAGGAATAGGCGGGAATGGAATCATCGTAAGCTACATCCTGCTGATGTACCATCCTGTCACCGACATAGTACTTTACCTTATAGACATTAGCCTGATACTTGCCCAGTACGGTTACATTAGAGGCAGGCATAGTAGCAGGTATCCGCTCCCATCCCGTAAATGTATATCCAAGACGGGCAGGCGCAGACGCCAGAGGCCGGACCTCGGATCCATAGCTGTACCTGACAGTGCGGAAAAGTTGGGTACCGCCATTCAATCCTGCCTCCAGGACATACTTCAGAATATAGGAATTGACACGGAGTTGACCCGTTACGGTAATACTATGAGCTGGCATGGTGACGGGCAGTCCGCTCCAACCGCTGAAAGTATAGCCCTCCTGCAGGGGTGACAAATCGGGGATAGTATCACCGCAAGCCACAGTAACCTTCTGATATTCCTTACCGTCAAGCATATAGGTAACAACATAGTCGTTACCCTTGTAGGTCCCGTATATCCGGACATCGTGCCCAGGCATCTTAGCCGGTGCCTCGCCCCATCCCATGAAGGTATATCCGTCAACCGCTCTGGGAGAACGGCTGTAAGGAACCACAGTCTGTCCGTACGTATAAACAGTGGAGAAGAATACATGGTTCTTGTAGCCGGCTCCGTTGAGAACATATTCGAGCTTGTATGTTCCTTTTGTAAAGGTTCCTGACACGCTGATATTCTCTGCAGGCATGGTAGCAGGAATCTGGCTCCAGCCGCTGAAGATATGTCCTTCCTTTACAGGGTCCTCTATGAGAACAAGAACTGTTCCGTAAGGAATCTCAACACTCTTATACACCTCATCGTCCACAAAGTAGGTCAGGGTGTATTTAGTGGCCTCGTAAACGGCCGTAACAGTCAGATCGGAGGCAGGCATGGTCTTGGGTAGCGAATCCCACCCGGTGAAAGTGTAACCCGTCTTCTGGGGAGGAACCGGTGCGGTTATTGCCTGACCGAAAGAAACCTGTTGCTGCTGGAAGAGCTGACCATCCACCACATACCGGAGCGTATAGATAAGAGGCGTGAAACTGCCCGTTACGGTAACATCATGCCCAGGCATAGTGGCAGGTAATCCGTTCCAGCCGCTGAAGGCACAGCCCTCACGTGTGGGGTTCTCAACTGGTATGACCGTAGCACCATATGTGAGCGTCTGCGTCTGATACACAGCACCATCCACCATATAGGTTAGTTTGAAACTGCTTATAGTCAAAGAACCTGTTACAGTAATATCCCGTGCAGGCATGGTGGCAGGTAAACCGCTCCAACCGCTAAAAACATATCCCTCTTTCTCAACCTTCAAAGGCGTGATAGATGAACCGTAGGGAACGGATACGACCTGGTAAACCGACCCGTCAAGACTGTATGTGATATTATAATTGTTTATCTTGTATGAACCTGTAACAGTGATATCCTGTGCAGGCATAGTGGCAGGTAGTCCGCTCCAGCCACTAAAGGTATAACCTTCGCGTGTGGGATTATCGGCACTGATTGTCTGTCCGGCTTTCAACTTCTCCGTCTTGTACACAGTACCGTCAATCATGAAAGTGACGGTATATTGATGGTCAGCCAGAATCTGGTTATACTCCGCCTCCGTAACAACCGTATATTCACTGGGACCTCCCTCGGGAACAGTCAAGTACGAAGTATTTGCGGGCAGGTAATAAGCATCATTTATCTGATTGAGATACTGGGTTTTGGTAACGAAACCCAATTTACCTTGACTGGTTACACCTATCACACGCATCTGGGCAGGATTAAACCCGACTATGGCGTAAGAAGACTTACTTCTACGCTCATAGTTACAGAACAGAGTTCCGTTCAATCCGTTGGGATATATAGGCGATTCCGAAGATTCAATCAGTTCAAGGCGATTATTAGAGGGTGCGTCCGAGGAACATTCCACAAGGACAGGAGTCCGCGAGGGAACTACACCGGTAATCTCAGTCAGCACAGCATAACCTAACACAGAATCAGTCTTTCCGATTCTGTAAAACTTCATTCCAACCGAAGCAGCCTTAAAGGGGAATGCCGCATATAAAGGATAGTAATACTTGCCGTTAATAGAAAAAAGCGGTTTGATACCAAAGTAGTTATCCGTGCTGCTGCTAACGGGATGAATCAGCCAATTCCTATAAGGGGAATTCCGATTGGTACCGACAACGCCTTGCTCAAAATCCTTGTTAGTTTCCTCGTCATCCAGATATTTGGTAACACCTGACTCCGTAGCACCTACAACATAAGTACCCTTAAAAGCACCGGTGGAGATAGAAATCAGGTCCACATATCTGTTTACAATCTGATAAATACCTGTTCCTTGTCCCTGAATATCCACCTGTGAGCCGTACTTCTTAATATAGATAATACTGGCAGGATCGGATATAGTCTTTTCTATTCCGGTAAACATCTGTAAGGCACCGAAGTCGCCTACATCACGCCTCATATCATACATTCCCGTGCTCTCAGTGATGAACAGGTAACGCTTGGTTCCGTAATTCTGGACACGATAGAAACCATCCGACGAGAACTGGGCCAATACCCGACCACCCAACACGGTAAAGAAAAAGAGCAGGTATAATAGTCTTCTCATATATATAAAGGTAACCATCCTTGTCACAGGCTGAGCACAACCAGTAAACAAGGACGGTTTATCTTTCTTAACTTATTAACCGATTATTCGGCAACACAAATACTAACACGGTTCAAATCGTTCTGTTCGAAAGGCTGAACGGAATCACCCTTGGATTCAACTTTAATACGATCTGAAGCAATTCCAAACTTATTCTGAAGCAACTCTGCGACAATCTCAGAACGCTTCTTAGCAAGCTTCTCATTAATCTTGGCAGAACCGGTACCCTTATCGGCATAGCCGGTAATGGTAACCTTCGCATTGGGATACTTGTTCAGATATGCGGCAATGTCCTCCACCTTTGGCAATTCAGCACGTGAAACTGTAGTATTACTGATGGTGAAGAAGATATCCTTGCGTAAAGGTTCAACCTTTATAACCTCCCTATCACGATATACAATCTTCTCAACTGGCTTCTCCACAATCTTCTCAACAATTTTCTCCACAACCTTCTCGGGACCAGTGCAAATATTCTTCTCAACCTGCTTGGTAGTCTTACCCAACCGAACTTTTACTCCGGCCAGTGCATTGAAATACCAGTCAAGATTGTTGGCATCCTTAGAGTTGTACATATCACTTGTAGTGTTCGCATTAACCTCCAGCCCTAAGGAAACACGCTTAGAGACACGGCAGTCAGCATAGACACCAAAGCGTCCCATGAAACGGGCGATAGTACCGTCCCACAGATTGTCCAGGAACATCACGTCAGCACCAGGGACTACAGGAGCATTCCTAAGCTCACCGGCAATCAGACTGTTGGCTTTGATAGCCTCATTATTATTGAAAGCAACGTTCACACCAACTCCGCCCAGAATACCAGCCGTGAAAACCCTATCGGGTTTGTAACCCCAAATCAGATTTACAAGGTCACATGTAAAGTCAACGGTAGGAGCGACATAATTGTACTTCCAAGTATAAGTAGAACCCGTGTTAAGGGTTGAACCGCCCTTGCTCTGCCAGGCATTGACAGCCAGACGCAGCCCCCATACAGGAGTAAACTGATAACCACCGGCAACCTGAACGTTAGGACTAACCAAATCGCCGAAACAAACCTCGCCTAAAGTGTATTGGGCACCAGCCTGAGCCTGTACAAACCAATGAGGGTTAAATGCCTCTACAGTCACCGTCTGAGGTGCCTGCGCAGATGCACTCATGCATCCGGCAGACAACAAAGCGGTATATAATATTTTTCTGAATTTCATTTCGAATCAAATTTTAGAGTTCTACGTAAAATCCTTTACTTAATCGTGATGTAGTACTTTCTGGTGGCCATCTTACCATGGAAGTCGAGAGCAGAATAAGCAATCTCATAGGTATAGCCGGACTTCAGGTTAGTAGCGTAAGCACGACGCTGTTCGCCTGAGAGCAGTACATTCAAAGTGGGTGACTCATTCACGCGGCTCAGTTCGCCCTTACATGTACTGTCACCACCCTTAGCGGATTTGGTGCCATAGATAACATCTGTTACAGCAACATGCTTCTTGGCAATAGGAACAATCAGTTCCAGATTCCATGTAGTAGGAACAAGGCTCAGGTTTGAGCCGGTAAACAGGGTAGGATAGTTCTTAGCCTCGCTCAGCATCTTGGCACCTGTGCCGTCGCTGGCAAGCAGTGTGGGCTGCAGACGCTGGTTAGTGCTGTTCACAAAGTTTACAATCCTATTGTTGATCTTGTCAATGACGTTACGAACCCTGTCAATATAGTTATCAACGGTGTTGTCAATCTTAGCCTCGTAACCGTTAATCTGCTCCAGGGTCTTGTTAACCTCCTTGATAATGTCACGGATATCCTTAAGCAGACCGTCATTGAACTCACCGAGAGCATCTTGAGCTACACCCCAGAGTTCGGTTGCGGCAGGACGCATATCATAGTTGAACTTCAGGTTGAAAGTCTTCTGGCTTGTACCGTTGTCACCGAAGTAAAGGGTCTTAGTGAAGTCAAACGTAGCAGGGAACGTCTTATCAACGCTAATAGTAATCTTCTGATCCTTATTGTACTGGATGTGTGCGACTGCCTGACCAGCAAGTTTAATTGTACCTCCTTCGATGCTGGCATTTGCATCCACATCAATGTCATCAAGATTAACAATAGCTTTACCGATTATCGAGTCTTTTTCTCCTCCATTAACCTTGTCAGGAACTTTCGTTTTTACAGGAACCTCCAGGGTAGCACCACCGGAACCATTCTTTACATCGGTGGTAACTACGATGGTTGGAGTATTCACCAATACATTAGACATATCAACAGCTACCTCCTGATCAATGTTAATAGGAACGGTCACATCCTGAGTGAACTTAACGGGAACATTAACTGTCTCGTGCAAATCCAGAGTATAGGAGAGACCGTCCATTGTGAAGGTGGTATCCATGTGCAGGACGAACTTCTGCTGAAGACTTTCAGACAAGTCAGGAACAGAGATATCCTTGATAGTCAGGTGACCAATCTTCTCTACGAGGCCGTTTCCGTTTACTTCCTTGAATACAACACGGACACGATCCTTAACTTCCTTGGCAAGTCTGTCAAGCAATGACATAGCACGCTCGTAACCGGGAATTGTCACATAATGGAAGTCCTTGGCAGTCTGGAGAGAGAGAGGCTTGATAGCTGTAGCAGCCATATTGTAGTTAGAGTAAACGGCATGCTTCTGAGGTGTTTCACCTGCCTTGGCAGAGTCAGTCCACTCACACTTAACAGCATTGGCATCAATTCTGAGACCTCTGATAACCTCGGCCATATCTGTAGCAATCTTAGAGATACTTGCATTGGCCTGCTTATCTGAGATTTCCTTAATAGCATCCTTAATAGCCGATGTATTGAAGTTAACCTTCTGCACCTTATTTACATCAGCAGCAGCCAGATTAGCGGCACACTCATAGAAGCCGTTATCAGCTGCACGTGAGTAACCCAGCTGCAGGGTCTTGTCGCTGCGCTTCAGTTCACCCAGCTTGATATAAGATTCCTTGTCCTGGCTGTTTACAAGGCTCAGCTGCAACTTAGAGAAGTCAACCGTGTTGGGGTTAACTGTCAGGAACAGAGTACCTGCGTTATTCTCCTCGTTCTGCAGAATGACATCACCAACCTCAGCCTTATACAGAGGAGCCTTGCCATTCAGACCCAGCATTTCCATATCCTTAGCAGTCAGGGCATGCTTGTCATCCACATAGTTTACAGTACTGTTGGTGGGGAATTCCACTTTCTGAAGTGCCTCGCCGTAGTAAGTAAGCAGCACATTAGACTGAACACCCACTGGCAGGTTAATAGTACCGAAGGCAGGATTATAAGTACCCTGAACAAGAATACCGGTTACCTGACGCTTCAGGTTCTCCTGCAGGAGATTGAATGCGCCGGTCAGTTTCTCAATATCAGAAGTATTCTGGGCGATACAGGTACCCAGGGAGTCAATCTCGGCCTGCAGGATATCAATCTTATCCTGGAAATCACCCATAAGGTCCTTCATCTTGTCCTCAAGCTCACGAATCAGCGTTGTATTGGCATTAATCTTAACACCCAATGCATCCAGTGAATCGTTAACCTCGGCAATACCATTCTGTAGCGTAACAATATTAGCCAAAGCACCTTCAATCTTGCTGTCGGTAGAATCCCTATAAGCGGCCAGATTGTCACTGATAAGCTTCACACTGTCACCGAGTGCCGCATCCTTCTGCTGCAACTTGGTAACTTCACCCCAAAGGTCATCAACCTCATCGTCAAGTCTGTCACGAAGATCCTTAATGCTGATCTTGATGGCATCTATTCTGCTGTTAACGGAATCAACATTGGTTTCCAGATTTCCAATCTTACCGTTTACGGCAGCTATAGAGTCTGCAAGATTCTGGGCGAACAAAGTCTTAACCTTGGTAATCTCCAGGTCAGTATAGGTCTTTGCCTCAGTAAGTTTGGCATCAGCATAATCGTATGCCTTGTTAATTCTAACCTGCAATGTGTCAGTTACGATACACAGACTGTCCACCTTATTAAATAATGTAGTCACAGAGGTTTCTATGCTGCCCACCTTAGCCTCGAGGCCGGGAATCTTGTCTGTAGCAGTCTTCATGCCGGCAACAGTAGTCTTAAGAGTTTCAATTGCGGTTGAATCAGCCGTAATCTGAGTCTTGAGCAGTTCAATGGCATTCTTGTTGGTAATAGCCTGAGTATAAGCCTGGTCTGCTGTCTCATAAGCATGCTTAACAGAATCGCTCATGGCAACCATCTGCATCTTCATACCGCTGATAGCTTCGGCATTTTGCTGAATCTTCACAGCATTTTCCTTGGAAAGCTTGTCAGCAGCATTGGCAATAGAATCCAGGTCAGTAACAAGAGCCTTTGTAGCTTTAGCAATAGAATCGGCAGCAGCGGACTTGCCAAGAGCCTGCTGAACCTGAGCGGACAAAGTCTGCACCTGACCCGTAGCAGTCTCTGCAGCGGTCTTGGCATTATTGGCAATGGTCATGGCCACGTTAACAGTAGAGTCAGCCTTATGAGCCAGGTTGTATGCTTCCTGGGCAGCCTGCTCAATCTGAGAAAGCTTGGTAAGGTCGCACTCACACTTCTTGATGGCGGCAATCTTAGCCTCCAAATCATTAACAGCTCTCTGCAAATCAGCCTCACTGACACCTACATTATTAAAGAAGTTGTTTACTGTCTCGTAATTATTTGTGATACCCTGAAGCAATTCCTTCAGTGTCTCAAATGAATTGTCATTGTCGGAAGCAGCCTGATTCATCTTATTCATGAAATCAGTAAGGTCCTGAATGGTCTGACTCATGTTGGCGGGGCAGTTACACTTCTCAACCAGAGCCAGCTGTTCCTGAAGATACTGCTTCAGTTGTTGCAACTGCTGCTCCTGGAGTCTGATTACCTCCTCAACACTTGCCTTCTCATCAACCTTCCATTCGAGCTGATTGTACAAATCAGAGTTTGTATCCTTACAAGACACAAACGTTCCCAGAGACACCGTTACGGCGCCTAACAGGAGAAATTGGTAAAACTTTCTTTTCATAATTATATCGATATATTAGTAATTTATTCTTAACTTAGCCGCATGGTACACTTTCATAAGGTGCTATTCGTTTGCAAAAATATGATTATATTATGAAAACATGACATTTTCCCCTGCGCGTTTAACAAGATTTAACACAATTGTAGGATTTACCACCTAATATTTGGTAATTCAGAAGATAAGATATAATTTTGCAACACGAAAAATAATATATTTATCCGTATGAATTTTGTAGAGGAACTTAAATGGAGGGGCATGATTCACCAGATGATGCCCGGAACAGAAGAATTGTTTGAAAAAGAAACCGTTACGGCATATGTGGGTATTGATCCTACCGCAGACAGCCTGCACATCGGTCACCTGTGCGGTGTCATGATGCTTCGCCACTTGCAGCAGGCAGGCCACAAACCACTGGCTCTTGTTGGAGGCGCTACGGGTATGATAGGCGACCCCAGCGGAAAAAGCCAGGAACGTAACCTGCTGAACGAGGAGACACTGCGCCATAACGTAGAGTGTATCAAGGCCCAGTTGAGCCGCTTCCTGGATTTCAATAGCGATGCTCCTAATGCTGCAGAGCTGGTCAACAACTATGACTGGATGAAGAACTTCTCCTTCCTGGAGTTTGCCCGCGAGATAGGTAAGTGCATCACCGTTAACTATATGATGGCCAAGGACAGTGTAAAGCGTCGTCTGAACGGCGAGGCACAGGATGGTATGTCATTTACAGAATTCACCTACCAGCTGCTGCAGGGCTATGATTTCCTGCACCTGTACGAGACCAAGAACTGCAAGCTGCAGATGGGCGGTAGCGACCAGTGGGGCAACATCACCACTGGTACAGAGTTAATCCGTCGTAAGTTGGGTGCGGACAACGAGGCTTTTGCCCTCACCTGCCCCCTTATTACAAAGGCAGACGGCAAGAAGTTCGGAAAGACCGAGAAGGGTAACATCTGGCTCGACCGTAACCGCACAAGCCCTTACACATTCTACCAGTTCTGGCTGAATGTAGCTGATGAGGATGCCGAGCGCTACATAAAGATCTTCACCTCTTTAGACAAGGCAACCATAGATGCCCTGATTGAGGAGCATCGCCAGGATCCCGGCCGCCGTGTTCTTCAGAAACGTTTGGCAGAGGAGGTTACCGTTCTGGTACACAGTCGCGAGGATTATGAGCTGGCATTGGAAGCAAGCAACATCCTCTTCGGAAAGGCAACCAAGGAAAGCCTGACGAAACTGGATGAGCAGACGCTGCTGGATGTCTTCTCCGGTGTTCCCCAGTTCGAGGTAAGCCGTTCTCTCCTGGAGGGCGAAGGCGTGAAGGCCATTGACCTGCTGGCTGAGCACACTGCCTGCTTTGCCTCCAAGGGCGAGATGCGCAAGCTTACCCAGGGCGGCGGAGTCTCTATCAACAAGGAGAAACTGGACGACCCCAACAAGGCCGTCACTACAGCCGACCTGTTAGACGGCAAATACATTCTGGCTCAGCAAGGTAAGAAGAAATACTTCCTACTGATTGTAAAATAAAAAAGTGAGTAGAAAGGAATAATTTTTCATTTTTCACTTTTTACTTTTCACTTTTTGTTGTACATTTGCACCCGCAATCCGAAAAAGATTGGGATAGGATTGGGCTATGGTGTAATGGTAGCACAAGACATTTTGGTCGTCTTAGTCCTGGTTCGAACCCGGGTAGCCCAACCCAAAAAAAACATGGACGCAAATCCGCGCCCATGTTTTTTTATGCCATATATGCTTAGCAGCCTAATACTCAAATACCAGGTGGCCGCCCTTCTTCAGTTCACTGACAGCAATGCTCCAATTCTGAAGTCTCCTGCCGTTCCATGTTGCATACTTCAACGGTTGGTTCTTGTTAATGCGCCCCTTGGTGCAGATAACAACATCCTTATCACCTAAACGCATCGTAACCTTATCAAAGAGAGGCGAGAATACCTCATATTGTGCTTCTCCCACCACCAGAGGATACAGACCTATGCTGGCAAATACATACCAGGCACTCATGGCACCGTCATCCTCATCCATCTCAGGCGCATATCCCCGTGGAGCATTCACGAAGGCACATCCCACCCAAGGCGTCGGATAGGCATCGTTGCCGCCATAGCGATGGGTAACAACCTCTGTGGCCAGGGGCCGGACGGTAAGTCCTATCTTTTCCGGCATTCCGAGACGGGCAAATAGGAAAGGAACATGAATGTCAGGTTCATTACCCTGATTATACAATTCCTTCTCAAAGAAGGTAACCAGCTCCTGACCCAGTTCCTTCTTACCCACCATACTTATCATACGGTCCAGGAACATGGGAGCCCCCCAACGGTACTGCCAGCGCGTACCCTGATACAATCCGTTACCACGCATCTTCAGGAAAGATTCGTCAATCTTCTGGAATTCACGCGGCCAGATACTGTCGAAGATTTCCTCACCCCGGGCCGTCCACTTCTGCGAATCATCCGTCATTCCCAACTCACCGGCCAGCTGGCCCAACGCCCAGAAATCGCCGGCAGCCTCCAGGCACTGGTCGGGACTCTTCAGCGAAAGTCGTTTCACCTCTTCCACCATACCAGGATAAGCGTCACGCAGATTCGGGATACTGATACCCTGACGGTATGCGTCCAGCAAGGTAGCGATAGCATGCTCCGTACGGACGGTAGGTACACACTCATACTGCGTACTCCAGTCCTTCTTGCCTGTTATATATAAGGTAGAGAGCGACTGCATCATGTCACTAGACCTGCGGGAATCCAGCAAAGTTATCAGCGGGAACTTGGTACGATAGGTATCCCACAAAGACCAGGAGCTGTAGTAGGTGAAGTCCTTAGCCTCGTACTGCTTGCCATCCGTGCCCATATAATGTTTCATGAACCGGTCGGTAACCTGGAAGGGACTGTGGAAGGTACGGTACAGGGATGTATAGAAAATGGTACGCTGGTCTTCGGTTCCACCCTCCACCTTCACCGATGAGAGCAGCTGACGCCACTGGCGCTTCGCCTGCTCAACTATAGAAAGGAAATCCGCCCTCCACACATCGGACTCCTTCATCGCATTTAATTCCTCCTCAAGGCCTGTGGAAACCACAATACGCACCTCCACATAACGGGCTGACAGATCAGGGAAGGTAAGTTTCTTCCTGCCGTCCTCCAGCTCCTGCATTTCAAATGGAGCAGAGGTATAGAGTCTGTAATGCAAGTGATAATTACCGCGCCGGCAAGTATTGGCACAGTCAATATATCCCTGCCCCACGTTCTCACCAGTCTTGCGAAAGGATGACTTATACACTTTATCGAATGCCGTTCCCGGGTTCAAGAGCAATACCGCCTTCCCGGCAGAGGGAAAAGAAAAACGCTCCACAGCCATACGTCTGTTAGCCGTGGCCGTAAACCACACGCCGTTACTCAGCTGTACGCTGTAATAGCCGGGAGTCGCCTGCTCTGTGCTTTTAATCAGGCGCACATCCTCACCTGTCTCGTCAGGCATCAGTGACACATTGCCGCCACAGCCGCTACCGCCTACTCCGGAGAGACGGTTAATGCTGAATCCGGAAATTTGAGAAACCTCATAATCATAACCGGGGTGCTGACGAGGCTTACTGTCGGGGCAAACCTGAATCTGACTGTACGGCACACAGGCACCGGGAGACATCTGTCCGTAGTCATTGGCCGTACCAATGTACAGATTCACATTATCCAGCACATCCTGGGCAAGGGTTCCGCCCGTCATGGCGGAGCCAAGAAAGATAGCAATGAAAAAATTCCTTACCATATCGTAAAATACATATAATGTTAACCCTCGGCGGCAGCAAGAAGGATTTCGCTCAGCGTCGGATGGATATGAACCATATCGGCCAGCTCCCCGACGGTAGTATCCTTACACATCAGCACACTCACCTCCTGAATAATGTCAGCACTATGGGCACCATAGGCATGACAACCGAGAATCAGGCCGTCAGAACCGACAAATAGCTTCAGAAGACCTTCCGCATCACCCATTGCCAGGGCCTTGCCGTTCGCGCGCCAGAAGGATTTCCTGCACGTGTAAGCTATGCCACGTTCCTTCAGCTGGTCTTCTGAGGGACCTACGCAGGCAGCTTCGGGAGAAGTGAAAATAGCAGCCGGCATAACGTCGAAGCGGATACCGTCCTTCTTACCGATGATATGATTCACAACTCTTATAGCCTGCATCTCAGCGGCATGAGCCAGCATCTGCCTACCGTTCACATCACCGATGGCGTAGATGCCCTTTACCGTTGTCTCGAAATTCTCATCAACTGTAACACCTTTGCGCTCATCATATTCAAATCCGGCATTTGCGAAATCTGTTTGTACGCGCGGCTTGCGACCCGTAGCCATCAGGATGACATCCGCATCTATATCGGCCAGATTCTGAACGGCAGTTTTCATCTTAAAAGTGATGCCCTTCTTCTCCAGCGTTTTGCGCAGACGCTTGGCTATGTCGCTATCCAAAGCAGGCAAACACTCTTTTAAGAACTCTATAACCGTTACGTCTGAACCGAAACGCTGGAATGCGGAAGAAAACTCCATTCCTATAACGCCGGCGCCTATGATGCAAAGACGCTTGGGCAGTGATTCTAACGCCAACAACCCCGTAGAGTCCACCAGACGCGGATCATCAAGGCCTTGCACAGGAATTATTTTGGTTTCTGAGCCTGTGGCAATAATGATATTAACCCCTCTCCAAACCTCTCCCGAGGGCGAGGCTTCTACTGTGTGGCCATCGACAAACCGGGCTTTCTCACGCACCAGTGTGATATTGGGGTTAGAGAGAATACCCTCCACACCCTGGCGCAGCTGCGGAACCACGGCAGCCATCCGTTCGCGAGCCTCAGCAAAGTTGGCACTGTGCACATACGTTTTGGTGGGGATACAACCCACATTCAGGCAGGTACCTCCCACCTCGTCACCCTCGAATACCACCACCTTCAGCCCCTGCTTGGCGGCATATTCAGCGGCGCGGTAACCGCCTGGCCCCGCGCCGATGATAATCAGATCAGTTGTTGTCATTGATCAATTGTTTGTATGTTACAATCGGATGCTTGGCAGCCAGCACGTCATCCACACGACCAATGGGCGTAAGGTGAGGAGCTGATTTAACCTCATCAGGATTCTCCTTGGCCTCCTCGGCAATCTTACGCATCACACCAATAAAGCCGTCAATGGTTTCCTTAGACTCGTTCTCCGTCGGTTCTATCATCAAACTCTCGTGGAAGAGCAAGGGGAAATAGATGGTGGGAGCATGATAGCCATAATCCAGCAGACGCTTGGCCACATCCATAGTAGTAACGCCAGTACTCTTATCCTTCAGACCGTCAAAGACGAATTCATGCTTGCATAGTCCGTCAATAGGCAGTTCATAGACATCCTTCAGACTTTCCTTGATGTAATTAGCATTCAATGTAGCCAAAGGACCTACCAACTTGATATTCTCACGACCCAGAGAAAGGATGTATGCATAGGCACGCATTGCTACCGCAAAGTTGCCATGATAGGGAGAGACCTCTGGAAAGAAGGGCTCCAGTCCTTTTCTTACGCCAACAGGTCCTGCACCTGGTCCGCCGCCTCCGTGAGGAGTGGAGAATGTCTTGTGCAGATTGATGTGCATGACATCAAATCCCATATCACCCGGACGGGCTGCACCCAACATAGGATTCAGATTGGCACCATCGTAGTACATCAGGCCACCAGCAGCATGCACCAGTTTCTCAATCTCAGGAATCTGCTTTTCGAAGAGCCCCAGCGTATTGGGGTTGGTCATCATCATAGCGGCAATCTCCGAGCCATGCTGTGCCAACAGTTCCCTCAGCGCCTCCACATCCACGGTACCGTCGCCCAACGACTTCACCTCTACTATTTCCAGTCCGCATACAGCAGCGCTGGCGGGGTTGGTTCCATGAGCGGAATCCGGCACGATAACCAGACGGCGCGCCTCATCGCCCCTGCTCTCATGATACTTCTTGATAACCATCAGACCTGTCAGCTCGCCATGAGCTCCGGCAAAGGGTTTCAGCGTGAAGGCATACAGGCCCGTCAGTTCGCAGAGCGATTTGCACAACTGCCGGCAAACCTCTTCCGCACCCTGCGTAGTCTCCGCGGGCTGAAGGGGATGCAGGTTGGCAAACTGCGGCAAGGCAGCCACCTCCTCGTTAATCTTGGGGTTGTACTTCATCGTACAGGACCCCAGGGGGTAGAAACCGTTGTCCACACCGAAGTTATCGGCACTCAGGTTGGTATAGTGCCGTACCACCGTCATCTCATCGCACTCAGGCAGCGCGGCATCCTCCTTTCTGCGAAGTTCCGCAGGAACGCTATAGCTGCCATACTGATTCTTAGGCAGAGAATAACCGCTTCTCCCCTCCTGCGACAGCTCGAAAATCAAATTTCCGTATAATCTGTTATTCATAAGGCAGCCATTTTTACAAGGTTATCAACTTCTTCCTTCGTACGCTTCTCGGTAACGGCAAACATCAGTTTGTCGGCATCCAGTTTAATACCGCCAAAGATACCGTTTTCGGTAAGACGCTTCTGCAAGGCATCCACGTCTCCGCTATAGCGAACCACAAACTCGTTAAAGAACGGCTGATTATAGGCAAGCGTGAACTTGCCCGTCTTCAGCAGCTCATCGCACAGGTAATGAGCACCGGCATAAGAAAGCTCGGCAGCCTCCTTCAAGCCCTGCTTACCCATAAGGGACATATAGACAGTTGCCCATAGCGCCATCAGACTCTGGTTAGAGCAGATGTTGCTGGTAGCCTTCTGACGACGGATATGCTGCTCACGGGCCTGCAGCGTAAGCACGAAAGCACGCTGGCCGCGGTTATCCTGTGTCATGCCGACGATACGCCCCGGCATTTTGCGGATGAGTTTCTCCGTACAGCACATATAACCCACGTAAGGACCGCCCCATTGCATGGGGATACCCAGACTCTGACCATCGCCCACCGCAATATCCGCGCCCCACTCGCCCGGGGTCTTCAGCACAGCCAGGTCGGCAGCCACGCTGTTCATGATGAAGAGTGCCTTCTGATTGTGGCAGGCATCGGCAAAGCCCCCGTAATCCTCTACGATACCGTAGAAGTTAGGTTGCTGTACCAGCACGCCGGCAACGTCAGTTGAGAGTTGGGAGTTGAGAGATGAGAGATCGGTTACGCCATCCTTGGCAGGAATCATCTCTATCTCTATGCCATGAAAGTGAGCATACGTCTTCACAACGGCCAGCACCTTGGGGTCGATGGTCTCACTCACCAGCACCTTATTCTGCTTCTTACCTGCTGCCACAGCCATCATCACAGCCTCAGCCGTAGCGGTGCTTCCGTCGTACATCGAGGCATTGCTGATGTCCATCCCGGTCAGTTCGGCCATCATGCTCTGGTACTCAAAGATATAGTGCAGCGTACCCTGCGAGATCTCTGCCTGATACGGCGTATAGCTGGTCAGGAACTCAGAACGGCTCAGCAACTGCGGAATAGCACTTGGCGTATAATGGTCATATACACCGGCACCTGCAAAGCAGGTCAGTTGTTTGTTCTCAGCGCCCAGCCTGTCAAAGAGCTGACGCACCTCCATCTCGCTCATCTCCCCGGGCAGCTGGTATTCTCCACGGAAGCGAATCTGCCCGGGAACCTCGGCATAGAGGTCGTCAAGACTCTTGATGCCCACCTTCCGGAACATCGCCTGAAGGTCGGCATCGGTATGAGGAAAGTATTTAAACATTATTCTCCGTTATTTATGAGTCGTGAATTATGCGTTTTCACAAAACGCCTCGTAAGCCTTGGCATCCATCAGGCCGTCCAGTTCGCCCTTGTCTGAAAGCTCAACCTTGATAATCCAGTTTCCGAAGGCATCCTTGTTCAGCAGCTCAGGCTCATCATCCAAAGCCTCGTTCACCTCAATGATGGTTCCGCTGACAGGCGAGATGATATCGCTGGCAGCCTTCACACTCTCCACTGCGCCGAATTCCTCACCTGCGGTTACCTCATCGTCCACATCGGGCAGGTCCACATAAACCACATTGCCCAATGCATGCTGAGCATAATCCGTAATACCAATGTAACCTACGTTACCATCCACCTTCACATACTCGTGTGACTCGCTATAGTAGAGTCCTTCAATTACTTTAGCCATATATTTAAGTTTAATAGTTTATTTGCTTAATAGCTTAATAGCCTTTTTGAATTTTGAATTTTGAATTAAAGAGCCCTCCGGCCTTATTTCTTATAGCTCTTGTTATAGAACTGCTTCTTTACCGTCTTGCCGGGGAACACCTTCTTGCGGATCTGTATCTGCACCTCGGTATCCAGCTTAGCGTACTGGGCATCAATCAGCGCCATGCACACACTCTTGTCCGTAGAGAGGGTATGATAGCCTGTTGTCACCTCGCCGATTGTCTCGCCCTGCATGTTCAGTACGGGATAGCCATGACGGGGGATAGCCTTGTCAGCCAGTTCTATGCCCACAATCTTACGGGCAGGCCCCTCAGCCTTCTGCTTAGCCAGCGCCTCCTTGCCGATAAACTCCTGCTTGTCCAGCTTCACAAAGATGCCCAAGCCAGCCATAATGGGAGTAATCTCCTCTGAAAGCTCGTCGCCGTACAAGGGCAGACCCACCTCAAAGCGGAGCGTGTCACGGCAACCCAGACCGCAAGGCTGAACACCAGCTGCTATCAGCTTGTCCCAACACTCCTGAATATAGGCATGAGAGGCATAAATCTCAAATCCGTCCTCGCCCGTATAGCCTGTACGACTGACAATCACATCACCAATGGTCTTAACAGTATAGAACGTCAGCTCCGAGCATTTCAGTCCCAGCACCTGCTCAACTGTCTTCTCCGCATCCGGTCCCTGAACGGCAATCTGACCGTAGAAGTCCGAGCGGTTCTGCAAGTCGATGTCGAAGCCCTTGGCATTCTCCTGCATCCACGCCCAGTCCTTATCTATATTGGCCGCGTTGATAACCAGGAAGAAGTCATTCTCCCCCATCTTGTACACCAGCAGGTCATCCACCGTGCCGCCGTTCTCATAGCACATCATACCATAGTATATCTTACCCGCAGGCGCACCTGCGATGTCGTTGGTAAAAATATGTTGCACATAACGCTCGGCATCCTTGCCCTTAACAGTCACCTCACCCATGTGAGAGACGTCAAAGACACCTACTTTCTCGCGTACAGCCATATGCTCAGGGGTAATGCCCGCATACTGAATAGGCATTTCAAAACCGCCGAACGGCGAAATCAGGGCACCCAGTGCCACATGCTTTTCATAAAGACAAGTTCTCTTCATTATTTATTGTTACTATTTAAGGTTTTTTATTTCAGTTTACAGTTTACCGTTTACGGTTTACGGTTGACAGTTTACGGTTGACAGGAATTTTGAATTTACCCCCTCCCCTGGGGGTCTTTTCACATCCTCTGAATAAACTCCTTATCCAGATACTCCCGCTCAATCCTCCGGATACCCTCCACATCAGCCCCGGTCAGTTGTAATTCCCCCTGACAGAGTGTCTGACGTATGAAGTCCTTCAGTTCCCCGATGCTCAGGCTGACGTGCTCCTTCAGGAACGTGACGCGCTGGCGCACACTCTCCACACCGTTCTTGCGCAGCTTCTCAGCCGAGGGTGTAATGGCATGCAGCATATGCTCCATGTTAGTATCATACAGCATCGTACTATGCACGATACTGCGCCCCGGCAACTGATAGAAGGCCGTTCCGCACACCTTACGGTCGCCAATCATCACATCGTTGTGCGTGGTTCCTACCGCCTCAACACCCAGTTTCCGCAGAACGAAGATCAGCATCGTCATAAAGCGGTTGAAGGTAAACGGCACATTGTCACCCCGGGTGATAAAGGAAAGCATAATGTTGTCCCTGTCGGCATAGACGCAACCGCCACCGCTCTTGCGTCTGAAAATCTCTATACCATGCTCACGGCAATAAGGTACATTCACCTCGTTCCGCATAACCTGATTCCTTCCGAATATAACGGTAGGCTCCACCTGCCACATAAAGAAGCAGTCAGGCTCATCTATGTTACGAGCCACATACTCCTCCATGGCCAGGTAGAACGACAGGTGTGTGTCTCCCTCCAATGATTTTGGTAAAGTGATATACTTCATAATCTGCCCGCAAATTTATGAAAAAAGTTGTATTCCCTCCAAAATATTTCCTGAAAATATTCTTTTCCACACGTGGCAGCAAAATTTCCCACGTGTAGTAGTAAATTTTATAAGGAAAAACATACCTTTGGGACAATTTTCAGAAAAAATAATCACTTTTCTGTTACAAATAGAAAAGTTGTGCGTTACTAAAGTGAAGAGCATGCAGAAGATGAGCAAGAACTACTTGACAATAGCCTACCAGAAGTTGCAGCAGAGGTTGCAATTCGGTATCCTGCATTCAGGTGAAGATGCTCTCAACGATGCCTTCTGTCAGCTCTGGGCTGGCCAATACGACCCTGCAACAGAAGCAGAAGGCGAGAAACTGCTCAGGACTGCGGTACGCAATCGGCAAATAAGTCTCTGGCGCGAAGAGAACCGCCATCCGCAGACATCGCTCGAAAAAACGAACCTCGTTCAGTCGCCACCCGACACAGATGCAAAGGAAACCTTCCTGCAGGTTAAAACGCTGATAGAGACCCAGTTGACACCGCTGCAAAAAGACATCCTTACACGGCACGACATCAACGATGAAACGTACAAACAAATAGCAGAAAGCCTCAAGATGCAGGAAACCGCCGTCAGAATGCAACTGAGCAGAGCCCGAAACATAATCAGAGAAACATATAAAAAAACAAAGAAATGACACAGCACGACTTATCTTATTGGGAAGAAATGACAGAACGTTACTTCCTGGCAGAAACCACCGAGGAGGAGGAAAGGAAGCTGCGTAGTTTCCTTTGTACCAGCCAGTCTCAGGATGCCCGTTTCGACGAGATTAGGGCCACACTCTCCTACCTGGATGTCTGTAAGACCCAGCAGCCCCCACGCACCGGATATTTCCTCCGTGCGCTGGCCGTTGCCGCCTGCCTAAGCGCCATAGTATTCCTTGGCTGGCACCAACACCAGCAGCAGGACATCAGCAGCGTGCGCATTGCCGGTCAGACCGTCGAAGCCGATGCAACCCAGTTGATGGAACAGCAGCTGACAGAAATGTTTTCAACCACCAACCCATAACAACCCATGAAAAAGATACTCACACTTATACTAATCATACTGAGCCCGCACCTTGGCTTGCAGGCACAGAAGGGGTTGGCCATACAAGCAGCCTTCGACGAACTGGCAATAAAGAAAAACGCCACTGAAGTGGTGATGAGCGGCAAAAGGCTGAAAGACTTCCACCTAAGTCTCTTCCACAGTCTGGAAATCAAGAATCCATCAGCTGCCGATTGTCAGCGCATCACGTCATTAGTTCAGACAGATGCTGCACAGGCTATAACCCAAGAAGAAACCTCAGCGCACAGCTTCTACGAGTTGCCACAGCGCAAAGGTATGCATTCTTACATCCTCTACAGAAACAACGGACAGGCCCTCACCCTCATCTACATCGAGGGTAAAGCCAGCCTGAAGCAGATAAAACAGTATTTCCAGAAAAAACAACCAGAAAAATGAAAACAACATACTTCCCCATTTCATCATTATCTAAAGTTTTTCCCCTTAGGAGAGCGAAAAGAGGGGCTCTATTCTTTTTACTTGTCCTGACAGCCCTCTCCCACGCTCATGCCGATGAAGCGGATAGCCTGCAATGGAACTTCACAGACCTCTTTCAAGACACCAGGGACAATCCCTCCCTGCCCACCTCATTGGAAGGTTGGAAGGACCACCTTGAACTCTTTGGCAGGAACATTCCGCAGGAAGAAGTATTTGTTCACATGGACAACACCTGCTACTTTATCGGCGACACGCTATACTTCAAAGCCTACGTCCGACGCAGCGACACAGGCAAGCTCACCAACCTCAGCCAACTGCTTTACACCGAGCTCTGGAATCAGGAAGGCTACATGTTGGAACGTCATTTAGTAAAACTGAAAGACGGGCAGGGAACAGGCTCCTTTGTTCTCAACGATTCGCTCTACGGTGGTTTTTACGAGTTGCGCGCCTACACCCGTTGGCAACTCAACTGGGGCGAGTACCAGCATCCGCACACATGGGACGCAGAGCAATGGTTCTTCAACAAGAAAATGGCTAAGGAATTCTACCGCGACTACGAGAAACTCTACTGTCGCATCTTCCCCATTTACGATAAGCCCGAGACTCCCGGCCTCTATAGCCACGATATGACAGAACGTCCCCACATGCGTTATTTCAGCACAGATATCAAGAAAGCGCCTCCCGTTGTAACCCTGTACCCCGAGGGTGGCGTGATCGTAGAAGGCACACGTGCAAGAGTAGCTTTTGAGGCCAACGAGGCCGATGGCGAGCACATCTCTGGCATCATGCGGCTATACGGAAGGGGCGGGCAACTTTTGCAGGAGCAGCAAACTGAAAATCGAGGCCGTGGTACGTTAGAATTCACTTACGACCCCGATGTTACCTACACGGCAATCTTTACCAGCGATGACAATCAAGTAATCCGTCAGCGTCTGCCCAAGGCGGAGAAAGACGGATGTGCCGTTCGGACCGACATCAAGGATGAGCAACTTTTGCTTACCTTACAACCACGAGGCGAGGCAGCAAACGAGACATTAGGAGTTACAGTAACCGTAGGCGGAGCCTTGCATTATTTTCAGAAATTCCGCGCTCAGGACACACAAATTAGCATCCCTACCGACTCCCTGCCTACAGGCGTGGCGCAGGTTACTGTATATAATGCACAGGGGCGCGTGTACAGCGACCGTCTCTGTTTCATCCAACACCAGCAGGACATTAAGTCCGCTAAGATACAATTCTCCTGCATACAACAGTCATACGAACCTTTTGACTCCATTCATGTTGCTATAGAGAATCCCCAGGCTGCCGGTTCAACCATCTCTTTGGCCGTCAGGGATGCATCCACGTCAGAATACTTATATGACAGCAGCAACATTCTTACCGAGATGCTGCTATGCAGTCAGATTCGCGGCTTTGTAGAGCAACCCGATTATTACTTCGAGAAAGATGATGAGACGCACCGCCGCCACCTCGATCTCCTGTTGATGGTACAAGGCTGGAGACGCCATAACTGGATAACGATGGCCACGCCGGGTATCTTCCGCATTAACCATCCATTTGAAAAGACCCCCATTTACTTTGGTGCCGTCTATCGCTATATGGCCATCGGACACGAAGGTTATCATGGCTGGGGAAATATGATGGACCAGAAGATTAAACACTACAATTTCTCACACTACGGAGGAAACGAATGGTTCGCACACAGCAAGTTGCGCAAACCGCAAGGCATTATTCCACTTTTAGGAAATGCAAGCGAAGCACGAGATAAACATAATGCATATAGCTATCTGCTAAAAGATAATGAGTCGGCCACCTTTGATGGGCGAAACTATTACGACGAAGGCAACTTGAACTACGAAGTTCGCGTGCATGCCGAATATCATAAACCAACCGATGTGGGCATAGAAAGTGTCTTTGGCGAGCTTACCACCAAAAACGGTCGTTTTGTCTTGGAGTTCCCCGGCTTCTACAACCGTTGCACTTTGGATTTATCTGCCTCAGACACCACCAAATGGAAAGAACCATTGACTACCACCCGCAAGGGACGCAGGTTGCTTCGTAAACGGGAAAAACTGATGAAGAAGGGAAAAGCAGTTCCAAGTCTGGAACACCAATGGGTAAAGCCTACCGAGACTGATTACCCCGAGTTCTACGTCCGTCTGACACCTTATTACCCTCGTTTCTGTAAGCCCTTCAGTTTCTATCACACCCATGTAGCCCCGCCAAGAAAAGGAACCGTACTAATCTCCGGACTCAGAGACGGTCAGATGCTGAAAACAGTTACGGTACGCAGCAAGCATGGCGGATTGCATGCATTTGACAGTTCACACCCTGCCATAACACGTGATGCCTATCAGATTTTCAACGAATGCGTTGATGCTGGCTTTACACCTGGATGGTTTGCAGGAAAGAACCCTTTTTCAAAATGGGTCGAACGACTTTTAGTGGGAGATATGAATATGCATCGACAATACATGACGTATGAAGAAAACCATCTTCGTTCTTTCTACGAAGGATTGTCCAGTAGGAAAAATCGTTCCTTCTCGCGGGGAGATACTCCCACAACTGATGGCACGACAACACAGCGTTATGCATGGGAAGATCCTATCGATCCATTCTTGGGATGGCTCAATACCGATAAAGTAAGGTTCAATGCTGACTTAGGCTGGAACACATCTAACAGGTTCTCCTATTCTTTTACCGGAATGGACGACGCCACCATCCAATTGGATTACCTGCACTCATTAAGGTCGGTAAACCTCATTACCGACTATGCTCCACGTATGGAAGGAAGCCCACGCTATATAGGAACCAATCAGCCTACAGTGGATGTGGGCTTTAAACTGCTGACGGACGGCAAACGCATAACGTATCGTGACCGTCACTTTATCCTTCAAGGCTTTGATGTCAGTCAGGAGTTCTACAGCCCATGCTATCGCAACCGTCCGCTTCCCGACACGAAAGATTACCGACGAACACTCTATTGGAATCCCAACCTTGAATTGGATGAGAAGGGTTGTGCCCACGTCACGCTTTGGAATAACAGCACAACCACCAGCATCAGCGTGAGTGCCGAAGGCATCACTCCCACAGGCAAGATTCTTACAGGCATCAGTTATCCGGAAGACCGCTAAAAAGGGGAAATCAGTTTTTTAATTCAAGATCGAGGATTCATGAAGTATTTTCTGTTCGTAATATTATTAAGTCTGCCAGGCACTTTTATGGCTCAGGAAAAACTTGACTCCGTTAGTGCTGTTATTTGCGATGCCGAAACAGGAGAACGCATACAATATGCCAATGTGTACGTATCATCCACCTGTGGCACCATCAGCAACGACGATGGTGAATTCTGCCTGCAATGTCTTCCTTCTGAAAGCATCCATATCTCCTACATAGGTTATCAGCGCGTCAGCTATCGGGCATCAGAACTTCCCGCTGTCATCCGGTTGACGCCCACCTCCACCATGCTCAAGGAGGTTACCGTAAAGGGAGGTAGCGACCTCCTTTACCGACTGGTGACGAAAATGCAGCGTGAAGCCCGAAAGAAGCGTAAGGAAGAAGGGCAATATTTCTTTCGTATGACCACACAGTATCCAGGTACCGATGAACTGGTAGAAGCATTCATGACAGCCAAATCGTGTGTGCAGATTCGCGACATCACCTTCCATAGTGGCAGTCGTGGTCAGTTGAGAGGCGAACAACTTGATGGTCCCAGCCTGACAGGTCTCGGTAGGACGAACCTGCACTTTTTCCTGCGTTTGTCGCCCATCCTGGTAAATTTCGACATTTGGGACTACACTTTCGTTCCTGCCGATATTGTCCTCCGCCGCATAAAAAACCTATACGAGGTCACTTGCGTTCAGTTTATTGAAGAAGACGGAACAGAGATTAGTAAGATAAAAGTTACAGGAAACCCCGCCATTATCTCGCACCCCATTTTGGATGGTACATTGTACGTCGATTGCAAGAAACTTCGGCTGCTACGTTTCGATGGGAAAATACACGGCTTGCCAATCCTACTCTACGACCAAGCTCGAGAGCAATATTTCTATACTGGAGTAGAGTACAGCATGCACGTAGATTACAGGCACGATCACGGTTTTACCGAAATCAACAATATGTCAGGTATCATCACTAAGGATAGCGTCAAAGTCCGCCAGTTGCTATACAACCTGGGTGACAAGAAGATTACATTCAACAAGTCCGCTCGTGTTGGTGATAATATGATACGAGCGATAGATAAGGTTGGTTTTGACTCAACCCTATGGGTTTGCAATAATATTGTTAAGCGGACACAGGACGAGGAACGCATTGCCTTCGGAGACCCGACTTTTTGGCTTTCCAATAAATCGAAGTACGCTACCACTCCCACCAAGGAGCAGCAGCGTACCGATAACTATCTTCAAGATGCCATCCGCCAGCTTATGGATAACATCATGCCTTTGCAGCGAACACCTATAATAAATAACAAGTAGGGATTATACACGTTTGCGCAATCCCATCATCCAGTAGCCCAACATGTACAGTACACCAACGGAAACTACGGCAATGGCACCGGCCTGACCGCCTACGGCATCGCTGGCGGCACCCATCAGCATGGGGAAGACCGCACCGCCGCAGATACCCATGATCAGCAAGCCACTGACCTCGTTCTTCTTGTCGGGCACAGCCTGCAGGGCACGGGCAAAGATGATGCTGAACGGGTTGCCGTTACCGAATCCCATCAGGGCCACGGCTCCGTAAATCTCCCACTGGGTACTTCCGACATATAGTCCTATAAGGGCTATTATCATCATGGCAACGCTGACAAAGAGGAAGGTCCAGTCCTTCATGAACTTCATGATGAAACTGCCGCTGAAGCTACCCGCTGCCTTGGCCACGAAATAGACGGTAGCGATATAGGCGGCATCGTTCAGGCTCATTCCCAGTCGTTCCATCAGAATCTTGGGAGCCGTTACGCTGACACCTACATCAATACCCACATGGCAGACAATGGCCAGAAAACACATCAGTATAAAGCCTCCCCTGAGCAAGGCAAAACAACCGGCGAACTGCTGTCCCACAGTCTTCTCCCCCTCGGGGGAGCTAGCGGGAGCCTGCTCGTTGATTCTGGTTCCGAAGAGCAGCAGGGTAGCCAGTATGCCCACACCCAAGTAGATGGGATAGAGCACCCTCCAGCCAAAACCGAACGCATTGGTGGTAGCGCCCCAAGAGGCGATAATGGGAGCCAGGAAGGAGGCAATACTCTTGATGAACTGCCCGAAGGTCAGCGTGCTGGCCGATGCACCGCCCTTCATCACGCTGTCCACCAGCGGGTTGAGCGATGTCTGCATAATGGCGTTTCCTATTCCCAGCAGGGAGAAGGAAACAAGCAGCATACCGAAGTCAAGCGTAAAGACGGGAATCACCAGAGCTGCCAGCGTCATCACAAGGCTGAGCATTACGGTATTCTTACGCCCTATCCTGTTCATCAGCAGACTGGTGGGAATGCTGAAGATCAGGAACCACAGGAACACAAGCGAAGGCAGCGTATTAGCCATGGAATCGCTAAGATTCAGGTCGGCCTTCACATAATTGCTGGCTATGCCCACAAGGTCCACAAACCCCATGGCAAAGAAGCACAGCATAACGGGAATCAGCTTTTTATTATTCATAAGAGTCCACGGGCTCCTTACCCATCTTAATCTGCAGCTTGCCGCCCTTCACCACATCAGCAAAGGAGATGTGGGGATCAGTGAGCTTCTTGCCGTTCAGACGATACTCCTGCACGTAAATCTCATCCTCGGCAGGCATATTCTTCCTTGACTCATAAGTCTGGATAACGAAGTTCTTGCCGGAATAGTACTTGTCGCTCAGGCGGATAACAATCCTGTTGAAAATCGGACTTCCCAATGAGAAAGTGGGGTTCGTGGCATTCAGGCCCGTCACATCGAACAGGCCGATGCTGGAAATCACATACCACGCACCCAGCTGACCCTGATCCTCGTCCTGACCGTAGCCGTAGCCGTGGATACCGTCCGTGCCGTAGAACTCGTTCAGGATGGCACGTACCCACTTCTGACTCTTAGAGGGGCGGTTGGCCTCGTTGAAGAGCCAGGAGATATGCAGGCAAGGCTGGTTGCCCTGATTATATAAGGTGCGAAGTCCGGCAAAGGCACCCACCTCCGTACCGCCGCTGAAAATCTTGGGCTGAGACAGGGTGAAGATGCTGTCCAGACGGGCATTGAACTCCTCCTCGCCCACCTTGGCCACCAGGGCCTTGGCATCATGGGGAACATAGAAGGTATATTGCCAGGCATTGCCCTCCTGGAATCCGCGCCACACCTCCATGGGGTCGAAGTTGGGGATGAAGTTACCCTCGGCATCCTTGGGGTGCATAAAGTTCTCCTGCTCGTCATAGATGCGCTCCCAACCCTTGGAGAGGCTCATCAGCTGATCGTATTCCGGCTTACCCAGGGCCTTGGCCAACTGAGCGGTAGCCCATGAGGTAAAGCTGTACTCCAGTGTATGCGAGGCAGAGAAGCGGAACTTCTCGGCAGGACCGTCGGCATTCTCCACATGGGGTACATAGCCGTACTGCACAAACTCCTTCGTGTCAGACTTACCGGCTCCGAAGGGACGGTTCTCGCCCTCCAGCTCATTCTTGCGGCAAGCCTCGTATGCCAGTTCCACGTCAAAGTCGCGGATACCGCACTGGTAAGCCGCATTGATGATAAGCGGCAGCTGGTTGGTTCCCACACCCGATACGTAGCGGCTGTTGGCCAACCCGTCGCCCAGCCAGCCGGCATCCTTGAATACCTGCAAGTGGCTGCTGATATAATCCGACGTATATTCGGGGTAAGCCAATATCCACAACTGACCCAGGTTCCACTGGCCGCCCCAGAAGGCATCCGTATTATACATATTATGTACGGGCTTGCCGTCCTTCAGCTCCAGCTGACCGATACCGCCGTCATGGCGGGGATAAGCTCCGTTCACATCGCTACAGAGGCCGCGTCCCAGGATAGCATGATACAGACCCGTATAGAACTTCTTCATGTCATCGTCCTTGCCGAAACGCACGTCTATGCGGCCCAGCATCTCCTGCCAGGCATCTTCGTTCTGATCACGGGCCTCATCGAAGGTCATATCCTTGGCTTCCGTCTCGCGGTTCAAACGGGCATTTTCTACAGAAGTATAGGAGATTCCCACAGCCACGGTCACCTTCTCACCCTCCTCAGTAGGGAAGGTCACATACACACCGGCACCCGGACCCGTAGCCTCTTTCTCGCCCTCGCGGACATCCGCGCCATTGAAAGCACCCGCACTGGCTATTTCCTTATCCAGCACGGCCGAGAAGTAGATGGGCACCTCAGCACCCGGCTGATACTTCTTGACGTACTCGGGCAGGGTAATCACATAACCCTCTATGGTCTTGCCGTCCTCGCAAACCTCCACGTGGGCATCCTTTACAGCTCCGCTCTCACCCGAGCGGTTACCGATATCGAAGAGAATGCGACTCTCCTCCGACTTGGGATAAGTATAGCGCTGGAAGGCCACACGCGGGGTAGCCGTCACCTCGGCCTTGATACCGTAGTCCTGCAACATCACAGAATAGTATCCGGCCGTAGCCACCTCCTCGTCGTGCGAGAATTTGGAGCGGTAGCCCTCGCCCTCGGAGTCAACAGCTCCGGGAACGGTCTTCAATGCACCGCAGGTTGGCATCAGCACGATACCGCCCACCTGGAACTCATGGGTACAGGGGAAGCCCTCGATGGATTTGTCACGGTAATCATAACCCGTTGCCTCCCAACCGTCATTGTTGCCCAGGTGTCCGTTGGTACTGGGGCCGGGCTTGGCCATACCGAAGGGCATAGCGCCGGGGGCGAAGTGGAAGTAACGACAATGAGCCGTACCGATACGCGGCTCTACATAATTAGGATACCACTGACCGATGGTCTCAGGGTCATCACAGCTTACCAAGGCGCCTATGGCGCAAGCAAGCAACAATAGTGATTTGAATGGTTTCATAAGAGGGTTATATTCTTGATTTTTGAATTAGTTTATTTAAGTTTCGGGAGTTATAAGATGGAGTTAAATAGGAAGTTATGCGTTGCGCGCAGGAAGTTAAGCCAGCAGGGCTGGCTGGACGATAGCTTTGGAAACTGGCTATCTGTTTTGGTATTGTCCTTTTAACTTCCATTTTAACTCCTATTTTAACTTCCTCTAACTCCTTTAGTGGTTAGAGGTTAGCTAATTTATATTTTTCACTTTTCACTCTTTCACTTTTCACTCTTTCACTTTTCACTCTTCACTTTCCTAGCTGGTTGAGGGCAAAGTTATAGGCACCTAAGTTGATGGCCTTGCTGGCTCCTAGCTCAGAGACACAGACAGCGACCTTACGCTGAGCACAGTAGAGAACCTTCTGGTCGGTATGGGGAACATTAACATAGATGTCCTTGTCCTCAAGGAAGGCGGAACGCTGCTCCGGATCCTCGAAGTTATACACCTCGCTCTGCAGCGTGGGGAGCAGATTGCCTGTGAATGTTCCAGCAGGACGGGCAAATTCCTCCATCATGCCAGGCAAAATCCACTTGGCGTTATGCGACAAGCCGCCGCCTATTACCACAATACCATCCACGATGTTCAGGACGTTCACCAAAGCTGCGGCTGTTACCTGTCCCAACTGGCGGAAGCTCTCCTGAGCAGCCTTCATATTACCAGGACGGGTACCGTTAGCAATATCGCCGATATCCTTGGGAGTAAGGTCGCCAACAGGCTCATGCGACATCTCGGCATACACACGGCGAACGGCACGGATGCTCACGCTCTCCTCGGCAATGACAAAGGGATACATACCGTTACGCATACACCACACATCGCCGCCGCAACCGTTATCACCCGTCAGCAGCACCTTGTCAATCACCACACCGCAACCGAAACCGGTTCCCAGCGTGATACCTATCATATTCTTGTACCGGCGCTTGCAGCCAGCCTCCTCCAACGCCTTGTTCACACGGGGAAGGGCTCCGGCCAATGCCTCGCCGTAGGCAAACAGATTGCCGTCGTTATTCACAAAAACGGGAATACCGAACACACTCTCCAGGTACGGGCCCAGAGGCACACCGCCACGGAAGGAGGGGAAATTGGGCAGGTCGCCAATCACACCATGCTCATAGTCGGCAGGGCCGGGGAAGGCAAAACTGATGGCCACGGGCTCCACATCCAACTTCTCCTTTACTGTAGTAAAACCCTGTACCAATGTTGCCAGGCACCCCTCCGTATCAGTTGTCACCGCCTTCAGGTGTACAGGCTCCACAATCTCCTCGTTGTCGCAAATGGCTGAGAACACAAAGTTCGTTCCGCCGGCATCCAGCGTCAGCACAATCTTCTTGTCGTTAGTCATAAAGTCAGGTTATTAAAGTTTGTATTTAATACCGCAAAGATACAAATAAAAAAAACGCAAAAACAAAATACTTCTATAATTTATGTTTTATTAAGGTATTTAGGGTTAGAGGAGCACCGTAAGGTCGGAACTGAAACGTTTACAGGAACCGGATGGCAGAACTCATTGATTTCTTTATAAAGTACCATATAAAATTATAAATTTTAAGGGTGTAAAAAATTTTCCTTCTTAAACCTGTTCCTTTCTTCGAGTTTTTGCGGTATGGCTATGAAAACCTATCTCGTGTACTATGAAAAATTTTCTCTTTGGCTATGCCGCAATTTTCTGATGCTGATGTCAGTTTTGCATCATGCAAAGGTACGGTTTTTTCCTGAATTGCGCAAGTTTCAGGTAATTATTTTCTGCTTTTTCCCGCACGATTTTTTACCCCTGGAACTTATAACTTATTCACTCCTGACACATGACATCTTGATTTCTGCATTTCACCTGAACCGGAAACTTTTATTATTATAATAATAATAAATACAATTTAATAATTGTATTTATCCCATACTCCTCTCCATCTGCCCTCCAAGGTATCCTCAGACTTTCAGGATGTAAATGTCAGGAGTTATAAGTTATAACTTTATAACCTCCACCCCAGTTGAAGGCTGCGATTAAGCGAGAGGCGACTGAGGTCTTTAGAGTAGCCACTGAATGTGGCTGCGGCCTCACAAAGGGGAGTGAGTCCCCACTCACGACGGAGGCCAGCGATGCTCGCATCAGCTTTCCCGAGCGTGAGCAGGCTCGAACGAAGTTCAAAGAATGAAAAAATGAAAAAACTCCCTCCCTCACGGGAGGGATGGGGAGGGTCTTTTTTATCTCACATACGCCTTGATGGTCTTGCACTCCTCACCACCTACGGGGGTGATGGTGTAACGACCTACGCAGGCGGGGATGATGAAGGTCTCGGCATAATGGACGGTGAAGGGCTCGAACTTGCCTTCGGGACTCTCTACCACAGCCTCATAGCCGTCCACCAGGTTCAGTACGTTCACACCTCCGTTGGTGTTATGCTCTACGGTACGGGTGAAGGTATGGCGGCGGGTCTCGATGAACTCATTGGGATGCAGGCCGGTACGCTCCTCCATGATGCCGTCCTCCTCGTGAAGCACCTCGAAGTGGTTGCGGATGTTCCGGTTCACCCACTCGGTGGTGCGGTTCCACTGGATAACGTGCTTGCCGCGCTCTACATTGATGGGGCGGGGCTTGCCGTCCAAGCCCAGGCGGTTCCAGTCCCATAGCTTGAAGGTGAAGATGCTGGGCGTACTGCTGATCTCCAGCACCATGCTGTCATGGCCGCTGCAATGGATGGTTCCGGCAGGGATGAGGTAATGGTCGTGCTTCTTGGCGGGGAACTTGTTCACGTACTGCTCGGCGGGGAAGCTGATTTCGCCCCGCTGGGCGGCCCGAAGGTCTTTTATCATCTGACGCTCATCGATATCTTCCTTGAGTCCCAGATATACCACGGCATCCTCGCCGGCATCCAGCAGGTAGTAGCTCTCGTCCTGCGTATAGGGCATGCCGAACTCGCGCTGGAAGAACTCGTTGGTGGGGTGCACCTGCAGGCTCAGGTTGCCGCCTCCCATGGTATCCAGGAAGTCGAAACGGATGGGGAAGCTTTTGCCGAAGCGGGCCCATACCTGTTCACCCAGCAGCTGGCGGCTGAACATAAGTACCAGGTCCTGCGAGGGGAACTCTACCAGCACGCCGTCCAGGTTCAGGTAGAGGCTGTTCTCCTCGGGCACGCAGTCAAAGCACCAGCCGTAATTCTGTTGCTCGCGGGGCAGGTCGCACACCTCCTTCATCCACTGGCCTCCCCAGGGGGCGGGGTCGAAGAAGGGTACTACGCGGAAGGGGCTGCGAACGGTGCGCTCCATGCCCTGACGGAACTGCTGGTCGCTGATCATCTTAGGCTGCTGGCGGTTGTTGCTGTCTATCCAGTACTGGATACGGCCGGAATGCATCAGCTCGTCCTTATAGTGGTCCGCAATGTTCCAGTCGTTGAAATAACCGCGCTTATATTGTCTGGAGGGCTCCTCCTGGCTGTTGTCGATACCCAGGGCCTTCACCTCGTGCCGGCGGAATCGCTGCTGAATCTCCCAGCGGGCCATATCGGCGTAGGCGATTGGAAAAGTTGACAGGTGAGAGTTGACAGGTGACAGTTTTTCCGCAACGTAGGCGGCTCCGGTTCCGATGATGATACAGGGCTCTTGAACCATTGAACTCTGGAACTCTTGAACCCTTAAACTGTCAAAATACTCCTCCAGTCTTATATTTGACAGGTAGCCGAACAGTACGTCGTCCGTGATGAAACGTTCCGTAAGCTGGCGGATTTCCTCCTCGGGCCGCATCAGGGTTCGGGTATCTATGATTTTACGCCCCGTCCGGGCAAAGGCGCTGATGAAATCCTCCTCGTATGTTCCGGTGTACAAGTCAATGGCCCAGACGGGTTCGTCACTCCACTGATCATTCAGCATGGTTATAATCTTTTCCCAGCCCAGAATGGCCATTCCATCCGTACGGGTGGAGGGAAACTTGTCATAATTACTTTTTCTCATTAGTTTATATTCAAATGTTTATCGGGAAATGAAGAAATGTAGTTAATTTGTTTGCAAAGTTAACGAAATAAACGTACTTTTGCGCAAATAAAAAAGATAAAACATTCAAAAAGATGAAAAAAAGCATTTTATGTACCTTAATCCTGGGGTTGCACTTGGGATTGCCGGCTGCCTACGCCCAGACAGGCATTACGCCTGATGTCCTGAAGACGCTGCAGGGCAGCTATACGGGAACACCGGCCGAGAAGGCGCTGCGCAATGCCATCAGCAATGTGGGCATCAGTAAGATGGCTGTGAATCAGGAGAATGCGGGAGCGAAGGACAAGAACTTCAGTATAGAGGTGAAGAATACGGGTATCACGGACCAGAAGAGCAGCGGACGCTGCTGGCTCTTTACGGGGCTGAACGTGTTGCGCGGACGGGCTATGAAGAAGCTGGATACGAAGAACTTTGTGCTGAGCCAGTGCTACCTGTTCTTCTATGACCAGCTGGAGAAGAGCAATCTGTTCCTGCAGGGCATCATTGATACGCGCAAGCAGCCTATTGACAGTGAGATGGTACGCTGGCTCTTCCAGCATCCGCTCTCGGACGGCGGAACCTATACGGGTGTGGCTGACCTGGCCACCAAGTATGGTGTTATCCCGGCTGATGTGATGCCTGAGACGTACGTGAGCAACAGCACGAGCGAGTTCTGCGGTCACTTGAAGCGGAAGCTGCGCGAGTTCGGCATCACCCTGCGTGAGAAGAGCGAGGCCGGCATGGGCGAGAAGCAGCTGCAGGCCCTGAAGGTGGAGCAGCTGGGAACGGTGTACCGCATGCTGGTGATGGCTTACGGCGTGCCTCCCACCCAGTTTACCTGGAAGGGGAAGACTTATACGCCCCAGGAGTTCTTCAGCACTTACTGCGTCAGCGAGGGCGAGGACCTGAACAGGGATTATGTGATGCTGATGAATGACCCCAGCCGCCCCTACAACCAGGTGTATGAGATAGATTATGACCGCCATGTTTACGACGGACACAACTGGCTGTATGTGAATCTGCCCATTGAGGAGCTGGAGAACATTGCCATTGCCTCGCTGAAGGACAGCTGCCAGATGTATTTCAGCTGTGATGTGGGTAAGTTCCTGGACCGCTCAGGCGGCATAGCCGATATCAACAACTTTGACTACGGAAGCCTGCTGGGCACTACCTTCGGCATGAACAAGAAGCAGCGCATTCAGTCCTTTGACAGCGGCAGTACGCATGCTATGACGCTGATGGCTGTTGACCTGGACGATGCGGGAAAGCCCAAGAAGTGGAAGGTGGAGAACAGCTGGGGCGCTGACAGCGGCCAGAACGGATACATCATCATGACCGATGAATGGTTCCGCGAATATATGTTCCGCGTGGTGGTGAACCGCAGGTACTGCCCTGCCTCGGTGCTGGAGCTCATGAAGCAGAAGCCCGTCAGACTTCCTGCCTGGGACCCCATGTTCCAGGGGGAAGAGTAGAGGTTAGTGGTTAGTGGTTAGTGGTTAGTGGTTAGTGGCCCCCGAGCCCCCTAAAGGGGAGCGTTAGAGGGGAGCAAGGGGCAAGAGGTTCACGGTTCATGGTTCATGGTTCACGATTCATGGACTTTTGGAACTACGGATCTACGGAATTACGGACCCTCGACTCCTGACTCTTGACTCAAGACTCTTGACTTCAGATTTCGTAAATCGGATAGTAAACAGTAAACCATCATAAAGTGGAAACTACAAGACAAAATAAGATTTCAAGGCTCATTCAGAAGGAATTGAGCGATATATTCCAGAAACAGACCAGCGCCATGCGCGGTGTACTGGTAAGTGTAAGCGCCTGCCGCATCAGCCCGGATCTGAGCATCTGCAGGGCTTACCTGAGCGTTTTCCCCAGCGAACGTGCGGAGGAGATTCTTCAGAATATCAACAACAACCAGAAGCAGGTGCGCTACGAACTGGGCCTGCGTGTGGGAAAGCAGTTGCGCATCATCCCGGAGCTGAAGTTCTTCAGGGACGACTCGCTGGATTACGTTGAACATATTGATGAACTACTGAAAAAGTGAACTTCCCTTTCTTCATAGCAAGAAGGTACATCTTCAGCAAGAAGAGCCACAACGCCATTAACATCATCAGCGGCATCTCAGTAACAGGTGTGGCTGTTGCCACCATGGCGCTGGTGTGTACGCTGAGTGTCTTCAACGGCTTTCATGACCTGGTGGCCAGCCTTTTTACGGCCTTCGATCCCCAGCTGCGCATCACCCTTGCCGAGGGTTCTGCCGTACGGGCTGACGATGCCCGGCTGCAGAAGCTGAGGAAGATGGACTGCGTATCCGTATATACCCCGGTGATGGAGGGGCAGGCGATGGTGGTGACGGGCGGACAGCAGCATGTGGTGACTATCATGGGTGTGGCGGACAACTTCAGCAAACAGACGCATATTGAGAAGATTCTGTACGGTGACGGTTCCTTCATCCTGCATGCCGACGTGCTGGAATACGGTGTCCTGGGACTGCAGTTAGCTGCCAAGATGAACCTCAGCGCTGACTTTACGGAGCCCCTTCAGGTATTTGCTCCCAAGCGGGGCGAACGGGTGAATATGGCCAATCCGCTCAGCTCCTTCAACCATCAGGAACTGCAAAGCCCGGGGGTGGTCTTCATGGTGCAGCAGAGCAAGTATGACGCCAACTATATCCTGACCAGTCTGGGCTTTGCCCAGAGGCTGTTTGACCAGCAGGGGCGTATCTCCTCGGCTGAGGTGAAACTGAAGAGGGGGACCTCCCTGTCGCAGGCCAAGAAGGAGATGCAGCAGGTGCTGGGCCCCCAATTCATTGTGCAGGACCGCTACGAGCAGCAGGACGAGGTGTTCCGCATCATGCGGATTGAGAAGCTGATATCCTACCTGTTCCTTACCTTTATCCTGCTGGTGGCCTGCTTCAATATCATAGGCTCGCTTTCCATGCTGATGATTGAGAAGAAGAATGATGTGCGGACGCTCCGCAGTATGGGTGCCACGGACCGGCAGATCTGTAATATCTTCATGTTCGAGGGCCGTATGATCAGCCTGGCCGGTGCTGTGGTAGGACTTTTGCTTGGCCTGCTACTGTGCTGGCTTCAGCAGCAGTACGGCTTTATCACCATGGGGCAGAGCGAGGGCAGTTTCATCGTAGAGGCCTATCCTGTCAGCGTTCATCCCTGGGACCTGGTACTCATCTTCGTTACCGTTATCCTGGTAGGCTGGGCTGCCGTATGGTATCCAGTAAGATATCTGTCAAGGAACCTGTTATAAAGTTCCCCATCTCCCCTCTTGGAGAGTGTCATAATTATATTGTTCACTTTTCACTCTTTCACTTTTCACTAAAATGTCTACATTCTACCCTTTCGCCCGTCCGCTCTATGTTATGGCTAAGGCTGCAGGACCTCTCTGCAACCTTAGGTGCCAGTACTGCTACTACTTGGAGAAGCAGCATTTAGTCAATTCAAAAAAGTCTCCCTCCTCGGGGGGAGGTATGGAGAGGGGGTTGTTAGAAGCCTACGTACGTGACTACATACAGCTGCAGCAGACACCCGAGATACTCTTTACCTGGCATGGCGGGGAGCCTATGCTGCGCCCGCTGAGTTTCTACAAGCAGGCCGTCAGCTATCAGCGATACTACGGCCGTGGCAAACGGATAAGCAACAGTATTCAGACCAACGGTACACTCCTCACCCCGGAGTGGTGCCAGTTCCTTCACGATGAGGGTTGGCTGGTAGGCCTCAGCATAGACGGCACCAGGGAGATGCACGATGCCTACCGGATGGATGCCAAAGGCGAAGGAACCTGGCAACGGGTGATGGATTCCATACGTATGCTGCAGGATTACGGGGTAGAATGGAACGCTATGGCAACGGTGAACCATGCCAATGTCTCCCAGCCGTTGGAGTTCTACCGGTTCTTCCGCGATGAGCTGCATTGCCAATTCCTACAACTGAGTCCAGTAGTGGAGCGAATCCGGAGGCATTCTGACGGGCGGCATCTGGCCCAGCTTTTCGACGAGGATTGCCCCCTTGCTCCCTTCAGCGTAAAACCTGCCGAGTGGGGAAAGTTCCTCTGTGACATCTTCGACGAGTGGGTAAGACACGATGTGGGCGAGATGTTCGTGAATGTCTTTGATGCCGCTCTGGCCGGCTGGATGGGAGCCCCCCCCGGCATCTGCGTGTATGCCGAGGAATGCGGCCATGCCGTGGTAATGGAACACAACGGCGATGTGTACAGTTGCGACCACTTTGTCTTCCCCCAATACAAATTGGGTAATATCCTTACCGACGGACTGCCGCAAATGGTGTATGGCGAGAAGCAGACCGCCTTCAGCCAACTGAAGAAGGAATCCCTACCGCGCCAGTGCCGCGAGTGCGAATGGCTGAAAGCCTGTCATGGCGAGTGCCCCCGTCTGCGTTTCATGCATACGGCCGACGGTGAGCCGGGCCTTAACTACCTCTGTGCCGGCTACAGGATATTCTTCCAGCACGTAGCGCCTTATATGGATTTTATGCGCAACGAGCTCTTAGCCGGCCGTCCGGCCAGCAACGTAATGCAAGGATTATAGTTAGAGGTTAGTGGTAAAAAAAGTGACGGGCATCTTTTCATCACGAAAAAATGCCCGCCGGACTAATCTTTAATCTCTCAAATTCTTTTTACCTAAAACTAACTAAACGAAATATCTTTTTGCACAATTGCTTTTCTATACTTAACAAATTCTGTGCCATCACGGCCCTTTTGCTTTTTGTCTATGCAAAGTTAACAGAATTCTTATTTGCTTTATCCTAAGATATGTCGCAGATTGTATTTTTCTTTAATTTTCTTGATTTATATCAATTTGATAGGGATTTCCCCCTCCGATTTTTGTGTAGAATCCCCATTTTTCTCGTTCATTTCCACTTGATACTTGCGTTCGCTATCGTTCCCCTCGACATTACCGCGTACTTTTATCGTAAGATTCAAGCTGGATTCTCCAAGTTGCTTTCGTTCGGATAAAGAAATAAAATGCTTTCCTTTTGTTTATTTCCGGGGGCTTTTCTTTCGTTCTTCTCTCACTTAATAGTAACTTTGAGGCTGACGCCTCCAAGTTACTTCCGCTCGGATAAGCAAAAGAAAAACGAGCTTTTCTTTTGCTTATCTCTCGCTTATTCGTAACTTTGCACCAAAATAAGGATATACCTAATTATAAAATATGGCAAAAGAGTATAATTTCAGAGAGATTGAGCAGAAGTGGCACCAACAGTGGGTGGCCAACAAGACGTACAAAGTGGTGGAAGACGAGACCCGTAAGAAGTTCTACGTCCTGAACATGTTCCCCTACCCCAGTGGTGCGGGACTGCACGTTGGTCACCCCTTAGGCTACATTGCCAGTGATATTTATGCACGTTACAAGCGCCTGCAGGGTTACAATGTTCTGAACCCTATGGGCTATGACGCATACGGTCTGCCTGCCGAACAGTATGCCATCAAGACAGGTCAGCACCCCGAAAAAACAACCTTTGCCAACATAGACCGCTACCGCGAGCAGTTGGACAAGATAGGTTTCAGCTTTGACTGGGACCGCGAGGTACGTACCTGTACCCCTGATTACTACAAGTGGACCCAATGGGCTTTCCAGAAGATGTTCAAGAGCTTCTTCAGCAGCCCCCTCCCAACCTCTCCGACGGGAGAAGAAGGGGCTAAGGCACGTCCCATTGAGGAGCTGATTGCTTACTTTGAGAAGTACGGAACAGAAGGATTGGATGCTTTCGGCATTGCCCAGAGCAATGAGCTCACCTTTACCGCTGAGGAGTGGAACAGCTGGGACGAGAAAAAGCAGAGTGATATTCTGATGAACTACCGCCTGGCCTTCATGGGCGAGACGATGGTGAACTGGTGCCCTCAGTTAGGAACCGTACTGGCCAACGACGAGGTGGTAAACGGTGTGAGCGAGCGTGGCGGCTATCCCGTGGAGCAGAAAAAGATGCGCCAGTGGTGTCTGCGTGTCAGTGCCTACAGCCAGCGACTGCTGGACGGCCTGGAGACCATCCAGTGGAGCGAGAGCATCAAGGAGACTCAGAAGAACTGGATTGGCCGTTCAGAAGGTACCGAGGTAGAAATTAAGGTCAGCCTCACCCCAACCCTCTCCCAAGGAGAGGGAGATTCTGTCACCCCTCCCTCGGAGGGGACGGGG
>JAEEGF012100394.1_pt1 | contig 76454 bp, 63 predicted proteins | sample 9134171 | NCBI WGS metagenome assembly JAEEGF01 (sample SAMN16246542, study PRJNA631951) | gut metagenome | biome: gut microbiome; feature: rumen; material: AP-attached | host: Bos | place: Iran: Karaj | collected 2018-10 | reverse complement strand
ACAAACCCGCATTTTTTCATTAAACTTGCAGAAATCTGATTCAAAGCAAGTCTGTTTGCATCCAGACGATGGAATCCCAATTCATCAAACACATATCTCATGATTGCCATTGTCGCATCAGTTCCATAGCCTTTGAATCTGCTGCTCTTTGATTCAAGTTTCACGCCAATGGAAGCTCTGCGGTTTTTCCAATCAATGTCTGTCAAAGAATAGTATAGGCAAAAATGAACCAATACGAATTTATGCAGGCAGGCTCAAGCTCCTTTAAGGCGGCAGATTCCTGCTGAAAATCCGGCACCGGGGGCTTTCCGGCCTTAGGCAAGGCGCGGGATCTTCAGATTTCGGAAATTTCAAAATACCACTTGACACACAATACTATGTGATGTATAGTACTGTGCGAAGGGAGGGTTTCTGATGCTGGACGCCCAAACGAAACGCGGAGTCCTGGAGATCTGTATCCTGGCTGCTTTACGCCGCGGGGACTCCTACGGGTATGAGCTGATCCGAACGCTTTCTGCCTGCGTCACCGTTTCCGAATCGACCTTGTATCCGATCCTGCGGCGGCTGGAGAACGGGGGCAGCCTGTCCGTCTATTCCATTGAACACAATTCCCGCCTCAGAAAAATGTATCACCTCACCCAACAGGGTGAAGCGCAGATCGCTGATTTCCTGGAGAGCTGGCAGGAAATGCAGAAAATGTACGACTTTATACGGGGGGAAGAAGCATGAACAAGCAGGAATTTCTATCCACCTTTCAGCGGGCAATGGATGCCCTTGGTGTAAAGGATCAACCGGCGCATTTCGCTTTTTTTGAAGAGCTGTTCGACGATATGGCTGAAGAAGGTGTCAGCGAAGCGGAGATCAGCGCCCGGCTGGGTAATCCTTGGGAGCTTGCCGCCTCCCTGCTCCGGGAGGAACTGGGCGCCGGAGAAGCGGGAAGCCGGGCGCAAAATGCCGCCGCCCGATCTGAGACGACCTTCTCCTCAGGCGAAGGTCAAAAAAATAAGGTCGGTCCGGATCATTGGATGCAAACCAGCCCGACAGGCGCCAAAGCGCAAAGGGCCGGGAGCACGTCCTCCGAGGAAGAAGGCAATGGCAGTTCCAGACCGTCCTGGCGGGATAAGCTGAACAGACTGCTGAATACAGCGGGCATCAAGATCGAGATCAACGGAGAATACTTTGGCAATACCGCTACCTTTGAAACCATCATTCCCGCTAACGGCATTGATGAACTGGAGATCCACTGGATGTCCGGCAGCCTGGATGTCAGTGCCGAGAATCGGGAGGACATTCTTCTGAGCGAGGACCGAAACGAGAATGCTTCTCCTATGAAAGTCGAAGTCCGAGGCAGCTGCCTTTGTGTGTTCTATGCCCAAGACGGTTCCTTCCACGGGGCCAAGGATCTGACGGTCACCCTGCCGTCCGAGCTGGCTAGCCGTCTTCGCCGCTGTACCGTTCAGGCTCTTTCCGCCGACACCTCCCTGGCGGGTATTGTTGTCAATGAGCTGCAGGTTAAGACAGCCTCCGGGGAACAGGATATCCGGGTGATCGCCGATAAGGCAGTATTCTCCTCGGCCAGCGGCAATTTGGAACTGGAGTTGGACGCCAGAGAAATCACCGCTTCAACGGCATCCGGGGATATTAACCTTGCGGTGCAGGGTGCAGAGCTTGCAAAGCTCTCCTCTGCCTCCGGGGATATCTGCTGCCAGGGCTCCATCCGGCAGCTCTCCATAAACAGCGCCAGCGGAGACGCGGAATTCTCCGGAAGCGCAGCACGCATCCAGGCAAAGACCGCTTCCGGCGACTGCGAGCTGGACCTTGATCAAGCTCCCGACGAGCTGAGCATCTCCTCTGTATCCGGGGATGTGGGAGTGACTCTCCCCCGCGGCGCCGCCTGCCATCTGCAGCTCAACAGCCGCACCGGGGACGTCAGTTTCTCCGGGATCCGCACCGATGTTCAGGATGCGCCCGTCTATCGGGTGCAGACCGTTTCCGGCGATATCGACATACATGACTGAAGGAGGATCGATCTGAAATGAATGAATTCGACCTGGCAAGATGCAGAATGATGAGTCAGCTCCCCTCTCTCCCGGATTGGACGTCCAAGGGGATGGAATACAGCTCTTCCCGGCTGAAGCAGTGGACCTCGACCCGCCGCTTCAAACCCCATTACGGTCACAAATACACGGGAAAGTAAACGAAAATGAAGAACAGCCGCCTCTTGCTGAGACGGCTGTCCGCGTGTCGACAAATTTTTGTCGCCCCGCTGAAGCAAGTTTTTCGAACAAGGGACAGGAAAAAAACGTTCGAAAAACTTATGATTGAACGCGAAAGACACCCCCGATGGGTTTCTTTCACACTATCTTCCTTTCCGGTATCGTTCCGTTTACCGTTTTGTCTACAGTCTGAGGACAGCCGCCTCTTGCTGAGACGGCTGTCTTTTTCGGTTCCGTTAATGGATCGTCACGTGCAGTCCATACTCGGACATCATGTCCTTCAGCTTCTGCATGAATTCATCGCTGGGCGGCGTAGCCTCTGCTACCGGCTTATCGCTGATCCGAAGGTATTTCATAACTCCCAGATTGTGATAGGGCAGGAGCTGGACGGAAACCACCGCCTCCCCCAGGGACTTGCAGAATTCGGCGGTCTTGCGGATATTGGCTTCATCGTTGTTGAACATGGGGATCACGGGAATACGCACCTGAAGCTTTGCGCCGGCCGCAGCCAGACGCTTCGCGTTATCAAGGATCGGTTCATTGGGTACGCCGATCACCGCTTTGTGTTTATCGCTGTCCATGTGCTTCAGGTCATACAGGAAAAGATCCACATAGGGCAGGACCTTTTCCACCGTGGACCAGGAGGCATAGCCCGTGGTATCCAGCGCCGTATGGATGCCCTCCTCCTTCAGCCGCTTCAATACAGCCAGAGTAAATTCCGGCTGGCTCAGTGCTTCGCCGCCGGAGATGGTCACGCCGCCGCCGGAGGTCTCGTAGAAGGACTTGTCCTGGAGGAGCCGCCTGACCAGTTCATCCACGGTATAATCCTGGCCGCACATGTACAGGGCGGCGGGATAGCATACATCGGCGCACTTGCCGCAGTTGTCGCAGAGATCCCGCTTCACATGGATCGTCTGGATCTTCTCGCCCTTTACCGGGTCCTCCCGAATACTTCCCAGTTCGATGGCCCCCTTGGGGCATGCCTTCATGCACCGGGACTGGCAAAGCTCTGTACCCTGGCAGCGCAGGCCGATCCAGCTGAGCTGGGGATAAAACTCCTGGGATTCCGGGCTGTGGCACCAGGGGCAGCGCAGAGGACAGCCCTTCAAAAAAGCGGTGGTCCGTACGCCGGGGCCGTCCTGTACGGAGAACCCCTGGATATCATACAATCTTCCGGTCAGTTTATTCTCGTCCATATTCTCTTATAGCCCCATTTCTGTTCTGCGGATCAAATCGTCCTGGCTGGCCTTGAACACTTCCACAAAATACGCGGAGAAACCGGCCACCCGGACGACCAGATCCTTATAGTTCTCCGGATGGGTCTGTGCATCCCGGAGAGTATCGCTGGAGATGATGTTCAGCTGCAGCTCCATACCGCCGCCGTTGAAGAAGGTCTGCATCACGCTCTTGAGCTTCAGTGTGCCGTCCTCTCCCCGCAGGGCGGTGGGATGGAACTTCATGTTGCAGAGGGTCCCGTTGGGATATTCCGTCTGATCGAAATTCAGGATAGAATTGATGGTGGAGACAGGGCCGTTCTTATCCATACCCTGTACCGGCGAAATGCCGTCGGAGAGGGGCTCGCCCGTCTTGCGTCCATCCGGAGAGGCCCAGGTCATCGCGCCGAAAAGAACGTTGGCGGTCACAGGATAGCAGCCCGCGCTGAAGCGGTTGCCCCGGGGACCTGTAGCCCGGTTGATGGCGTCGGCATAGGTGGAAGCGGTAAAGTTCATGTACTTGTCCGCCTCGGGATCCGCGTTGCCGAAACGGGGCACCCGACCGTTGATGATCTGCCGGAGTTCCTCGTAGCCCTCCCAGTTGTTCATTACCGCGTCGTACAGCTCGCGGGTGGTCGCGATCTTTTCCCGGAAGCAGACGTAGTCGATCACGTTCAGCGCATCCGCCACATTGCCGATGGCGATACAGGAGTTGCCGGTGGAATTGTACTTCGCGCCGCCGCACTGCACGTCCTTTCCGTTCTCCATGCAGCCCTCCATGGTGGCGGATACCATGGGAATGTTCATGTGGAAGGAGCTCATGGATTCCCAGGCGTTGATGCAGGTGCACTGCCATTTGCAGAAGAAATCCACCTGGGTCTTGTAGGCCGCCAGGACTTCGTCCATGCTCTGCATGTTGTAAAGATAACCGGTGGCAGGGCCGGAACGGCGGGGTTCAGGCGCGCCGGGGAACCGGAAGGGGTTCTTCCCGTCGTTGATGGCCAGGAGCAGGCAGTTCAACAGGTTCATATAGGACTCGGTGCCGGTGCCTCCGGGCTGGGCCCATTCGCTCCCGCAGGCCAGAGGCTCAACGCAGCCCACCACGCAGTAGTTCCGTGCGTCCTCAAGGGAGACGCCCCGCTTCATCAGTGCGGGAATGATCACATCGTCGTTCTCAAAGCTGGGGACGCCGCCCGCGATCCGGGTGGTGGCGATGGCCGCCTCCCACAGCTCCGCCGGGGTCCCTTTATGGATACGCAGCGCCTGGGGAGGATCGTGCAAAACGAGCCGTCCTGCGGACTGGAGCATCATATAGGTGACCTTGTTGGTGGCGTCCGTGCCGTCCTTGTTCACGCCGCCCATGGTCATGAGCTGGCCGCTGGTGTAGCCGGGAGCGGACTTGGTCGCCCCTTCAGACCAGAACTTGTTGCACTCTGCGACCTTCAGGTAAAACAGGTCCATCAGCTCCTGGGCATATTCTTCGGTGATGGTCCCCTCTGCCAGATCCTTGTCCAGATAATCCCCCAGGTACTGATCCACGCGACCGTAGCTGGTGCCGTGCTGCTGGCCGTCCATGCACAGGGCCAGCTGATAAAGATAGACGCACTGCAGAGCATCATGGAAATTCCGGCAGGGATTCTCCATGATCCAGTTCAGGGTATCCGCCATCTCCAGCAGTTCCTTCTTCCGCTCCGGACGGGTCTCCAGTTCCGCCAGGCGGGCGGCCTCAGCAGCATACCGTTTGGACCAGATGATGATGCCTTCAGAAACGATGGCCACAGCCCGATAGAAGTTATACTTGTAGATACTGTCCCCGAAAATGCCCTTCTCCTCCAGGTCCTTCATGTGTTCCCTGGCTTCCCTGGCTATGGCGCCGAAGCCTTTTCGGGTGGCCGTCCAGAAGTTGCCGCAGAAATGGCCCACAGGAGACTGGCAGTTGTTTTTCAGGCCGAAGAAGATGACCATATTCCCGGCGATATCCTTCAGCCCTTCGGGCATATATTCGTCGGTCATGGCGCTCATGCTGTTCTTGTCCCAGTAATCCCCGGTCTCCAGGAGATATTTCTCGTCCTCGGGATCGATATCATAGGGATCCACGCTGCGGTTGGGGATATTCCCTCCCCGCAATTCCTGCATGAACCAGTTGAAAGACGTTTCCGGGTACAGAGCGCAGCAGCGGTAGGAGGCGCCCTGCCATCCGACGATGACCTCGTCCTCGTTGATCCGCACCGGCATCTTCTCAAACAGCAGGCGAAGGGTCCTGGCCCGCTTCAGAATGCCGGTGAGCCCGGGGTTTTCCATGTAAAACTCCGTCACCAGCCGGTAACGGTTGATATCGATCCTGGGCTTGGTGGTACGATACTTCTCCCGGATCGCGGCGACGCGCATGGGGATCGGTTTCAGCTGATACATTGCGACTCCTTTCTGACGTGCCGATTCATCGGCACAGGACGGTGATTCCTATGGGGGATTTCCCCGCATATTGCCCCATATTATTACTGTTTATACTATATCATGTCCCGGGAATTGTCAAACGGTTTCCTCCGGCGGAAAGCTCATGACAATGCGGCGCGCTTGTTATTTCAGAGGGTTTGACAAGCCGTATTCCTGCCTTCATGCGCAAAAAAGCATGGAAGGCGGCGGCCTGATATGCTATACTGAAGCAAATCAACTGAACGGGAGGCTTTCCGAAAATGTCATATTTCGATTCCATCCCCACGCCGGTGTTCCGTTATTACCGTCCCGATGAAGTGATCCTCGGCAAACCCATGAAGGAGCATCTTCCCTTTGCCATGGCCTGGTGGCATAACCTGGGCGCCGCCGGAACGGATATGTTCGGCACCGCCACGGCGGACAAAAGCTTCGGTGCGAAACCCGGCACCATGGAACATGCCAGGGCGAAGGTCGACGCCGGCTTTGAATTCATGCAGAAGCTGGGCATCCGTTACTTCTGCTTCCACGACCTGGATCTGGTGCCGGAAGCAGAGGATCTGGCCGAGACCAACGCCAGACTGGACGAGATCTCCGAATACATCCTCTTTAAGGAGAAGGAAACCGGGATCCGCTGCCTTTGGGGTACGGCGAACCTGTTCAACAATCCTCGTTATATGTGCGGCGCGGGCAGCTCCAATTCCCCCGAGGTGTTCTGCTTTGCTGCGGCCCAGGTGAAGAAGGCGCTGGATCTGACCGTGAAGTTCGGCGGCAGAGGCTACGTTTTCTGGGGCGGACGGGAAGGCTACGAGACCCTTCTGAACACGAAGATGGGGCTGGAGCAGGAGAACATCGCCAAGCTCATGCATCTGGCTGTGGATTACGGCCGCAGCATCGGCTTCACCGGGGACTTCTACATCGAGCCTAAGCCCAAGGAACCCATGAAACACCAGTATGATTTCGATGCCGCCACCGCCATCGGCTTTCTGCGGCAATACGGGCTGGACAAGGATTTCAAGCTGAATATCGAAGCGAACCACGCTACTCTGGCGGGACACACCTTCCAGCATGAGCTGCGGGTCTGCCGGGTGAACGGCATGTTGGGAAGCATCGACGCAAACCAGGGAGATCTCCTTCTCGGCTGGGATACGGACGAATTCCCCTTCGACATCTACGAGACCACCTTCGCCATGTACGAAGTGCTCAAGGCCGGCGGACTCACCGGCGGTTTCAACTTTGACGCGAAAAACCGCCGTCCCTCCAACACCATGGCGGACATGGTTAACGCCTATGCCCTGGGCATGGACAGCTTTGCTCTGGGGCTGAAGAAAGCCGCCGCCCTCATTGAGGACGGCAGGCTGGACCGCTTCCTGGAGGAGCGGTATGCGGGCTGGACCTCCGGGCTCGGTGCGGATATACGGGGCGGCAAATACAGTCTCAGCGATCTGGCAGCCCTGGCGGAAAAACAGGGCAAGCCCTCTTCCCTGCCCTCCGGCGGACAGGAAGCGCTGCAGCGGATCGTGAACGAGATCCTGTTCGGCTGAGGTGCGCAGATGAAATGCACCAAGGAATACCGCCTCTCCTTCACCGATCGGGCGAAAGCCCTTGTGGCGCAGATGACCCTGGAGGAAAAGGTCTTCCTCATGAGCGGCTGGGTAGGCACGCCTCACGACTTCCCCACCCCGGAGGATCCGAAGGATCGGCACTATAATTTCCACCCATACGGCGCGGGCGGCTGCGAGCGGCTGAACCTGGAGCCCATGCTCTTCTGCGACGGTCCCCGGGGCGTAGTCTCCGGCACGGGCAGGACCACCTGTTTCCCGGTCTCCATGTGCCGCGGCGCCGCTTTCGATCCGGAGCTGGAGGAGGAGATCGGCCATGCCATCGGCAAGGAAGTCCTGGCCAGCGGCGGGAACCTCTTCGCCGGTGTCTGCATCAATCTTCCCTACAATCCGGGCTGGGGGCGCAGTCAGGAGACGTACGGGGAAGACAGCTTTGCCATCGGGCAGCTGGGCGCCGCCCTGGTCCGGGGCGTACAGGCGGAAAACGTGATGGCCTGCGTAAAGCACTTCGCTTTCAACTCCATGGAATTCAGCCGCTTCAAAGTCAGCGTGGACTGCAGCCGCCGTACGGAACGGGAGGTCTTTTTGCCTCATTTCCGGGATTGTGTGGATGCCGGCGCCGCCTCGATCATGAGCGCGTACAACAAATACCAGGGCGTGCATTGCGGGCATAACGCTTACCTTCTGCGGAAAGTGCTGAAGGAAGAATGGGATTTCGACGGTTTCGTGATGAGCGATTTCATTCATGGCGTACGGGCAACGGTGGAAGCGGCGAACGGCGGCCAGGATATGGAGATGTGCTGGACCCATTTCTTCGGTCAAAAGCTGGTGGACGCCGTGCGGGACGGCCGCGTGCCCGAAGCCCGGATCGACGATGCCGCCCTGCGTATCGTTCGCACCCTGCTGGCTTTTCAGACAGCCCGGCAGGAGGATGGGATCCCCGGTGCGGAGGTACTGAACTGCTCCGCACACCGGGACCTGGCCCTGCGGGCCGCCCGGGAAGGCATCACGCTGATGAAGAACGACGGTCTGCTGCCCCTGGACCGAGGCAAGATCCGCAGGCTGGCGGTTTTGGGCAAACTGGCAGAAAAAGAAAACATCGGGGACTGGGGTTCTTCCCGGGTCTATCCGCCCTACGTGGTCACTCCGCTGGAAGGACTTCGCAGGATCGTTCCGGATACCGAGCTCATATTTTGCGACGGCAGCGATCTGGAAGCTGCAAAGAAAGCGGCCGGGGATGCGGACGCCGTGCTCTTCGTCGTCGGCCTGGACCACGGAGACGAGGGAGAATACGTCGCGCCGCAGGATCTGGACCCCAATCAATTCGAGACCATGGGCGGCGACCGGAAGGACCTGGGGCTGCACCGGAACGAGATCGAGCTGATCCAGGCCGCCGCACCCGAGAACGAGAACAGCATCGTCGTCCTGATGGGCGGTAATACGCTTATAGCGGGGCCCTGGTTCGACCAGGTCCGTTCCGTCCTGATGGCCTACTATCCCGGGCAGGAGGGCGGGATCGCCCTGGCCGAGATCCTTTTTGGGGATGTGAACCCCTCCGGCAAGCTTCCCTTTGTCCTGCCAATGAGGGCGGAGGACCTTCCTGCCGTCAACTGGGACGGGGAAAACCAGTGGTATGATTATTATCACGGCTATACTCTGCTGGAAAAGGCCGGTACGGCTCCGCTGCTTCCCTATGGCTTTGGTCTGAGTTATACCTCCTTTGCACTGTCCTCCCAGGCTTTCGGTGTCGACAGCGATCAGCTGTGGGCCAGATGCAGGGTGAAAAACACCGGAAACCGGACCGGCGACGAGGTGATCCAGCTCTATGTAGGGTTCAGCAATTCCTCCCTTGATCGTCCCGATAAGCTTCTCCGAGGATTTGCTCGGGTATCGCTGGTTCCGGGTGAAGAAAAGGAGGTCGTTATCCGCTGTCCCCTTGAAAAGCTGGCGTATTACGATCCCAAAGAATCGGCCTTCCGGCTGGAACACATGGAATACCCGGTGTATATCGGCACCTCTTCCGATCCCCGGGATCTGCTGGAAGGCAGCGTGAGCTTATAGTCCTGTAATGGTATGAAGACCGGCAGCTTCCCGCTGCCGGTCTGTTTTTGTATCCCTCAATCCCATTTTTGTTCTTCCGCCGTGCCCTGTGCGGCGTCCAGCAGATACCGGCGAACGGGAGCCAGAGCTGCGGTCATTTCCCTCACCCGGTCCGAGAACGCGTCGAACCCGCCCAGTTCATCGTCCTCCAGGTCATAAAGGCAGGTCCAATTTCTCATCCGCACCCACTCCGCTGCCGGATGGTCGGCGGAAAAACCTCTGGGCATGGTTTTCAGCCGGTTTCCGGTGATCGCCAGATGGTTCTGCCGGAGCAGATCCGTCAGTTCTTCCCAGTTTCTTTGGATGTACTCCCGCACGTGATTGGTGGCCGCGGTGGTTTCGCACCACAGCCCGGTCCCGAAACAGCTGTTCCCCGGGGCGATCATCAGGAAATACCCGATGGGCTGCCAGGATCTCCGGTCCCGGGAAAGGTATGCCCGAAAGGAAGGCTGATAGGGCGGTCCGTTCTTATGGACGCGCATATCCCGCGGGATACGGTACATCCAGTCCTTGGGATCCATGTACAGGATATCCTGCGCCAGATCCGGGTCTCCCTCCGCCACGGCAAAACGCAGCTGACCCAGAAGGGTGCGGAAATCCGCCTTCGCCAGCTCGTATTCCTTGTGGTTGGCGTGAAACCATTCCCGGTCATTGTGGGCATCCAATTCGCTGCAGTAACGCAGCATCCGTTTGCAATCCATGGCCGCCGCCCCTCTCTTTCTCCTCAGAGAGTATATCACAGGCACGAAGCCTGTTCAAGGTTCGGAGCGTCGTCCAAGGGTCGCCTCCGCCTGGGACAGGAGCTTCTCCAAGTCCGCCCCATGGCTCCTGCAGATGCGTTTCATCTTCCGGAGGCAGTCCGGATCCCGGGTCAGCCGGTTCATGCCGAAATCGCAGGTCAGGGTGGCGAGAAAACCGCATTCCTCCAGGATCCCCTCCAGCTCATCACTGTAGAAGCCGTATGGATAAGCAAAAGTGCTCGCCGGATGTCCCGTCCTTCGATACAGTTCCTCCTGCAGGCGATCCGCATCCACGCGGATCCTTTCTTCATAGGCAAGATCATCCTCTTCCCACCTGCGTCTGCAGCCCTGTTCGCCGCCGCTCTCATGATGGAGATCATAGCTGTGATTCTGGAGTTCCACACACCCGAAATCGCGCATTTCCAGCAGTTCCTTCCAGCCGGCGTGCACGTAGGGTCCGCCCTGCTCCGGCAGCAGGCTGAATTCATCCGCGCTCTTTCCGATCACGTTGATGACAGCCTTTGCTCCATACCGCTTCAGCAGGGGGAACAAGCGGCGGTAACTGCTCTCATACCCATCGTCAAAAGTGAGCAGGATCGGTTTTTCCGGCAGGGATATTCCGTCATATACAAACTCCAGGACATTCTCCATGAATACCGTCGTGTAGCCTTCCCGCTGAAGGAAACGCAGATCGCTTTCCATCTCCTCCGGCAGGATCGCATCCTTTCCGGGGGCGTCGTACCGCACCTCATGATACATGAGAACAGGCAGCAGGACTTCCTTCGGCTTCTCCTGCCAGAGTTCTCCGTTTCCGTTCAGCGTCAGAACGATAGTCAGCGCAGCCCATAACCGCCGCAGCATGCCCGTCCCCCTTTCACATGCTCTTTTTGATCTGTCCGATGGCGTTTTTCTCCAATCTGGACACCTGTGCCTGGCTGATCCCGATCTCCGCCGAGACTTCCATCTGCGTTTTCCCGTCGCAGTAACGCAGAGCGAGGATGTGGCGTTCCCGGCTGCTGAGGCGTTTTACCGCCTCATCCAAGGCGATCTGCTCCAGCCAGTTCTCATCGGTATTCCGGGTATCGGAGATCTGATCCATCACGAACACTGCATCTCCGGCGGCATTGTAGATCGGTTCATACAGACTCATGGGTTCGGATATGGCGTCCATGGAGATCACCACGTCCTCCCGTTTTATGCCCAGCAGTCCGGCGATCTCATCCGCAGTCGGTTCAGACTGCTTCTGTCCCATCAGTTGTTCTCTCGCCTGAAGTACCCGGTACGCAGTATCCCTCAGGCTGCGGCTGACCCGGATCGGACTGTTATCCCGGAGATACCGCCGGATCTCCCCGATGATCATGGGAACGCCATAGGTGGAAAAACGCACGTTCTGGTTCACATCAAAGTTGTCGATCGCCTTGATCAGTCCGACACATCCCACCTGGAACAGGTCGTCCAGGTTTTCGCTGCGCTGGCTGTACCGGCCGGAAAACCGCTGGATCACAGAGAGGACCAGGCGCAGATTGCCCTCGATCAGTTGTTCCCTCGCCTTTCTGTCGCCGGCATGGGCCAGCCGCAGCAGCCGATCCGTTTCCTCCGGTTTCAGGGTCTTGAGCTGAGCGGTATTGATCCCGCAGATCTCAACCTTTCCGATCATCCTGACGTCCTCCCGCGGAGATATCCGCAAAGGCTAGTATTGCCGCGGGGCGGCGGTTTTATGAGTCAGGAAAGGGAAGGCTGCCGCCGGGAATTGACATTTTCCTTCTCCCATTTTAATATAAATCATCCTCTGAAACCGTTATCTGGAGAATGCCGATGAATGGAAACGATTTGCTTTGGGCTGAAGGAAAACCGCTGGGCGGACTGGATATCTCTCTGGCATACGAAGACCTGGAACTGAATCGGCTGTGCATGCTGCTTTTCCCCTCCCTGGGCACGGAAGGGGCGCTGTCCTTTGCCGAATCCCTGCTGACGGATGACGGAGAAACCATCCGGATGCGGCAGGCTGCCATCCGGGAGCTTCTGGCGCGTCCGACTCTTGCCGCTGTCATGGAAAAGCTGCTTCAGGCCATGAACGAGATGGACGCCGCTTACCGGGGGCTTCTGGATAATCCCGTGGGACAGCGGGTCACCCGAATGGATGCCGCTATGGACAGCGTAAAAAAGGCCGTGATCCGTCTGGAACGAAATATCTCCCAGCAAGCCGCCGATATCCGGGAAGAGAACGCCGCCGACAATCGCTACGCCCAGCTTCTCCGCTATACGCTGTTCCGCAAGCGTCTCGCAGCCTGCTATACCGAGGAAATGTCGCTTCTGCTGGACGAGCTGAAACGCGAGCCCTGCAGCAGTCTGCCTTTACAGGCGCTTTCGCGCTGGGCGGAGGAATGTGCCGCCCGGGACCATATTGAGCAGACGTCGGAGGTTCTCCGGCGCCTGGATGCAGAATGGAAGGGTGTCGGAGCCTTCGCCATAGACGTCTGTATGGACAGCCGTCGGATCATCGTCGGCCTGGAAGTGGCGGAGATCCAGCCGGGACCCTATGCCCAGCGGGGAATGTTTGAAGGGGCCGGTACGGCCGATCCCAAAGATGGGATCACCTCCCTGATCAGTTTTCCGCAGAACGGTTCCGGCACGCTGTTTCAGGAATACCTCCTCTCCCAGGTGGGGTATGAGGTCCGCGGCCAGCTGACAAAGCTCCGGGACGCCCTGGTGAAGCTTCCGCTGAGCGGAGTGGAGGAACTGCTGAGTCTCCGGGACGCCTTGCTGTATTACACAGGCGCCGCCGGTTTTTGCCGCAAACTGCAGGAAAAGGGCAGCGCGATCTGCGCTCCCTCCATTACGGAGGCCATGACCTTCCGTTACACGGCTGCCCGCCTTCCCGAGCAGAGCTGTACCGGCGTCCTGCCTGTGCCCAACGATCTGGCTCTTGAACCGGGCGGCTGCATTCTGATGACCGGGCCGAACAGTTCCGGAAAAACCTGCTGCCTGATCATGGCCGGTCAGCTGCTTTTCCTGGGCCAGCTGGGCTGTCTGATCCCAGCCGAAGCGGGTGAATTCTCCCCGCGTGACCGTCTGCTGACCCTTTTTGCCGCCGGGGAAAGCAAAACCGGCGAGGACAGCCGCATGGGTATGGAGGTACAGCGCATCCGGCTGCTCCGTTCTCTCATGACCCCAAGAAGCATTCTTCTGTTCAACGAACCCATGACCAGCACCAGCGCCGCAGAAGGGGCGCAGATCTGTACAGATCTTCTGACCGATCTGGCGAGGCAGGAGGTCTCCTCCATTCTGGTCACCCATTTCAACCATATCTGGCCTGGCCTGGAGGCCAACTTTGCCGCCCTGGGACTTTCGGAACGGCTTCACAGTCTGGTCATGACCGCTTTGGAAACCACCGAGGGCGTACAGTACCTGTATAAGCTGGAGGAAGCGCCGCCTCCGCCCTCCAGCCACGCAAGAGCTGTGGTGGCTGCGAAAGGCCTGCGGCTGGAGGATATGCTCTCGGGTCTCAGCGCCAGGGGACTGGACGTCCGCCCGGCGGATCCTGGCTGGGACCGGATCCGCCGCGGCATACTTTGAGAGGAGGCGCGGCATATGGCTTGTTTACTGTATCCCAACGGGAAAATACAGGCATCGGCTTCCTTCCCTCCCCAAACCGTGGAGGATCTTCAGCTGGACCGGCTGGCCGAGGCCATGTCGATCTCCGAATACTATCGTGTCAGCGCCGGCGAGCTTTGCGCTCTGTTCACCGAGGACCCCGCGATTATCTGCTGGCGGCAGGCTGTAATCAGAGATATCCTGCAGCTGTCGGGACTGGATGAAGCGCTGAGCCGTCTGCTGGACAGTCTGGACGGCTGGGAAGGCCGCAGCAGCGGACGCCGCGTCGCGGACAGTTTTGCCGTAGGCTTTTCGTTGGAGGATTTCAGCTGGCTGGAAGGCTACCTGCGCAAAGTGGACGCATCCTGGGCGGAACTGAGCCGTTTTCCCGTGGAGAGCGAGGGGCTGCACACGCTGGTCGGACTGCTGGATGATCTGCGCAACTCTCCGAGATATCAAAGCACCGCCGCCGATTTTGAGGCGCTCTGCTCCGGTCATTCGGCTCCCGCCACTATGCGGATCGGCTATAACCTGGACAAGGAATTGAAGCCTTCCCGGCTCAAGCTGCTGCGCATGGATCCCCCCGCAGAGAAAACGGCCAAAGGCAAAGGCACGCAAAAACGCCAGATGATGCTCAACCAGCGGGCAATCGAAATGGATGCGTTGCTTCTGCAGCGGCTCAGCGCACAGGCTTCCCAGGATATCGGCAGCTTTGTGATCCGTGAAACCGCAGTCCTTCGCGGCCTGCGCAGGGAACTGGTTTTCTGCCTTTCCGCCGCCAAACTCGCGCGCAGCTGGCAGGCAGCGGGATTGCCCGTCGCCTTCCCTGCCCTGCGCCCGGCATCCGAAAAGGCCTTTTCCGCCCGGGATCTGTTCGATCCCCTGCTGCTGATCTCCGGCAAGGAACAGGTGGTATGCAACGATGCGGAACTGCAGCCCGGAGGCGAGCTGGTTTTCCTCACTGGGGCAAACCAGGGCGGAAAGACCGTATTCCTGCTGAGCCTGGGGCTGTGCCAGTGGCTGACTCAGCTTGGCTTTCCCATTCCCGCTCGGGAGGCCTATGTCAGTCCGGTGAAAAACATTCTCACGATCTTTGCCCCCAATGGCCAGGAATACGGCAGAAAGGGGCTGCTCGCGGAGGAAGCGGGCCGTATCGCGGAGGCGATCTCGAATCTCACGGAAGAGAGCATGCTGCTCTTTAATGAGCCGCTGACCAGCACGGGTCCGGAAGAAACAAAATCCATCTCCGCCGAGGTAGCCGCCGTCTGTATGGCAGCCGGAGCGCGGGGTATCTGGGTCACCCACGTCTACGAGCTGGCCGGAGAACGTTCCGCTCTGGAAGCAGCCGTTCCCTGGGGCAGCCATGCCGGTTCCATGCGGGTCGTTCTTGAAGATGAAGAAGGCTCCCCGCGCTTCACCTATCACGTGGAGCGCGGAGAGCCGCTGGGGAACAGCCATGCCGACGATGCCCTGCGTCGGGGCGGCGTCGTATTTTGATCCCTTTCCCGATTTATTCTGTTTTCCCGCTGTTTTCTGCAGCGCGTTTTTCCGCTTCTTCCTCCTCCAGTTTTCGATAGGCCACCTTTCCCACCAAGGTTTTGGGCAGATCATCCCGGAATTCGATCTCCCGGGGGATCGCGTATTTGGCAATATGCTTTTTGCAGTAGGACAGGATGGCTTCCCGCGTCGTCTCATCTGCCGGGATCCCCGGTTTCAGCACGATAAACGCTTTCACCGCCTGCATCCGATAGGAATCCGGAACGCCGATCACGCAGCTCATATGCACCAGTACGTTGGCGTCCAGAATATTCTCCAGCTGGCCGGGATACACGTTATATCCCGAGGTGACGATCATTCGCTTTGCCCTGCCCCGGAAATAAATGAATCCCTCTTCGTCCATGATGCCCAGATCCCCGGTATACACCCAGGTCAATCCATCCGCATGCTTTCTCAGGGTCCTGGCCGTCTCCTCCGGGTGACCGGCGTATTCCCGCATCACCGTGGGCCCTGCCAGAAGGATCTCCCCTTCTTCTCCGTAGGGCAGTTCTTCCTCCGTATCAGGCTTCACGATCTTGATATACGTATCCGGAAAAGGTACGCCGATGCTGCCTTCCTTGGTATGTTCAGGAGGAGTCAGGCAGCAGGCTGTAACGGTCTCCGTCGTACCGTATCCCTCCCGGACCTGAACATGCGCGTTATGCTCCGCCAGAAATCGGTCGAATTTCCTCTTCAGCTCCACGCTCAGGGAATCCCCGCCGGAGAAAACGCCTTTCAGACAGCTCATATCCGCATGTCCGATCCCGGGCATCCGGAGCAGCGCCTCATACAGGGTCGGCACACCGGCGATGAAATTGCAGCGGTATTTGCTGATCAGTCCCGCGTAACTTTTCGGCGTGAATCGGGGTACCAGCACGCACCGTCCGCCGGAGGCCAGCATGGTGTGGATGCAGACGCCCAGGCCGAATCCGTGGAACAGCGGCATGGCTGCCAGCATCTTATCTCCCGGTCGGAACATCGGATTGGCCGCCACCACCTGTCTGGCCAGGGCGTTGAAGTTCAGATTGGTGAGAACGATCCCTTTTGTAACCCCCGTGGTCCCGCCGGAGTAGAGGATCACAGCCGGATCTTCCCCCGTGCGGCAGGGTTTTGCTTCCTCGGCATCGGCTTCTCCCATACGGAGGAAATCCCGCCATCGGATCACCGGTGCATCAGTCGGAACTTTCGGGATCTTCCGCCCCTCCGTCAGCCGATAACCCAGACGCATGGGCAGAGAAAGAGCGTCCTCCACGCTGGCCAGGATCAGGCTGCGCACCCGGGTCTCCTCCCGGATCGCAGCGAACTTTCCGTAAAACTGATCCAGGGTAACGACATACGCGCTCTCTGCGGCATTCAGGTAGAAAACGATCTCCTTTTCCGCAGAAAGCGGATGGATCATATTGCAGATACCCCCGGCCAGGTTGACCGCATACAGCATATAAATGGCTTGGGGACAGTTGGGCAGCGCGATGGTGAAGCGATCTCCCTGCTGAACCCCCATGGCCTTCAGGCTGGCGCAGCATCGCCGGATCTCCCGAAGCATCTGCCGGTAGGTAACGGATCTGCCCATAAAATCAAAGGCGATCTGATCGGGGTATTGCCCGGCGATGGCTTCCACTGTTTCATACATGGAGCCCTGCGGGTATTCCAGATGCATCGGAACGCCGTCCATATGATCTTTCCACGGAGTCTTCACCGTATTTGGCAACGTACACTCACTCCTTATTCCGCCCGTTAACCGGTATCTTACCACGCCGGGGGCGAAAACGCAATTTCTATCCTTCATACGGCGGCAGGATTGAAAGCCACTATGCTTCCGTAGTATAAGTATCCTGGAAAGGCAGGGATCGGATATGGGTCAGATGACCGAACGCAACCGCAGATTGGCCCGGGAGGGAGAACCGGTCTTCTCTTTGGCCGGGATCCTGGCACAGAAGACGGAGGCAGAGCGGGCCGAACTGAGCCGTCTTGCAGGCACGGAGGACCTGGCCGCCTGGCTGCAGGATCCGGATCACTTCACCATGCTTCTGGATGCGCTGCCCGCCGCGGATTTCGCCCTGTTCTCCAAAGCAGCGGAAGCGCCGTTTCTCCAGGAGGATCAGGTGTTCCTGCCCATGCACAGCGGTCTGATCCACTTTGCCCTGATGCAGCCGTATCTGTACGGGGACAAATTATATCTGGTGATCCCCACGGAGCTTCGGGCTCTCTGGAGCGATATTAAGCGCACCGATTATCCGGAACGGAAACGGCGGAAGGATCTGATCGACAGCTACGCCCAAGCTTGTGTCAAGCTGTATGGCGTTCTTCCCCTGGAGGAGTTTTTCTCCATTCTGAAGCAGCGCGGCGGAGAAAACCGTACGCAGGAGGCTGAAGATCTGTTGTCCGCTATGGCGGACGGCACCTACTATGCCATTGAGGACAAGCTGCTTTTGTACGCCGGTCTGGATGCGAAGGAAGCTGCGCCTTATCTTTCGGCCAGAGAAGGCCTGCCCCTCTATCTGCCTGCCCATGAAAAACTGCTTCGGCTGGGAGACGGCGCTTACTATGACGTCTTTCATGAGCTGGAGCTGTGGCGGCTGGAACTGGAGGAGGAATTCCGCTCGGCAGGGAAAGAGGATCCGGCGCGTATGGCAATGGATTTTGCGGATACCCTGTATGCGATCCTGCGAACGGAATTGGAGGACACGGAACACAAAGCGCTTTTCGAAGCCTTCGGTCTTGTCCCGGATGAGATCCGCGTTCGCCGGATCAAAGACAAGACGCGGCTCTGGTGTCTTTTTGGCAACACTCCGGATGAGCTTCTGCAGCTGATCCGAAAGGGCGAGCTTCGGCCGCCGGTGAACGGCCCCTGCCCCTGCGGCAGCGGCAGAAAATACAAAAAATGTCACGGCGCACCGTGACAGGATACGGAGACCCGGCGGGACGGAATCGTCCCGCCGGGTTTGTTGTTCCGTTACAGGTTCAGGATACAGAGGCCCGAAGTCTCCGGGCCGATCTCCAGCACGTTCCCCGGAAGCTCGGTACGCTCCGGGAACTTGCCGGTAAAATCCTCCAGCGGCATCAGAACGTTGAACCCCATCTCTCCCCGGCGGTAATGCATGGGTACGATCACCCGAGGCTGGAGCTGCTTGCATATTTCCGCCGCCTCATCCGGGCCGATGGTGAAAAACCCGCCCGTGGGGATCATCAGCAGATCCGCTTTCCGCAGCGTTTCGATCTGGTTTCGATTCAAGGCGCAGCCCTGATCTCCGAGATGTACGGCGCGGAAGCCTTCGTATTCCACCAGCGCGATCTGGTTCGGCCCGCGCTTTGCCCCCTTGTCCGGATCATGCCAGGAATCCAGCAGGGTCAGCCGGAAAGCCGGCTTTCGTCCTGAGAGCCTGACCCGGCCGGCGGCATTGTGGTCCCCATGCTGATGGCTGCAAAGGACCATATCCGATTCCAAATCCTTCGGGAGTTCGACGCCGGGCACGCTGCCGGGGCTGTAGGGGTCAAAAATGACGCTCCCGCCGGCACCCAGGTCCAGGCTGAAACAGGAATGTCCATACCAGGTCAGAATCGCCATAGCTCTGCTCCTTTCTTTCGCGACGGCGTTATTGCGGGCTGTCTTCCAGCCAGGCCTGGTTCAGCTTCCGCATCCGTTCAACATCGATCTTCACCGTCTCCCGGTCCTCGGTAAGAAGACCGTTGCGCTCCTGCGCCACATCGGAAAGCTGCGTATAAATGCAGCAGTCCAGTCCCTTGCTCTTCAACGGCAGGAGTTCGCGGCGATACAGATCGGTCAGCAGCTTCTCCAACCCAGCTTGATCCTTGGCTTTACGATAACTGAAAGAACCGCCTTTTCCGCTCAGATCCAGTCCGTATCCTCCGCATTCTGTGATCGCGCCGATCCGGCTGCTTTCCGGGCTGAATTTCAGTTTTTGGAAATAGATATGGCGGCTGCAGAAGTCTCCGCCGCCCTGATCATGCCAGCCGCTGGCTGCGTCGATCAGCCGGGTGGGATCCAGCTCCCGCAGACGCTCCGTGAGCCGACGAGTATCAAACTGTCCCCATCCCTCGTTGAAGAGAGTCCAGGCGATCACGCTCGGGCATGCCTGAAGTGTACGGACGATATCCGCCAGTTCCTCTTCGAATCGTTTCCTGCCCGGCTCATACTTCCGACCGAACCGTCCGTATTTCCGATCCTTCAGCTGCATCCCCAGGATCAGGGGCACATCCCTCGTCCAGAAGGGAGAATAGCTGTCTCCCCCATTGGGAATATCCTGCCAGACCAGCATGCCCAGGCGGTCGCAATGGTAATACCAGCGGAGCGGCTCGACTTTCACGTGCTTGCGCAGAAGGTTGAATCCCATTTCCTTCGCCGTTTCGATATCGAAGATCATCGCCTCATCTGAAGGCGCGGTATACAGGCCGTCCGACCAGTAACCCTGATCCAGCAGACCGCTGAGCCGGATCGGCTTCCCGTTCAGCAGCAGTCTGTTCCCTTCCCGGCGGACACTGCGCATGGCAAAATAACTCTTGACCAGGTCTTTCCCTCGTTTCAGCAGGATGTCATACAGGAACGGATTCTCCGGCGTCCAGAGGATGCAGTCGGGCAGACTGATCTCCGTCTTTCCCTCCTCAGAAAAGCTGCCGGTGCATATGCGCTTGCCGTCCGCAAACACGGCATAATCCGTCCCGCCGCCATCGGGGATCTCCAGCAGCACCCGTTCTTCCTCCGGATCGGGGGTGATCCGGAGCTCAGTGATATACTCCTCCGGCACGCTTTCCAGCCAAACGGTCTGCCAGATCCCGCTCTGGGCGGTGTACCAGATCCCGCCGGGATTGGAGGACTGCTTGCCGTAGCTGCCCGTTCCCAACTCCGTCCGATCCTCTGCAGAAACCAGGAGCCGGTTCTTCCCTGCTTTCAGCACGAAACGGGTGATATCCACTGTAAAGGGCGTATAACCGCCCGCATGCTCCCCTGCGAGATGGCCGTTGACATATACCTGGCAAATCTGATCCACCGCGCCGAAATTCAGGAAGAGACGCCCTTTGAAAAAGCCGTCAGGCAGGGTAAAGCTTCTGCCGTACCAGGCCTTCTCCCCCATGCCCGGAGAACGATCCGCTCCGGAAAGCGGTGCCTCGGGACTGAATGGCACAAGGATGCTGCCCTCCAGCTCTTCCGGGATCTGGTCCAGAGGACTGATGCCGAATTCCCATGTCCCGTTGAGATTCAGCCAATCCGGTCGCATGAACTGAGGCCGCGGATACTCATTCAGCGGCAGACGATCCTCCTCCGGTCTCCCCTGGCGAGTTGATCTGTCTCCTGCAAGATCCATAAGTCCGTTCCTCAAAGCGCCGTCCCATCGGGATGGAACAGGGGCAGCGGGGCCAGCACGATGATATCTTTTCGTTCAATGGCATCCCCTTCAGCCAAAACGGCCATTTTGCCCACGATATTGCCGCCGGCCTCCCGGACAAGCTCTTCCATCGCCCGAAGGCTCTCTCCTGTGGAGATCACGTCGTCGACGATGACGATCCGCTTGCCGCGCATTTTTTCCGCATCGGCGCTGTCGATGATCAGGGTCTGCACCTCTGCTGTGGTGATGCTGCGTACCTCAACTTTAAAAACGCCGCTCATATACGCCTTTGCCTTCTTACGGGCCAGGAGATAGGGAATGCCACTCTGCCGGCTCATTTCGTAGATCAGCGGAATGGCTTTGGCTTCCGGGGCAATGATGTAATCGCACTCCGGCATGCGCTTCAGCAGTTCGGCGGCTGCGTGGATCGTCAGCTCCACATCCCCGAACATGACAAAAGCGCCGATCGAGAGCTGATCGTTTACGGGAAGAACGGGAAGATCTCTTTCCAGGCCGGCAATATTCATTCGATAGACAGGCATGCTGTTTCCTTCTTTCTTTTCGGTACTGTTTCCGTTTCTTTTATGATTATATCAAGCAAAAACGTATTCTTCAATCTCTTTCGGGCAGATTAATCGTGAATCCATATCCGGAAAGGAACGGTAAGAATGACGGAACTGGAACGGGTGGACGCCTGGTGGCGGGCGGCGAACTATCTCACCGCGGCACAACTGTATCTGCTTGACAATCCTCTTCTCCGGCGGGAGCTGCGCAGGGATGACATCAAAAGAAAGATCGTAGGGCACTGGGGTACCTGTCCCGGGCAGAATTTTATCTACGCACACCTGACCAGCCTCATCCGAAGACACAGGCTGAACATGATCTATATCTGCGGTCCCGGACACGGAGGCGCAGCTTTGGCGGCAAATGTCTGGTTGGAGGGCACCTACTCCGAGTTATATCCGGATGTCAGTCCGGATGAAGAGGGGCTGCGCAGACTCGTACGACAATTCTCTTTTCCCGGCGGGATCCAGAGCCATGCGGCTCCGGAGCTGCCGGGCTCCATCAACGAAGGCGGCGAACTCGGCTACAGTCTGGCGCATGCCTTCGGCGCCGTGCTGGATGATCCCGGGCTGATCGCCGCCTGTGTCATCGGAGACGGCGAAGCGGAGACCGGCCCTTTAGCCGCAGCCTGGCAGTGCAGCCGTTTTCTGGATCCGGAGCATGACGGCAGGGTCCTCCCCATCCTGCACCTGAATGGATATAAGATCGCCAATCCCACGGTGCTGGCCCGGATCCCCCGGGATGATCTGAAGAAGTATCTGGAAGGCTGCGGATGGACTCCGCTGTTCGTGGACGTGGGCAGTGCCCTCGCCGCCCCCTCTCTGCCTCTGGAGCACGCCGCAATGGCAAAAGCACTGGAGATCTGCCTCCGGCTTCTGAAACGGGGGAAGTATCCGGTGCTGGTGCTCCGCTCACCCAAGGGGTGGACAGGCCCGTCAGATACCGTGGACAGCTTTCGAAGCCACCAGGTTCCCTTGGACGTCCTGGCCGAGGATGGGCCGGAAAAACTCGCCGCCTGGCTGAACAGCTACGGTCCGCATGAACTGTTCGACCCGAGCGGCGCGCCGAATGAAGAGATCCGCGCCCTGGCCCCATCCGGAGATCTGCGCATGGGGGCCAACCCCAGGGCAAACGGAGGCAGGCTGCTGCGAACCCTGCGTCTGCCGGACTGGCGCGAATACGTTTTCCCGGTGGAGGAACACGGGGAGCAGGACGCCGGCGACATGGGCGTTCTGGCTCCCTATGTGTCGGATGTGATGCGGCTCAACCGGGATGCGAAAAACTTCCGGATATTCAGTCCGGACGAAGCAATGTCCAACCGCCTGGGAGATGTGTTCCGGGAAACGGGCAGGCGCTGGATCCTGCCTCGAATGCCCGGAGATGAATTCTTGTCCCGGGACGGCCGTGTTATGGATTCCCTGTTATCCGAACATCTCTGCCAGGGCTGGCTGGAAGGCTATCTTCTCACCGGACGGCACGGGGTGTTCTGCAGCTATGAAGCCTTTATCCGCATTGTTGACTCCATGGTCTCTCAGCACGCGAAATGGCTGAAAGCCTGCCGGGAAATCCCCTGGCGGCAAAGCATTTCCTCCTTGAACTATCTCCTGGCGTCCAACGTCTGGCAGCAGGATCACAATGGTTTCACGCACCAGGATCCCGGTTTTCTGGATCATCTGGCCAACAAAAAGGCGGATGTGGTGCGCCTCTATCTTCCTCCGGACGCAAACTGTCTTCTTTCCTGCTTCGATCACTGCATCCGCAGCCGCAACTATGTGAACGTGATCGTCGCATCCAAACACCCCCGCCCGCAATGGCTCAGCCGGGATGAGGCCGCAGCCCACTGCGCCCAGGGCCTCGGGATCTGGCGCTGGGCTTCCAGCGACGGGGGATGCGAACCCGATCTTGTTATGGCCTGCTGCGGAGAGACGCCGACCCTGGAAACCCTGGCCGCGGTGACCATTCTGCGCGAAGCCTTTCCGGACCTGCGTCTGCGGGTGGTGAATGTGGTGGATCTGATGCGGCTTCAGCCCGCCAGGGAACACCCCCACGGGCTGGAGGACCAGGATTATGAAGCGATATTCACCCGAGACAAACCGATCCTCTTTGCCTTCCATGGTTATGCCAAGCTTGTGCATGAACTCACTTACCGTCGGAGAAATCCGCTGCTCCATGTCCGGGGCTACAAAGAGGAGGGCACCATTACAACGCCTTTCGATATGCGGGTGCAAAATGATCTGGATCGTTTCCATCTGGTCATGGATGCGGTCAAACTGATCCCGGAACTGAACAACCGGGGCGCGTTTCTCATCCAGGAAATGAAGAACAAGCTCCGGGCACACATGGATCACATCCGCAGATACGGAGAAGATCTCCCGGAGGTCCGTGATTGGCGCTGGCCCGGCAAGCCGCCGCACAGCTGAATCCCTCGCCTTCCTTGCGGACGTTTCCCCGTTGTGATATACTTTTCCCGTATTCGACTGATCATCGTGCCTGTTCGCCCAGTCGAGGGAGGCATTATCACTATGTATACCTGGATTTTTGAACGAGCCGTCTGTCCGTACCCCATTGACGGTCGCCTTTACCGCAGCTGCCTGATCCGCAGGCCTGCGCTGCTTCTGTATTTTTTCCCCAGACTCCTGGGTCTTCTCCTGAGCCTGTTCAGCAGCAAGCTCGGTTCGACCCTTCGCTGGAGCTTCCTTCGCCGTGTCCAGCCGCAGGACACCGCACGCTTCTGGAAGCGGCAGGCAAAACGGCTTCCCGCGCTGCCCGCAGCCTCCGGGCAGGTTTGGCTCACCCGTCTGCCGGAGGCGGCGGTGGCTCCACTGGCCGAATTGGCAGGGGCAAAACTGTACTCCGGCGGGACATGGAGCGAGCTCGCCCGTCAGGCAGACCTTCGGGCAGGACAGCGTTTCGCGGATGCCTGGCCTCCCTGTATCCGCAGGCGGGCAAAGGTGACCTATGTGCTGGGTCGGCGGATGATCCCGAAAGTTTCGGAGTATCTGCTTCGAAAACTGCTGCGGATCCTGTTTACGTTTTTTGCCCTGGTCATCATGGGAATCGGTATCGGCCTTTTGAGCCTGTATTTCGCAGCGGGCGATTATAAACTGGAAATGGTAAAGACCTATTTTGCCGTTCCCCTCATCCCCCTGCTGAACATCCTTCCCGTTATCACTCTTCTTTTTCTTCTGTACCTTCTGTTCAATCGGGCCCATCTGGCCCTTCTCTTCACCGGGATCCTGGTCCTGGGCTTTTCCCTGGCAAACTATTTCAAACTCTCCCTGCGCAACGACCCTCTGTTTTTCAGCGATCTGGCCTATGCCTCAGAAGGCGGCGGCATGGTCATTGCCCGATACGGCCTTTCTTTGAACTGGAAGATGGCCGCTGCCGCGGGGGTCTGCATCCTGGCGGTCATCTTTGCGTTTTTCTTCATCCGCGGCAGGCTGCGTTCTCCGCGCCTGCGATGCTTCCTGTTTTTGCTGCTCGCTTTGTTTTCCGTATGGGGCTGCAGGAATTACTACTTCAGCCAGGCGGTCTATGAATCCACCTCCAATAACGTTCTTGTCTCGCCCTGGTCCGCAACCGGCCAGTTTGTTTCCCGGGGATTCGTCTATCCTTTCCTCAGGAGCATCCAGGACGCAAAACGCTCCGAACCGGAAGGATACAGCGCGGACGCTGCCCGAACGATCCTGAATGCTTATTCGGACACGGATATCCCGGAGAGCAAAAAGGTACATATCGTGTCTCTGATGCTGGAGGCATACAACGATTTTTCCAAGTTCGGCGTCCCAAAACTGAGGGATTTCGTTTACGCTCCCATGCATGAACTGGAGTCCAGAAGCTATCACGGCGAACTGATCACCAACATCTTCGCCGGCGGAACGGTGGATACGGAGTGGAGCTTTCTGACGGGGTTTTCCGAAGCTTCGGATTTCCGGGCAGACTGCAACTCCTACGTCCGCTATCTGAAGTCTCAGGGATACTATGCCGAAGGCGGTCATCCCTGTTACGACTGGTTCTATAACCGGGGCAACGTCAACCGCTACCTCGGATTTGATGAATATTATTTCTACGAAAACAAATACGGAGCCGTAAACGGCTCCATCATCCGGGACGACCTGTTCATTCCGGATCTCTACGATATGCTCATGGAACATCTGGACTCTTCCGACGATCCCTATTTCAGCTTCAGCGTCACCTATCAGAATCACGGCCCATATGATGCGGATACCTATTGGTACGATTCACAGCCCGTTGTGAATGCAGGGTATACGGAAGCGGAATACAATATCCTTCGCAATTATTTCGCCGGGGTCGCCAACACGGGGAAGAATGTGGCGGAGCTGGCAGACAAGCTGGATGCGTTGGACGAGCCGGTGGTTCTGATCGTATTCGGAGATCATAACCCCTGGATGGGAAACGGCAACAGCATCTACCAGAGGCTGGGGGTGAATTTCGATTTCCGTACGACAGAGGGCTTCTGCAACTATTACTGCACGCCTTATATCATTCATGCCAACGATGCGGCAAGGGATGCTCTGGGTTTTGATTTCGTCGGCGAAGGGCCGAAGATCAGTCCCTGTTTTCTGATGAATCTGTTTTTCCGGCTGGCCGGTCTGGAAGGAAATCGATACATGCAGGTTGCAAATGAAATGATGGACGCTTCTCCCCTGGTGCATACCTATGAACTGTACTGGCAGAACAATGCCGTGACGGAAGCGCCGAGCGAGAAGATCCGGGAAGTCCTTCGCCGATTCCGCATCGCGCAGTATTACTGGCGCTGGACCGCTCCTGGAAAAACCCGATAGCATTTGCCTGCAAGAAGACACAAAAGGCGCTGCACTGAGGCCATGCCGCATGGCCGCCGGTGCAGCGCCTTTTGTCAGGATCGACTCCCGTTTTCAGTCAGTCATCATTTTGGCGGAGCACCCGCCGTCTGCGTCCGAACAGACGGCGGATTTCACGCCGTGCAAGAGGTGCAAGAGGATGGAGGTAACTTATGGAGGAATTATCCAAAAAGCGGAGCCGCATTCCGCTTCAGGAAGCAGAAATAATAAAGAACGGATGCCTCATTCCAAAAAAGGAAATTGAAGCATCCGTTATTCATGCAATCAATCCACGAGTGGACCGCTCGTGTTAACCCGCAGCATAAACTGCGAAACATACACTCGTAAGTCTTCTGACTCGCGATAGGGAGAAGAAACTCTCCTGCGCCCGATTCCTACCTTCCCAGGAAGATTCCCAGTGGCTGGCTTTCGCCCAGACTTTACGCCTTCGGATCGGTCTCACGCTTACAGCGTCGGCAACGCGGGGCTTTGCACCCCATTCCATCTACATCAGGACCTGATCAAACTGATCATACGGCCAAGATGACAAGTGCATTTAATTGTCGCTTGAACTGTGCCTATCATAGCATACCAGAATGTATTTGTCTATAGGTAAATGCATAGAATCTGAAAACAATTCTCGATTTTCCTATGCATCTCTACCGATAAACAAGACACTCAGTATCGGAAGCTGCCCCGATAGACCATCACCGCGTCTCCTGTCAGGGTCACGCCCGCATCGTCGTAGACCACCATCAGATCTCCGCCGCGCACTTTGACGGTCACGGTCTCCCCTTTCTCGCACAAGCCGTTTTCCACAGCCGCGATCACCGCAGCGCAGGCGCCGGTGCCGCATGCGTTGGTTTCCCCGTTTCCCCGTTCATAAACGCGCATTTTCAGCATATTTCGATTCACGACCCGGACGAACTCCGTATTCACCCGCTGGGGGAATATCTCGCCGTGCTCAAACAGCGGGCCAACCGTCTCAACCGGAAATCGGTCCACCCGTTCCACGAAGACGACGCAATGGGGGTTCCCCAGAGACAGGCAGCTGATGCTGTACCTGCCGTCGGCGATCTTCACCGGTCGGTCCAGGATCTGATCTCCCGGAAGATCCACGGGGATCAGAGCGGGACGGAACTCCGGCATGCCCATCTTCACCGTGACCAGGCTCACCTCTTCCCCGCTGGTATAGAGGCGCAGTTCCTTTACTCCGGCTGAGGTCTCGATCCGCATCTCTTTTTTTCTGACGCGGCCGCTGTCATACAGATACTTCCCAACGCAGCGGATCGCGTTCCCGCCCATGCCGCCGTCCGTGCCATCCCGGTTATAGATGCGCATACGGGCGTCCGCCACCTGGCTGGGGCCGATGAGCACGATCCCATACCCGCCGATGCCCCGGTTCCGATCACAGAGGCTCACGCTCAGGGATTCCGGACAGGATATCCCCTCCTCCGGCTCCTCGATAAAGATATAGTCGTCGCCCGTAGCCTGCATCTTGGCAAATTCCAGCGTCTGGCGAGCCGAACGCATATGGCTGATATCCACCAATTCCGTATTCTGCTGATTGAACCGGCCGGCGATCATGTCCGCCAGAGCATTTGCCGTATCCAGCGATGTGAAGCAGGGTATGGACCGAAGCAGCGCCCGCCGGTGGAGCGCGATATAATCCTCCACCGTGTCATCCATCAGTGCGCCGGTGTACACGATACAGTTGATCCATCCGCTGTCCAGCAGGTCGAAAACGTGGTCGCTCTCCCGGATGCTCTTTACCGTTTCCACGTCGATCCCCAGCTTGGTGATTTCCTCAGCCGTTTCCGGGGTAGCGTAAATGCGGAAATGCAGATCGTCCAGCTTTTTGGCCAGAGAGACGATCTCCGGCAGATCGTGACTGTCCACGCTCACCAGTACGCCCGGTTCCTGGTCGGTGCCCGGCTGCAGGGTCATCCCTGCGGAGGTCAGCCCCTTGAACAGCGCTTCCGGCAGCGTCCTGGCGATCCCCAGGACCTCGCCGGTGGACTTCATCTCCGGACCGAGGTAGGAGTTTACATCCGTCAGCTTTTCAAAAGAGAACACAGGCACCTTTACGGCGCAGTAGGGGGGCGGATTCAGCAGTCCGGGCTCATAACCCAGGTCCTTCAGCTTCGCGCCCAGCATCACCCGGGAAGCCACATCCACCATAGGCAGACCGGTGACCTTGCTGATGTAAGGCACGGTACGGGAAGCCCGGGGATTGACCTCGATCACGTAAAGACGGTTCCGGTAGATCAGGTACTGGATATTGACCAGGCCCTTTGTCCCCAAAGAGAGAGCCAGCTTCCGGGAACATTCTACGATCTCCTCTGTCATCATGTCGTTCAGATTGTAGGGGGGGTACACTGCGATGGAATCGCCGCTGTGTACGCCTGCCCGCTCGATATGCTCCATGATGCCGGGGATCAGGATATCCGTACCGTCGGAGATCACATCGACCTCCAGTTCGGTCCCCTCCATATACTTGTCCACCAGAACCGGGTTTTCGATCCCCTGAGCCAGAATGCGCTCCATATAACGTCGGGCATCCGCTGCGTTATGGATGATCTGCATGTTCTGGCCGCCGATCACATAGGAGGGACGAAGCAGCACCGGATAACCCAGCTCCTCCGCCGCCGCCAGGGCCTCGCCCAGGGTGTTCACGCCCTTGCCCTTGGGACGGGAGATCCCCAGTTTTTCCAACAGCTGGTCGAAGCGCTCCCGGTCCTCTGCCAGGTCGATGCCCGAGGCGGAGGTCCCCAGGATGGTGATCCCCTGCTTATCCAGGAATTCCGTCAGAGCGATGGCCGTCTGTCCGCCGAAGGCTACCACGACCCCCACCGGCTGCTCCACCCGGATGATCTGCATCACATCCTCCGGTGTCAGCGGCTCGAAATACAGCCGGTCTGCGGTATCATAGTCCGTAGAGACCGTTTCCGGGTTATTGTTCACGATCACCACGTCATACCCCATCTTCTGGAGGGTCCAGACGCAGTGTACGGAGGAATAATCGAATTCAATGCCCTGTCCGATACGGATGGGGCCGGATCCCAGGACCATCACGACGGGCTTTCCGGACCGGCGGAAGCTTCTGGATTCGCAGACTTCGTCCGCCGTCGCATAGAAATAGGGCGTCTCCGCGTCCATTTCCGCGCCGCAGGTATCCACCATCTTGTATGCCGCCCGGAATTCCGGCAGTTCCCGGGCTCCGGATATACGCCGGATGGCCGCATCCGTATAGCCCAGCCGTTTTCCTTCCCGGTAAAGCGCCGGAGTCAGTCCCTGCTCAAGGGCTGCCTCATACTCGGCGAGACGGCGGATGCTCCGCAGGAACAGCAGGTCGATCCGGGTGATCTCATTGATTCTTTCCAGGCTGATCCCCTTCCGGATCGCTTCATATACGGTGAAGAGACGGCGATCATCGCATTTCTTCAGCCGTTCCTCCACCGGTTCATTCGTCAGCGGTTCCGCCCGAAGGGTGTCCAGATGGATCTCCGCTCCCCGCACCGCCTTCATGAGCGCCATCTCGAAACTGCTGCCGATGGCCATGACCTCGCCCGTCGCCTTCATCTGCGTACCCAGCTTATGGGATGCGCCGGGGAATTTGTCAAAGGGCCATTTGGGGAACTTCACCACGATGTAGTCGATGGTAGGTTCAAAGCATGCGCAGGTTTTTCCGGTGATGTCATTGGGGATCTCATCCAGCGTGTAGCCCAGGGCCAGCTTCGTGGTGATCTTGGCGATGGGGTACCCCGTGGCCTTGGATGCCAGAGCCGAGGAACGGGATACCCGGGGATTCACCTCGATCACGGCATATTCCATACTATCGGGATCCAGGGCAAACTGACAGTTGCATCCGCCCACGATCTCCAGAGCGGAGATGATATTGAGCGCAGCGCTGCGGAGCATCTGGAACTCCTTGTTGGCCAGCGTAAGGGTGGGGGCGACGACGATGCTGTCCCCGGTATGCACGCCAACCGGGTCCACGTTCTCCATGCTGCAGACGGCGATCACGTTGCCCGCGCTGTCCCGCATGGTTTCAAACTCGATTTCCTTCCACCCGTAGATATACTTTTCCACCAGGATCTGGGTAATGGGAGAAGCGTCCAGGCCGGTCTGCGCCACGACGCGCAGTTCCATCTCCGAATAAGCCACGCCGCCGCCCGATCCGCCCAGGGTGAAGGCCGGCCGTATGATCACCGGATATCCGATCCGTGATGCGATACGAAGGGCGGCATCCAGATCATTGGCGATGTCGGAAGGGATCACCGGCTCGCCGATGGCTTCCATGGTCTCTTTGAAGAGCTTGCGGTCCTCCGCTTTATCGATGGCTTCCGCATTCGTTCCGATCAACCGGACGCCGTGAGACTGCAGAAACCCCTCCGCATTGAGCTGCATCGCCAGGGTAAGGCCCGTCTGCCCGCCCAGGCCGGCCAGAAGACTGTCCGGTTTTTCCTTCTCGATGATCCGTTTGACAGAGGCGGTGGTGAGAGGCTCCAGATAGATCTCATCGGCAAGGGCTTTATCCGTCATGATGGTGGCGGGATTGGAATTAACCAGCACCACGCTGACTCCTTCGCTTTTCAGCACCCGGCAGGCCTGGGCGCCGGCATAATCGAACTCCGCCGCCTGCCCGATCACGATCGGGCCGGATCCGATCACCAGCACCTTTTTGATGCTTTTATCCCTCGGCATGCTTTTCGCCTCCCATCAGCGCGCAGAAACGGTCGAACAGGAACGCCGTATCCGCAGGTCCCGCGCAGGCCTCCGGATGAAACTGGACGGAGAACGCCCGAGCCTCCGGGTAGTCCACACCTTCACAGGTCTTGTCGTTTGCCTGGATATAGCGCACCACGCCGTTCTTCAGGCTTTCGGAAACCACGGCATATCCGTGATTCTGGCTGGTGATATAGGTTCTTCCCCCTGCCAGGTCGCGGACGGGCTGATTTGCGCCCCGATGACCGTATTTCAGCTTCACTGTCTCTCCGCCCTGGGAGAGAGCCATGAGCTGGTGTCCCAAACAGATACCGAACATGGGAATCTGACCGAACAACTTCCGCAGTTCGGCGATCGGCCCCGCATTTTCAGCCGGATCTCCTGGGCCGTTGGAGAGCATCACGCCGTCATAGTTTCCAGCCAGGATCCGCTCTGCCGGAGTGTCATAGGGATACCGTTCAACGGTGCAGCCTCTTTTGCAGAGCTCACGGAGGATATTTCTTTTCTCCCCGTAATCCAGCAGGGCAACGCGGAACCGCTCTTCGCCCACCGCAGGATAGGTTTCCTCCTCGGGGGTAGATACGCAGGCTACCGCATCGATGATCCGGAAAGCTTTGACCGCCTCCAGGGACTCCGGCGGGGTATCGCAAAGAATGGCGTTCATCACCCCGTGCTCCCGGATGATCCGGGTGATCTCCCGGGTGTCCACCCCGGAGATCCCGGGCACGCCCCGTTCCTTGAGAAATTCGTCCACCGTGCCTTCCGAGCGGAAATTGGACGGCTCATTGCAGAGGTCCCGGACCACATAGCCCCGTACCTGACAGTTGCCCTCAAAATCTGCGGGGATGATCCCGTAGTTGCCGATGGATGGGAAGGTCTGAAGCACGATCTGTCCGTAATAACTGGGATCCGTCAGGGTCTCGATATAGCCGCACATGCCGGTGGTGAAAACGAGTTCTCCCACCCGCTCCGCATCGGCGCCGAACGCCCGACCTTCAAAAACCTGTCCGTCCTCCAGGATCAGATATCTTTTCTTCATACTGCCTCAGCTCCTGCAAGGGTGGCCGCCATCACCGCCTTGATGGTATGCATCCGGTTTTCCGCCTCCCGGAACACAACGGACTGCGGCCCCTCAAAGACCTCGTTGGTCACCTCCATGCTGTCCCGATGGAAACGCTCGCACATTTCCCTGCCGATCGTCGTTTTCTTGTCATGATAAGCGGGCAGGCAATGCATGAATACGGCGCTTTCGGGAGCCATATCCATCAGTTCCCGGTTCACCTGATATGGGCCAAGGACCCGGATCCGCTCTTCCCAAACCTCCGTCGGTTCGCCCATGGAGACCCAGATATCCGTATAGATCGCATCCGCTTCCTTTACCGCTTCTTTGGGATCGGTACAGAAGCACAGGGTGGCTCCGGTCTCCTCAGCGATCTTTCTGCACTGCGCCTGCAGCTCAGGCGCAGGAAAATACCCCTCCGGCGCGCATGCGGTGAAATGCATGCCCATCTTTGCGCAGCCCACCATCAGAGAATTACCCATATTGAAGCGTGCGTCCCCCATATAGGTGAAGTGCAGTCCCTTCAGTTTTCCGAACTGCTCCCGAAGGGTTAGAAAATCCGCCAGGATCTGGGTGGGATGGAATTCATCCGTCAATCCGTTCCACACGGGCACGGAGGCGTATTCCGCCAGCTCTTCCACAATGCTCTGGCCATAACCCCGGTATTCGATCCCGTCAAACATGGTGGAAAGCACCCGAGCTGTGTCCGCAATGCTCTCCTTCCTGCCGATCTGGGAACCGGAGGGGTCCAGATAGGTCACGCCCATGCCCAGATCCCTGGCCGCCACCTCGAAGCTGCACCGGGTCCGGGTACTGGTTTTTTCAAAGATCAGCGCGATCTGTTTGCCTTCGCAGAGTTTATGGGCAACGCCGCTTTTTTTCTCCGCTTTCAGCCTGGCTGCCAGATCGATCAGACCGCCGATCTCCTCCGGAGTCAGATCCAGCAGCTTGAGAAAATCTTTTCCTTTCATATCCATCGTCTTTCTCCTTATTCGCCGCAGGCTTCCCGAATGACCTGTACCGCGGCAGAAAGCTGCGCCTCCGGGATGTTCAGCGCCGGCAGCAGCCGCACCTTCGTTTTTGCGGAGATCACGAGCACGCCCTTTTCCCGGCAGGCCGCGATCACTTCAGCGCAGGGTTTTTCCGTTTCGATGCCCAGCATCAGCCCCAGCCCGGTGATGCTCTTTACACCAGGTGCTCCCTCCAGGCCTTTTCGGATCAAATCGGATCGCTTCTCCACACCGACCAGGGCGGCGTCGTCAAGCCGGTTCAGAATGCTCAGCGCCCCCGCGCAGCAGACGGGATTGCCGCCGAAGGTGGAACCGTGACTTCCGGGCGTGAGCACGTCCTTCGCCTTCTCTCCGATCAGGGTCGCGCCCAGGGGAAGGCCGCCTGCCAATCCCTTTGCGGTGCTGACCACGTCCGGCTGGATGCCGTAATGCATATAACCGTAAAGCTTTCCGCTGCGGCCGTTGCCGATCTGCACCTCGTCCGCCATGAGCAGGATATCCTTTTCCGCCGCCAGTCGGGCTGCAGCTTGTACGAAATCCCGATCCAGCGGGATCACGCCTCCTTCACCCTGTACGACCTCCATCAGGATGCCGGCGCAGGGATGGGTATTCACCGCCGCCTCCAGGGCGGATATGTCGTTGGCTTCCACATAAAGGAAGCCCTCGGTCAGTGGAGTGAAATCCTTATGAAATGCTTCCTGCCCCGTGGCGGCCAGCGTGGTCAGAGTTCTTCCATGGAAGCTGTTGACCAGCGTGACGATATAAAAATGGTCTTTCCCGTATTTCTCCTGGGCATATTTCCGGGCGACCTTGATGGCGCACTCGTTGGCCTCCGCACCGGAGTTGGAGAAGAACACCTTTTTCATCCCGGTCCTGGCGCAGAGTTCCTTCGCCAGCAGGATATCCGGCTGGGTATAAACCAGGTTTGAGGTGTGCTGTACCTTGGTCAGCTGATCCGTGACCGCCTTGACCCATACGGGATCGGAAAAGCCGAAGGTATTCACCGCAATTCCGCCGGAAAGGTCGGTGTAGGCTTTGCCCGCATCATCCCAGACGGTGGAGCCTTCTCCACGAACCAGGGTGACGGGAAAACGGGAGTAAGTATTGGCCAGGTAAGTTTTGTCCAGTTCCATCCAGTCCATGATATACCTCCTAACGGTTGACGAACATGGTGCCCAGGCCTTCATCGGTCAGGGTCTCGATCAGGATCGCATGGGGAATGCGTCCATCCAGGATAAAGACCTTCTGTACGCCCCAGTGAATGGCGTTGATGCAGCATTCCACTTTGGGGATCATACCGCCGTTGATGATCCCCTGCTGCACCAGAGCCGGCGCCTCGCTCACGCCGATCTCGGGGATCAGCGTGGAAGGATCGTCTTTATCCCGCAGGATGCCGCAGATATCCGTCATGGAGATCAGGCATTCCGCACGCAGTGCGCCGGCGATCTTCGCTGCCGCCGTATCCGCATTGATGTTGTAGACGTTTCCCTCATTGTCGCAGCCCAGGGTGGAGACCACAGGGATGTAACCGCGATCCAGCATATCCAGCAGGGGCTGAACGTTCACGCTGGTGATCTCGCCCACGTAGCCCAGTTCGGGATCCCGGATCGTGGCTTCGATCAGATGCCCGTCCATGCCGGACAGACCGATGGCCTTTCCGCCTTTGTTCTGGATGAGATTCACCAGGCTTTTATTGACCTTGCCGGCAAGCACCATCTGAACGATCTCCACCGTTTCCTGATCGGTGACCCGAAGGCCGTTGACAAATCGGCTCTCTTTCCCCACCCGGCGAAGCATTTCCGTGATCTCCGGACCGCCGCCGTGGACAAGGACTACCTTCACCCCGATGAGATTCAGCAGGACGATATCCCGCATGACGGAATCTTTCTTTTCCTCATCGATCATGGCATTTCCGCCGTATTTGATAACAGCGATCTTGCCGGTATACTCCTGAATATACGGCAGCGCTTCCACCAGGATGGAGGCCCGCTGCGCATTGGTGATATCCATATCGATCCCTCCTCTCAGGTCCTGTAATCCCCGTTGATCTTCACATAGTCATAGGTCAGGTCGCAGCCCCAGGCGGTTGCCGACTCCTCGCCCATATGCATATCGGAAAGGAAACGCACCTTATCCTCAGAGAGGATGCGCAGGGCCAGTTCTTCGTCAAAGGGCAAGACCGCGCCGTCCTTGCAGAAGACGACCTCCCCGTTTTCGCCGATCATGCGGATCTCGGTCCGCTTGGGGTCAAAAGCCGGTCCCGCATAGCCCAAGGCACAGAGTATCCGCCCGCAGTTCGCGTCTTTGCCGAATACCATCGCCTTTACCAGGCTGGAAGAGACGACCGACCGCGCCAGCACCCGGGCATTCTCCTTTGTATCCATATGGACTACGGCAGACTCGATGAGCTTCGTAGCCCCTTCGCCGTCTGCGGCCATCTTCATGGCGAGCTCCCGGCAGACGGAATAGAGGGCTTCTGCAAACACGCGGCAGTTCTCATCCTCCGCCGCGAGGGGCTTGTTGTCGGCCATCCCGTTTGCAAGAACCAGAAGGGTGTCGTTGGTGGAGGTATCCCCGTCTACCGAGATCATATTGAAGGTATCGGCAACGATCCCGCTGACCAGCTTCTGCAGCAGGGATTTCTCTATCGCGCAGTCGGTGGTGATGTAAGCCAGCATCGTGCACATGTTGGGGTGGATCATGCCGGAGCCCTTGCTCATTCCCCCAATGGTCACCGGTACAAAACCCGTGCCGTCAGCGTTCGGCAGTTCGATCACCACAGCGGTCTCCTTGTTCACCGTGTCGGTGGTCATAATGGCCCGGCTGGCTTCGGTCCCCTTCTCCAGACTGCAGCCCAGATCGTCTGCCAGCAGACCGACGCCCTTTTCGATCCGCTCCAGAGGGATCTGCATGCCGATGACTCCGGTGGAGCCCAGCAGGACGGAGCGGGCCGGAATATTCAGCCGTTCCTTCACGGCCTCGGCTGTCTTTTCGCAGATGCGCATACCCTCTGCGCCGGTTCCGGCATTGGCGATGCCGGAATTGACCACCACGGCCCGCACCGTCTGTTCGCTCTGTACGATTTCCCGGTCCCACAGGACCGGCGCGGCTTTCACCACGTTGCTGGTAAAAGTGCCCGCTGCGGTACAAGGTGCGTCGGAACAGATCATCGCCATGTCGGTCCGGTCCCGATATTTGATCCCCGCCTTGCAGGATGCGGCGGAGAAGCCCTTGGCAGCCGTCACGCCGCCGGGAATCTTACGTATTTCCATTTTCATCACCTATAAACTGAGTTATATTGTTTTCATTCAAAACGAATTCATAGTAGTTTGCGTCAACCTGGGTCCAGCCGATGTTCCTCCAGAAGGCATTGCCCACGTCGTTGCGGCGGAATGCGATCAGGGAGACCTTGTTGATCCCCATTCTGCTCAGCTCCCGCATGCAGTAAGCCACCATCAGGGTGCCGATTCTGTGACGCCGCCAGGGCTTTGCCACGCACACGTGGTACAGCGCGCCCTGCCGGCCGTCAGACCCGCAGAGGATGGAGCCCACGATGCGCCCGTCCACCTTGGCGACCACGCTGGTGGTCGGGTTGCGCCGGATAAAGCGTTCGATATCCTCACGGGAGTCATCCAGCGTACGGATCCCGAAGCCGGAGATCGTCATCCAGAGAGCCCGGACCTCATCGTAATCCGCAATGGTCATCGGCTCCATCTGTACTTCGCTCATCATGATCTCAGATCACCAGCCCGCATGTTTCGTCGACCCCAAGAGTAAGGTTCATATTCTGAATGGCCGCGCCGGATGCGCCCTTGCCCAGATTGTCATAGATCGCCGTAAGCAGAATCCGTTCCTCGTTCCCGCTTACGGAAACCGCCATGCAGTCCTTCCCGGTGAACAGATTCGAGGCCAGGAATCCTCCTTCCTCCATTGTCTCCAGATAAAAGAGGACCGGGCCTTTGTATTTTTTCGCATAAACTGCCCGGATGTCATCCGGACCGGCGCCATTCTGCAGTTGGCTGCGGAACAGGGGAACGGTGACTTCCATGCCGCTGTAGAAATCCGCCACGATGGGGCAGAAAACGGGAAACTCCGTCAGTCCTGTGATATGACGCATTTCTTTCAAATGCTTATGCTGCTGCGTCAGGCCGTACTGCCGGGGAGAATCCAAGTGCGGATCGCGTCCCTCCCGGGTGTAATCGGCGATCATGCTTTTTCCGCCGCCGCTGTATCCTGTAAGGGAGTGGCAGGTCAGAAGCGCATCCGGCGCCAGGATGCCCGCTTCCACCAAAGGCCAGACCAGGGCAATAAAGCCGCTGGCATGGCACCCGGGAACGGCGATGCGTTTTGAATGGGTGATCGCTTCTTTTCGCTCCTCGCTGAGCTCCGGGAAGCCATAGCACCAGCCCTCCGCAGTCCGATGGGCGGTGGAGGTATCCAGAACGATGGCCTCCGTCTGATCGATCAGCGATTCCGCCTCAATGGCAGCGGCATCCGGCAGGCATAAAAATACCACGTCCGCCTGCTTCATGGCCTGCAGTCGGCACTCCGGATCCTTTCGCTGTTCATCCGGCAAAGTCAAGATCTCCAGATCGCTCCTGGCATTCAGCCGGTCATGGATGCGCAGGCCGGTCGTTCCGGCGCTGCCATCGATGAACACCTTCTTCATCGTCATCACACTCCGCTCCCATGTCCTTGCATATAGTTTCATTGATTCTGCGATTATATTCATTATTTTCGGATATGTCAAGCCCTGTCCGAAATATTATTCATAATTTTGCGTTTTCATCGCATATATTCCCTTTCCCGATCCTTTGGGGCGTCCTGATCGCGCAGAAATGCTTGACCGGCAGCGCCGGCAAAGCTTCCAGGGGCCTCCGGCTGCCCGGAAGCCCCTGCTGGATGCAATGTTCATGTTTCTTCCCGAACGACCCTCAAGGCGCCATGCAGGCATGCTCCTGCGCACCGAAAGCAGCGGATACAGCGCCGGATCTCATAACTCAGGTTTCCCGCTTCATCCACGCCCAGTGCATTCTGCGGGCAGATCGCGATACAGCCGAAACAATGGCGGCACCGCGCGGCGTCCCAGCTCAGGAATACGGTTTCCCGACCCATAAGTCTCCTTTCCGATAGGAAAAAGCCGTCTGCGGTCTGACCGCAGACGGCGAGTCTGCTTGCTGTCCGGCCGATCAGGCCAGCGCGATGCGGCTGTACTTATAGATCGCCTTGGTAAAGCGGGGATCGCCGAAGAAGGAGGAAACCACAAAGGGCTTCTCCGCAAAGTCGGCGGCGTATTTCTGCACGAAGGCGTCGGCGGCAGCCTCCACGTCCGCGTCGCTGGCATCGGGGCCCAGCGCCGGAGGCGCGATGGAGAACATGATCTTATCGCCGTACTTATCCCGGAGCATATTGACGTCGTTCATGGTCTGCGGATACCACATATCCACGCCGGCATAGATCATGGCGGGGACAAGGAGTTCATTCTTGCCGCAGCAATGCTGCTGGAACCACATGCCCTTGGAATGGCAGTAATCCGCGATGCGCTTGATGTAGGGAGCGACCATCTCCAAGCACACATCCAGGGAGAAGAAGGGGGCGCGCTGGCTGCCCCAGTCGTCGTGGAAGACGATGCCGTCCAGCTTCAGGATGTCCAGGTAATGGTCGATCATGCTCTCATACATCTCGCAGAGCTTGGTGAAGAGGGCATGGACCGCGTCCTGCTGTTCCTCGTCGATCAGCGCCAGAGCGGCGTTCTCGAAATCCATAAAGCTGATGAGGCGCTCGAAAATGCCGTTCTGGAAGGTGACGTGCAGGCTGCGGGTGGACTCGTTCAGCACGCTGTTCAGCCGACGGCACTCATCCCAGTCCAGAGCGTCGATATCCGGGAATTTGATGACTTCAGGCCAATCGTTGGCATCCAGAAGGGTGGGATTGCCGGGCTGCACCATGCTGCCGCCCACGGTGGGGACATAGACCCAGTCGATGCCGAACAGGTCCTTCCCGCCCTTTTCCTCGTCCTTGTAGGGAGGGCCCATGTCCATGACCTCTGCCCGGGCGACGTGGTCCAGGTTGGTCCGGGACTCCAGATTGCAGAAATCCGAGGAGCTTGGGAACCAAAGGGGCTTTTCTCTCTTGACACAAAGCGCCAGGTTCTCCTTGGGCGTGATGGGGGTGTTGTACTTGGGTACGCTGCGGCCAAAGAACCTCCCGCCGAAGGAGGTGGTGTTGATGTGTTCGCCTATGACCTTGAACTCATCTTCGGAAAAGGGTACTCTGTTCATGTTCAACCTCCAAGATATGTATTCCTTCTTGCACAAATTTTGATGTTTTATTTTACCTTATCTGTTTGCCCTTTTCAACCGCTTTCGCAAAATTCCTCTCATCCGTTTGACAAAGGCAGTCCGCTATGCTAAACTCCATTTGCTTCGATCCGCAGGCGCCGCGTCTGCGGCGGAGCTTAAGATCCGGAGGGTTACCGAAGCGGTCATAACGGGGCGGTCTTGAAAACCGTTAGGGGGAAACTCCACGCGGGTTCGAATCCTGCACCCTCCGCCATGCAAAAGGCACTTGCGAAAGCAAGTGCCTTTTGCAATGATGTGCGCTGCGCGCATGATGTGTACCTGCTGGCACATGAGGGCAAACATCACATCATTGCGGACGAAGTGACGCAACGTCATTTCGGAGCAAAGCGAAGAAACATCATCACGCGCATTGCGCCGACGTCTTCAATTCCTTCGAGAGTTCGAATCTATCTGTTATAAACAGGAATTCATCTTTCCATACTTAAAAATCCGGAAGTGAGTACAGGCAGCAGAACAAGAAAAGCGGCGTCTTCTGGAAAAGTCCGTTAACTACGAAAATCCGAACGCCGCAAGTTCACTCTGAATCTCAAAATCCCGGGAGCAATGCTCCCGGGACTATTTTCGACAGGTTCAGAGCTCAGTTACTCAGATACTTTGCCAGAAACGCTTCTGTTTCCTCGCTCACCTGGATGTCTCCCATGTTCTGCCCGTTCCAGTCATCCAGCTTCTTCGCGATTCGTTTGACGCCGTCCCGATAGACATCGGTATCTGTTTCCACGGCCATCAGGAGGTTAAAGGCCGTCTGCCATGCGGAAGGATCCGATGACACGTAATCCACGTATTTTTCGACCATTTGGAGACCTTTCTCCATACGATTTGTGCTGAAATAATACCGAGCCAGATAGATCGGCACCGTATTGGAACTCACCCCGGACAAACGTTCGGCATATTCATCCGCCTGGATCCTCGTTGCCAGGTTTACATCCGAATCCATGGTATTATTGACATAGGCCAGCGCATAGTCTGCCCACTCGAACTTATCCAGCCTTACAGCAGTTACCACGGAATTCAGGGTAGGCTGGCGCTCCAGAAGCCGATCGGCCGCAATATTGCAGGCGACAAAGATCCCGTAGATAAAGATGCAGGCTGCCAAAACCCCCATCACGATGTTTTTTGCCAGCTTGGAAAGGCTGGGCTTGGGCAACGCGGAGCCGCAGCAAAGATTGATCAGCGCGAACACTCCATAGGCCATGGGAAGATAGACGAATGTGGAGAACACCACCTCGACCGCTGCATGTCCCGCCATGAATACCAGGGCTGCGCCCAGGACGGGAGCATAGGGCTGAGACTTCCTGGAGCGCCAGATCGCAACAGCAGAGATGACCAGCAGCGCCAGGAACAGGACCAGGCCCACGATACCGACCTGCACAAGCACTTCGATATAGTGATCATGGGCATACTTTGTTTCATAATAGAAGGTCTGAACGCTCTTGATCCCGTTCTCATAGGCGCCCATGCCAAGGCCGATTATTGGACTGCGCTTGAAGAGCTTGATGCCGTCTTCAAAGAAGACCAGCCGCTGGATCGCGTTTTCATTCGCAAGAAGGCCCTGGAGACGGTTGGCCATAAACCCGGGAAGCAGCAGGTATTTCAAGGGGATCTTCTGACCGCCGACGGAAGCCGCTTCGATGGTTACATTCTTCTTGGCGCTGAAGGTAAAATACTGGACCAGGCTGTCCTCCGGAACGGTAAAGGTCGCTTTCGTTGCTTTTCCGTAATACAGGCGTTCACTGGTATGGAGCATCGTTTCCCGCTTGTTCTGACTGACGATCCGCACGGTCACCGAACCGCTCGCCTGAATATCCATGGAATACTCTCCGGGCTCCAGATACATTGCTCGGCGCAGAGTGACTCCCTTGGAGACTTCTCCCGCTCCGGTGATGTTCCAGGCGACGATCACATAAGCTGCGATCAGGACAAACACCGCTGCAAGGGTATACGGGATGATCTTGCTGCGTTCGTTGAGCCAGGCAGAGATCCTCTTGCCTGCAAAAAGGTCCAGGACGCACAGCAGCGCCGCGCCGACGACCGCACAGGCCAGCGGGATGGGCTGGATGCCGCTCCATTCCCGGAAAGAGGTCGTGGAGATCAGGCCTGCTGAAATGATGACCAGCAGCAGCGTCTCCAGCATCAGGATCAGGTTCCCTCCCCGCTTTTCTCTGGGAAGCAGGAACAGGAACACCAGGAAGGCCACCAGGATAAAAATGCTTGCGCCAAGGCTGAATGCGAGAAGAAAAGCCAAGGCGTTGATATAGAGCAGGACCAGGTAATAATTCCGTTCCGAACGTTTTTCGACTTCTGACGCCAGGCCAAGTGAAAGCAGTACGGCGATCCCTGAAAAACCGGCGAAAACATTCGGGTTCGTGAACAGGGAGGTCATGCGGTTCCCGGCCTCCACACCGCTCAGCCAGGTATACTCGTCTGTAAACAGAGTCAGGAAGCCCAGCACCGCACCGCTGATCAGGCGAGTGGAAAGGAGATCGATGCTGATCAGGCTGCCCAATGCTCCGCAAACAGCCAGCGCTGCGGCTGCCCGGGTGCCGGGACGTTTTTCCTGAACGGGAGACATCGTCAGGATGAGCAGGACCAGGCAGAAAGCGGATAATACTTTCAAAAACTCCCGAAGGGCAAACTTGCCCGAAATGGCATAAAAACTGGAAATGCCGTTCATGATGACGAACAGGGACAAGGCCAGGAACGGGAGGAATATCCGCTCCCGTATAACGTTTCTCCTGAAAGCGATGGCAAGCAGACTCAGCACCGCCAGGGCAAGCGACACGGTCTTGATCGTATCCTGTGCGCACAAGCACACGGCGAGAAAATACAGACATCCAAAACCCAGTGAGATCAAAAGTGATGCCCGAAGTGAAATCTGCTTCTCCCGAATCATGGCTTGCTGAAGCTCGCTCTTTTTCGCAGATTTTTTCCCTATGGTGATCACCCCATATCTGAAAGAGAAAGCGGCGGCAACGCTTCGTTTCCGTCGTCTGCTCAAATTGTTTTTCAGATTATCATATTTCATTCTCTCAGTCAAGGGCGCGCATTTCTCTCTTCTCCGGGAAAGTTTACGATTCTTTCATAGACATTCCCGTTCAATTCCTGTAATATAAGGATTACCCAACGGTATGAAAAAAGGAGATCATCATGAAGCTGCTGCAGGGCTTCCAGGATCGGGTCGACCGTTTTCTTTGGAAGCACCCCAATTTTGGGATCCGAAACCTGATGCTCTATATCGTCATCGGGAACGCGCTGATCTATCTGCTGTCCATGATGGACAGGAGCTCGACCCTGGTATATTATCTGGTTTTCTCCGCTGACAGGGTCCTGCACGGAGAAATCTGGCGGCTCATCAGTTTTGTTTTCGTCCCCCGCACCAGCAGTATCCTCGGTCTGGTACTGATGCTGTACTTTGAGTACTTCATCGGAAGATTGCTGGAGCAGGCATGGGGCAAGGGTAAGTTTACCGTATATTATCTGTTGGGAATGGCTTTTATCATTCTCTATTCCTTTTTCGTACGGTTCATTTTCGGTCGGGATGTCATGGCGGATGCCACCTACCTCAACCTGAGCATGTTTTTCGTTTTCGCCACCCTTTGGCCGGAAAACCGGGTCCTTCTCTTCTTCATCATTCCCATAAAGGTAACCTGGCTGGCCTATGCGGAAGCCATCCTCTATCTCTATATCATGATCAGCGGCCGTACGCTGCTTCCTTTGATCGGCATCCTGAATTATTTCCTCTTTTGCGGGGATGAGCTTTATTACCGGATACAGCCCCTGTTTCGCAGGTTCTTCGGCCATGGCGCGGAATTCCGCCGGTCTGCAAAGCAGGCGAAGCGGGATGTGAAGGCCCTTCCGTATATTTACAAATGCGCCGTATGCGGCAGGACGGATACCGAATACCCTGAGCTGGAATTCCGGTATTGCTCCCGCTGCGTCGGATACCATTGTTTCTGCGAAGATCATATCAACAGTCATGTACACTTTACCAGCTGACCCGTTGACAGGCGCTGGATTTTGAAAAGGAGGATAGGTTGATGAAGTACGTCTGCGTTTGCGGTTATGTCTATGATCCCGCCGTGGGAGATCCGGAAAACGGTGTGGCTCCCGGAACTCCCTGGGAGGAGGTCCCGGAAGATTGGGTCTGTCCTGACTGCGGTCTGGGCAAGGACTCTTTCGAAGCCCAGTAACAAAAATACAGAACCGGGAGAAACGGGTTCCATTCCGTTTCTCCCGGTTTTGTTATTTCCTTATGGTCAATCCCGGAACAGCTGAGGAACGTAATCCCGCAGGCACTCCCGCCATACGCCCCATACGTGTCCGCCGTGGTAAAGATGCCGGTCCTCACGGACCCCCTTCTGCTTTACGATCTCATCGTCCTCCAGGAAGGTGCTGAGGAACTGATCCCGATCCCCGCAGCCGCGGAAGAAGACCTTATAGGTCTCCCCGAACTTTTTCGCGTCGTCCATGGCTTTCAGATGCACATTGTCGTCGGGGAAGATATTCCGCAGGAAACCGGAGAACAGGCCGATATAGGCGAACAATTCCGGATGAGTCATGGTGGTGATGCTGGTCTGGACGCTGCCCATGGAAAGTCCTGCCATAGCCCGATCCTCCCGCCGGGAAGACGCCCGGTAGCGCCCTTCCACAAAGGGGATGAGATCCTCCACAAGCAGCTGGGTGAAGCGGTCGGAGCGAACCTGCCCATCCACCTGAACCATGCCGTTTGCCATGACGACGATCATTTCCTTCGCCTTATCCTCCGCCAGGAGATTGTCCAGGATCCAGTTGGTCTTGCCCTGGTGGATCCAGCAGGTCTCATTCTCCCCGTGGCCGTGCTGCAGATACAGCACAGGGTATTTTTTCGTGTCAGTGAAGTACCTGGGAGGCAGGTAAACCAGGCATGATTCCGTACGGCCGGTCACCTTGCTTGGATAATAGTCCTGTACCACAAAGCCATGGGGCACGTCCCGGCAGAGCCAGAACTCGTCGTCTCCGGGTACATTGAGGAAGTTCATGGGCCTGCTGTAGCCGAAACCGATGGGAAAAGCGGGATGGACGACATTGGCCCCATCGATCTTCAGGAAGAAAAACCAAAACCCGGGTTCAGGCCGAAATTCCAGGCTCCACTTCCCCTCCCCGTCCCGGGTAAAGGGATATTCTTTTTCATCCAGGCGGATCGAGATCTCCTTTGCTTCCGGGGCTTCGATCACCAGCCGCCAGCTTCCGTCTTCCAGCCGCCAGGCTCCCTCCTTGCTCAATACGGGATTGAAACAAAGGGCCGTCTCCAGATAGGCTTCATTCATATTTTTCCGCTCCTTTATTTTAATTCGTCTTCATTCGTAGGTGGCGGGAAGGGAGCGCAGCAGATCATCCCGGATCGATGCCTGCAGTTCTTCACCCGCCGCGGTAAAGAAATCTGTCCGGGTCTTTACCCCTTCCCAGAAATGCAGCGCCTCCAGCAGGCGCGCGCAGATCGCCTCGATCCGCTCGCTCTGCCTGCGAAGCTCATCAGAGGAAAAATCAGGGCTTAAGCTGATCTCCAGGAGTGCGTCGGCCAGTTCGCTTCCGAGAACAGGAAGCTCGCCCAAGGCGCGCCAGGACCACTTATAGTATGGTCTGTACCTTCTGTTGATCAAAAACGCCGCACCCATGACGCTGTCCGCAAAGCGGGTGAGCACGGTGCGTACCGTGACCCAATCCTCCCGTTTCGCCATCCGCAGGAAATTGTATTGCCCGGTCTGGGCGATCGCCATGCACTTCGCCGCCAGCTTCTTTTTCCGCACATCATCCGGATAATGCTGCAGGAGGCGTTCCCGTACGGCTGTAAAGCTCCCCTCCCGATCCAGGAAAACTTCTCCGTTGACCGCCATGGCCAGGTTCTCTTCCGGGACCTGGAGCCATTGCACAAGGGACTCCGGGCCGCTGGGGCTCCCCAGGAGAGAACGGTAGAATTCCCCAACCGTCTGTACGCCGATACGGGCTCCGTAGGCGCTCCGCTCCCGCCCCGTCCAGGGCGGGCTGTCGCGGAAGATCTGCTGCCTCCATGCTTCCAACGGCTCCCGCTCCCCGGCCAGTTCCTCCGGAAGCCAGAGAAAATACTCCACGCCCCAGTCGTGATCCCGGGAGATTTCGTCATCATAGCCGAAGCAATCCGACCCATTGCCCACCAATCCCGCAGCAAGGCGAGGAAGCAGTTCCGGATGATCCCGCTCCAGTCCGGGCAGCACGACATCCTGGAAATAGGCTCGGCTCAGATCCATGCCCTTCATGCGCCGCTGCCCCGCATATCCTTCAGTTCCCGCTGCCATTGCCCGACTCTGTCGTGGTCCGCGCCCAGGATTCGGCTCAGATCAGAGATCGCGCTTTCCATCCGCTCCAGCGCATCCTCGCGTCTTCCCTGTTTTTCGCAGATCAGTGCCAGACTATGCTCCGTAGCCGCGTAATCGATGTTTTTCCCAAAGAAACGGTCCGTCAAAACCAGCGCCTGTTCCAGAAGCTGCTCGGCCTCCTGATAATCCCCCTGGCGGGCTCGAATGGCGGCCAGGGTGGACAGGCCGGCGGCATGGTGATCGTCCGTTTCCTCCATTGCCTCATAGATCTCCAGCGCCTCGCGGATCTCCCGCTCAGCGGCCTCCAGATCCCCCATCTGCAGATAGATGGCCGATAGATTGCTGTGGGTCGTGGCAACCTCATGTTCGCTGCCCGGCTGGGTGCGGAAATATGCCATTGCCTCCTGGACCTGATCCAGCGCCTCCTCCAGACGGCCTGATTCCTGATAGACCAGCGCCAGATTATTCAGCACGCTGACATAGGCATAGGCTGGTTCTTTTCCGGCCTGCTCCAGCAGCGACTTTGCCCGAAGGAACATCTCCGCAGACCGTTCTCCCTGCTTCATGAGCCGATACAAGCCCGCGCAGTTCACCAGGATCGTGGCAAACTGAGAGGTCCGCTCCAGACCCAGGCGCTCCATCAGCTCAAGAGACCGTGCAAAGGTGTCCGCAGATTCCGTATACCGGCTCACGCCGCGGAAAAAGCAGGCCATTTCATTGAGTACGGAGGCATACTCTCCGCTCTCTCTCCTGCCTTCTGCCTCCAGACGACTCAGGGTATCCCGCAGGAATCCTTCGATCCGCTCCAGATCACCGTCCTGAAAGCGCCGGTCCAGTTCCCGGAAGAATTCGTCCATCTCTCAATCCTCCTCGGGAGGCTGCTCGCAGCGGCTGCAGCCATAGGAGATCTGGATCCCCATAGCCTCAGCGCGTTTTTTCGTCTCCTCCTCCGCTTCATCCAGGCTGGCATAACCGTAGCTGCAGACGCTCCCCTCCAGGATCTTTTCCGCCAGGGGAATGCCCTTCTCTTTCAGATCGCACAGATGACGGTACAGCAGCTCCAGCGTACGGGTGGAATACGTCATGAGCTCTCCCCGCTGATAGGTTTCGATCGAGGTGGTGCCGCCAAGGTCCTGGGAGCTGAAAAGCGGCCTTCCCGCGCCGGAAACATAGGGATACCGCTGGAACAGCATCTCCGTTTGCCGGATCATCTCCCCGTTGATCAGGTCAACCAGCTCCATACCCCGGTCATCCGGGAAAACAAGCTGATCCTTCAGCCGTTCATACTGCAGGATAGCCGTGTTCTTCATCATATGGATATACTTCTCCGCGCAAAGGTTCCTGCCCGTACGCTCAGCCTCCAGGATATCCTGATAATAGGAATCGCAGGCCTCCATGCTCCAGGCGGAAAACTGTGCCCGACGCATCATATCAAAGGTCTGCCGGTCATTCTGACAGTCCGCCTTCTCCCCGTCTCCGTTCACCGCGTGGAACATAACGAATTCCTTATCCAGAAGTCTGGTGATCAATTCCTGCTGATCCATATCGATCCGCCTCCATTTCATTCATGGTAAACAGTATAATTGTCCCAGCGCCGACTTGTCAACGCCGAGGAAGCTGCATCAGAAAAAGCCCAGCCCGGCAGCGCAGATGCCGGGCTGGGGAGCGATCAATGGATCATGGCGGGAAGGCCGTAACTCTGGAACAGGGCAAGCTGTTCCTTCATAAAGCTGTCCTCCGGAGGTTCCACGTTGGTCAGCCGATACGGGATCCCCAGCCGGATGTATTTCATGGAGCCGAATTTATGGTATGGCAGCAGCTGTACCACGTCGATCCCCGCTTCGATCTCCTTGCAGAACTCCGCCGTGGCCCGGATATTCTCCGGCGTGGCGTTCAGCTTCGGGATCATGGGAAAGCGGACCTGGAAACGGGCGCCTGCTTTCACCAGTTCTCTGGCATTTTTCAGGATCAGTTCGTTGGGAACGCCGGTGAGCATCTCATGGTGATGGGAATCCATGTGCTTCAGATCATACAAAAACAGGTTGACATAAGGCATTATCTCCAGATACTGCTCCGTCGGCGCAAAACCTGTGGTGTCCAATGCCACATTGACCCCTTCTTCCCGGCATCGTTTGCACAGAGCCAGCGTAAATGCGAACTGGCTCATCGGTTCTCCGCCGGAAATGGTCACCCCGCCCCCGGATTTATCATAGTACTTCTTATCCAGGAGGACCTGCTGCATGCACTCCTCGACGCTCATCCGCTTCAGGGGATCATACAGTGCATTTGCCGGACAGGCTTCCACACATTTCAGGCAAATATCGCATTTTTTCCGATCGATCTCCGGCTTATAGATGTCCTTTTCCCCGGTAAGGTCTTTGACCGCCTCTCCCCACGACATAGCGCCGCGGTCGCAAACCGGAGCGCAGAGGCCGCAGTCCTCCCGTCCGACGCAGCGCACGTCCATGAAGGCCACATCATGGCCAAAACTCTGGCTCTCGGGGCTGTGACACCAGAGGCAGTGAAGCGGGCATCCCTTCAGGTAAACATCCGTACGAATCCCGGGGCCGTCGTGAACGGAGAATTTCTGAATATCATAAACATTGCCGTACTGCATATCCGCCATCGTTCTTTTCCCTCTTTCCGTCATTTCGCTTCTGTCTCCGCAGGTCAATCCTCCGGGGCTTCTTCCTCTTCCGGCAGTTCTGCCGGCTCCAGAAGCTCTTTTGCCAGCTCGACCATCGTTTCCGGCACATATACGTCCATGCCGGTCCCGGCAAAACCCAGGATCAGCTTTGCAAGGTTTCCGGTCGCGGTGAAGGTGCCCAGCACCGGTACGCCGTATGAGCGCAGCTGCGCCAGCAGCAGCTGATAATCCAGCTGGGTACCGGTCACCGTGGTCAGCAGAGCAGGAGCCACCGGCTCGCCGTCGTCATCCGTCGGCCATATCCCTTGATCGCAATTACCGGTGCAGCTTTCCTCATCCGAGCATATTCCGCAGGCAGAGCAGTCGCCGCTGCAGCCCTCGGCAGGTTTGCCGTCCTCCAGCAGATCCCCGCAGTCCGGGCAGATTTCGGTTCCGGCCGGATATATCTTCTTGCAATTCATACACCAGGGCATGATCCATCCCTCCGTCACTTGTGATACTTGCTTCCCACCTGGATCTGGAAGGCGCGGTATATCTGTTCCAGCAGCATGACCCTCACCAGATGATGGGGAAACGTCATGGGAGAAAAGCTCAGCCGGAGTGCAGCCCGATCCTTGACTTCCTGATGCAGGCCATAGGATCCGCCGATCACAAAGCAGAGCTTGCTTTTTCCCTTTGTGGCACACAATTCCAAAAACTGCGAAAACCCAACGCTGTCAATGGTCTTCCCTTCAACGCAAAGGGCGACCGTAACAGCCCCGGATGGGATGCGCAGGAAAATGCTCTCTGCCTCTCTGTGCAGCGCAGCCTCCACTTCGGCTTCTGAGGGTTCGGATGAAAGCCTGGCTTCAGGCAGCTCCTCCACCTCCAGGCGGCACAGTCCTCCCATTCGCTTCTGGTATTCCGCCGCGGCGTCCAGATAGAATTTTTCTTTCAGTTTCCCGACGCAAATGATCTTGATGCTCAGCATAATGGTTCTTTATATCTCCAATTCTTCGCTTCGTTCGCTGCGCGGCGCCACCTGGATCTGAATTTCGCTGCCCAAACGGCGGCTCACGGTCTCCCGCGCCAGCCCGGGCAAATTGTTCTCTTTGCTCAGATGGGCCAAGAGGAGCTGCTTTGCACCCTTTTCCGCAAGGAAAGCGCACAGCTCCGCCGCATCCCGATTGTCCAGATGTCCGTAATTGCCCTGTATTCTTCGTTTCAGGTTCTGAGGATAGGGACCGTACCGGAGCATATCCAGGTCATAATTGGCCTCCACCACCGCCGCTGTGCATCCCCCGACCGCTTCCCGGACGCTCCGGCTCACATAGCCCAGATCCGTCACGATGGCAAGAGTCCCGTTCTCCCCGTCCACGCGAAATCCGAATGGCTCTGCTGCGTCATGGGATGTTTCAAAACACGTTACCCGGAGTTCACCCAGGGTGATCGGGACACCCGCTTCGATCATATGCAGGCTTTCTTCCCGGCATCTGATCTGCCGCAGAAGGGCCCGGGCGGTACCGCCGCTCATATACATCGGCAGATCCGAATACTTGCTCAGCATGGCGAGGCCGGCCACGTGGTCGCTGTGTTCATGGGTCACCAGGACCCCGTTCAGATCTCTCAGTTCCAGGCCCTCGTCCGCAAGGCAGGCCCGGATCCGCTTGAGAGAGAGCCCAGCGTCCACCAGCAGGGAAACGCCTCCGCCCTGAAGCAGACCGCAGTTTCCGGAGGAACCGCTGGCAAAACTCACGTACCGCATGACGATCCACCAAAAAGAGACGCATTGACCTGCGGTTAATGCGTCTCATCCTTTCCTCTCAAGCCACCGCAGCGGCAAATTTCCTCAAGCCGTTTCCCGGGCCTTCCGGACAGGATCCTTTTCTTCCACCAGGCGGATATTCGCCCCGATGCCTTTTAGTTTTTCCACCATGTCTTCATAGCCTCGTTCGATATGATGGATCTCTCCGATGCTGGTGACGCCCTGGGCGATAAGACCGGCGATCACCATGGCTGCGCCGGCGCGAAGATCACAGCACCGCACTTCGGCTCCCGTGAGGATCGGCTGTCCTTCCACAACGGCGGTCTTTCCGTCCACCTGGACCTTTGCTCCCATTTTCAAGAGCTCAGTCACGTAATTATAGCGATTGTCCCAGATGTCCTCCGTCACAACGCTGGTGCCTTCCGCAATGGTCAGGCAGGTGAGGATCTGCGGCTGCATATCTGTGGGGAAGCCGGGGTACGGCATGGTTTTGATGTTGGCGCTGTACAGCTTGCCGTCCGAAGTGATACGGATAGCGTCCCCCATTTCCTCGATCTCTGCGCCCATTTCCACCAGCTTGGCTGTAATGGAGTACAAATGCTTGGGGATCACATTTTTCAGCACCACATCTCCGCCGGTCGCGGCAACGGCGGCCAGATAGGTCCCCGCTTCGATCTGATCGGGAATGATGGAATAAAAACCGCCGTGGAGCTTCTCAACGCCGTTAATCCGGACGACGCTGGTACCTGCGCCGCGCACGTCGCCGCCCATGGCGTTGAGGAAGTTGGCCAGGTCTACGATATGGGGTTCCCGGGCGGCATTTTCAATGACGGTCCTGCCTTCGGCCAGAACGGCAGCCAGCATGATATTCATGGTGGCGCCGACGCTGACCACATCCAGGTAGATATTCGCTCCATGCAGCTTGCCGTTTTTCGCCTGGGCATAGATATACCCGTCCGCCACTTCCACCTTGGCCCCCATGGCCCGCATTCCCTTCAGATGCTGGTCGATGGGACGGACCCCGAAATCGCAGCCGCCCGGCATAGGGACCTTGGCTCTGCCGAACCGGCCGAGAAGCACACCGATGAAATAATAGGATGCGCGGATCTTGCTCATGGATTTGCTTCCCTCCTCCACGGGGGGAAGATCGCGGCAGTCAAATTCCATCGTCGTCCGGTTGATCGTGCGGATCGACGCGCCCATCTCATCCATGTTGGTCAGCATCAGGCTCACGTCGCTGATCTGCGGTATATTTTCAATTCTGCAAACGCCGTCCACCAGCATGGCAGCCGGAATGATCGCAATGGCGGCGTTCTTTGCGCCGCTGATCTCCAGTTCGCCATGCAGCGGTTTCCCGCCGCGGATCTCAATCTTTCGTGCCATGGAAGCACCTCTCTGTAACGGATCTCGGACTGCCGTCCGGTTCTCCGCCTTTCTGTTCATCAAAACGCAGAGTTTACATATTATCTCTATTATACAAGCTGCCTAAAAGAAAGTAAAGCATTTCCTTCTCCGCTCACAGGAAAAGTTTAGTCGGCCCTGACCCGGTTCAATTGGGGATATACTCGTTGAGGAGCTCTCCCTTTTCCAGATCCGCATACCAGATGCCGCCGTCCGTTTCAATGCACCAAACCGGTACCAGCTCCGCAACGGGTACCGCCGGCCGCAGCAGGTATCCCGAGCGTATCGAACGGATCTCTGTGAAAACCTTGCCCGTTTCTTCCGCTTGATCCCTGAATCGAAGGATCATGGTCGGGGAGCTCAAGGAGGCGATCGTCTTTCCGGGCTGCAGCGTTCCCAGCAAGCATCGGCCATAGATCCGATAACTGCCCTCTTCCCGGGCGGAAAGCCGGATCCGGCAATTGTATACTTCACGTTCATCCAGGAGGCAAATGAACTCATCCCCATCCCGGGCCAGAGACAGGCCGTTCTCGATCAGACGGTTTTCAATGGAGCTCCCCGGAAGCGATACCTGGATTTCAAAATCTCCGGAATTTCGAAAGCTGGCTCTGCCGTTTTCATTTTCATAATAGTGAATGCTGCCGCCCATATCCCGTCCTGCAGCGTCGCCGAGAAATGCCCGGACAAGGGCTGTCTCCAGGGACATATCCCGGGTCAGGGTGTATTGCAGCATGGTCAGTTCCCGGGGAATGATGCTCTCATCCATCGTCACGCCCATATTGGCCATGACCATTACCAGCTCGCTGCGGGTCTGTGCCTGGAGATCGGCTTCGTTTTTCCGTTGGGTCATCAGGATCCAGCCGAAGGCTGCGTTCACCAGGAGCAGGATCAGGATCACGGCAGATTTCAGTTTCCCACCGTCCATACTCAGCCCCTCCCTTCCCGCAGGATCCAGACCGGCTCAAGCAGAACATCGCCCCCGGGATCCGAAATGATCAGTTCCGGCGCGCTGCCATTCCGTATGCTTGCGGATGCCGCTGCCGCCTGGAGCGGGGGGATCCGATGAACCCTTTCCTCCGTGATCTGATATGTCCTGGGACGGAAACCGAGCTCCACGAGCCTGCCATCGCGGAATACCGCCCAGCCGGCGCTTCCGCTTGTGAGCTTCACCTGGATACCGCTCACCCGATAATCGAAACGATAGGTCACGCTGTTCTCTTCCGTCTGAGAAGCGGCATACTGCAGGTCTCCTATGCCTCCGCAGACATCGGAAAAGCGGGCAAGCAGGCTTCTGCTGAGCTCGACCCGATCCTCTTCCGATTCCGCCCCTCCGAGGTCGTTTCCTTCGGCAGACAGATAACGTATGGCGCCATCCGCTTCCAGGCGGAGTCGCCCCTCTTCTGCCAGGTAAACCGTATCCTCCTGCTCCTGAAAGCTGCTGCCGGCATTGAGTCTGATCCCGAACAGATCAGCCGCCGTCTGTACCGCGGTGCCGCTGTATTCATCGCTGGCAGTAACGGCATACAGCCTGGGAAGGTCCCGCAGGATAAGGGCATACGGATCACAATCCTGCAGCGTATCGATCTGCATGGCAAAATCTGCGCCGTTGGGCAAAAAACCGTTCATCCCGGCGTACAGGGTGCTGCCCAACGCCAGGGTCTCGCAACAGAATGCCCTGCCCTGCTCATCCAGATAGTACAAGTCTACTTTGTCTTCCTCGGGAAGGGCCAAAAGCAACCGGCATGCCTGCTGATCCGGGGAAAAATCCGCCGTCGTTCCCATCCAGCAGGCAAGCACATTCAAGGGAACGGGCATACCGTAATCCAAAAACACACCGGGCCCAAGCAAAGCATCCCGCCAGGCTGATTCCTCCACCGGAACGGGAAGCGAAGCCGAACCGAGGGTCTCACCCAGCACAGCGCGGAATTCCTGCATCACTTCGCGGATGGCTTTATCATCGTAGCAGACGCCGTAAACCAGGCCCGGAACTCCGGTCACCGCTGCGCAGATCGGTTCAGCGGCGACCTGATAACTGCTCACCCCGGGAGTGGGCTCAGCAGGCGCCTCATATTCATGCTCCGGCATGAGGCGCTGGAACAAGCCTGTCTTCCAGGCCAGGAAGGCAGCGCTCACCGTCAAAAGAAGGATGAGAAGACTCTTGATCCGCTCGATCCATCGTTTTTCCCGGCTCATGTATCCTTCTCCTCCAATCGGGGCAGACAGATACTGACAGCAGTACCCTCCCCGACCTTGCTCTCGATCCGGATCTCGCCGTTATGTCTGCTGATGATCTCATAGGCAATGGACAGCCCCAGCCCGGTCCCGCCCATGGCTCTGCTCCGAGCCTTGTCCACACGATAAAACCGATCGAAAATATGCGGGATATCTTCCTCCGGTATTCCGATACCCGTGTCCCGGACGCGCACGATGATCGTATCCTTGCTTCTCTCCAGCTCCATGGTCACGCTCCCCCCGCTGGGGGTGTAACGCTCCGCGTTGGTCATGATGTTGATGATGACCTGTTCGATCCTGGCTTGATCCCCATATACCCGAAGCGGCTCCATGGGCAGGGAGATATGCAGGTCTATCCCATGCTTTTCCACGTCCAGCCGCATGGCCTCATATACTTTCACCGCGGACTCCGTCAGGTCGAAGGGAGCCATGGTGAACTGCATTTCTCCGGCATCGAAACGGCTCAATGCCAGCAGGTCCTGAACGATCTTTGTCATGCGGTCGCTCTCACCCAAGATCACGTTCAGGAAGCGCTGCTCCGTTTCCGGCGGCAGATCCCCGGCAGAATCCACAAGGGTCTCTGCATAAGACCGCACGTTGGTGATGGGCGTGCGCAGCTCATGGGAAACGTTTGCCACGAATTCCCTGCGCATCTCATCGCTGCGCCGCTGCTCCGTTACGTCGTGGACCACAGCCAGGATTCCTCCCTGGGCGCTTTCTCCCTGGAAGGGAGCCAAAAACACGTCCAGGCTGCGGCTTCCGCTCTCCTTTTCCCCTTCGATCACCTCGTCCTGGCCCATATCCAATACGCGGCTCAGCGGGGCGATATCGCCGAAGATCTCGTCGAAGCGGAGTTCGGTATCCGTCAGTTTCAGGCCCAGGAAACGCTCGGCGGCGGGATTGAACTGGATCACGGCTCCTTCGCCGGAAAACGCCACGATACCGTCTGTCATATGCAGGAATACGGTGGCAAGCTTATTCCTTTCATTCTCTATCACCAGGAGGGTGTCGTGCAGTTGGGACGCCATATCGTTGAACGTATCCGTCAAAACGCCGATCTCATCTTCCGCCTGAACGGGGATCTTTTCGGAAAAGTCGCCGGTCGCCATGCGGTTCGCCGCCCGGGTCAGTCCCTGGATCGGCACTACCAGCGTTTTGGACAGGAGAATGGCCAGCAGGACGGATATCCCGAGGCCGACCAGAAGCGCCTCCAGGATAATCGTAAACAGCTGCCTGGTCAGAGCGGTCACCGTCTGTTTATTGTCCCGGACATAAACCACAAATCTGTTGTTCTCGTTGGAGATCGGCACAGCGACGTCCATGTATGAAGCTCCGGCTTCGCTGGCATATCCCTCGGAGCCGGTCAATGCGGTGATGATATTGGGCGTCAGTTCGATCTCTTCCGTATTGCCGTCGCCGGAAGCCAGCACTCTGCCGGTATCGCCGGAAAGGATATAGAAGCTTCGGATGCCGGCGTCGATCCCCAACGCGCCGGAATAGGCGCTCATCACTTCCGCCAGATGGGTCTCTCCATCCGTTTCTCCGGCCGCCTCCCGCAGATCCGTGACAAAAGCCTGATTGCCGAATACCTCCTGCATCTGCTGATAGAAGCCGCCCATGTAGAACTGCATGACGCCGCGGATGAGGAAGGCGCTCACCACCACCATCAGGGCGACGATGAGCAGCAGCAGAACAAAGACCAGTTTGAACTGGAGACCTCTTCGCATCTGTCCGTTTTCCTCCTCTCCTTCAGTGATCCGTCGATCGCGGGGTCAGTTTCCGCTGAGGTAATATCCGGCTCCCCGACGGGTGCAGAGCAGAGTCGGATTGGCCGGGTCGTCTTCCAGTTTTTCCCGGAGACGCCGAACCGCAACGTCCACGCTTCGGGTATCTCCCCAGTAGTCGTAATTCCACACCTTCTGCATCAGGATCTCCCGGGAAAAAACCGTTCCGACGGAACCGGCCAGAAACAGCAGCAGCGCATATTCCCGCTGTGTGACTTCCACCGGAACGCCGTTTTTGAAGATCTGCAGACCGACGGTATCCACCGTGATGCTGCCGGCCCTGATCATTCCTTCTTTTCTCCCGGCATCCGGCTCAGTCATGGCGGTCTGACGCCGGATATTGGTCCGCACCCGGGCCATCAGCTCACGGACGGAAAACGGCTTGGAAACATAATCGTCTGCGCCCAATTCCAGACCCATCACCCGATCCGCCTCTTCTTCCCGGGCGGTGAGCATGATGATGGGGGTCAGCTTATCCTCCTTGCGGAGCTCACGGCATACCTGGAAGCCATCCATTTCCGGCATCATTACATCCAGAAGGATCAGATCCGGGTCAGAGCTGCGGGCCAGGGCCAATCCCTGTATCCCGTCTTCGGCGGTGATCACCTCATATCCCTCCCGTTCAAGATTGAAACGGAGGATATCCACGATGTTCTGTTCATCGTCCACCACCAGCACACGCTTAGCCATTGCTTTTTCCCTCCCGTCTCTGCAAAAGCACTTTCAGATAGATCGCCAGGGTCTTTCCATCCTCAACCTGTCCCTTGGCGATACGCCTTCCCAGTTCTTCCAGAGGCATTGTTTCGCAGTGCAGGAATTCTCCCTGGTCAAGCTGCTGTTCCCCCGGGTGGAGACCTTCTGCCAGATAGAGGTACAGCCTCTCCGTGAGGAATCCGGGAGAAGTGCAGATCCACCCCAGATCCGTCCATCGATCGGCGGTGAACCCTGTTTCCTCCCGCAGTTCCCGTTTCGCCGCCGCGAAGGGTTCTTCGCCGGCTTCCAGTTTTCCGGCAACCGCTTCCAGCAGGACCCGATCCTGGGCGTAACGGAACTGATGGACCAGCGTCACGTTCCCTTGCTCATCCATAGGCAAGATCACCACGCCTCCGTAGGAATGGACCAATTCCCGAATTCCCCTGCTTCCATCCGGCAAAAGGATCTCATCCCGGGTGACCCGAAAAACCCTTCCGGAATAGATTTCTTTCCGGGTAAGCATGGTTTCTTTCAGTTCCATTCCTTTTTCTCCCCTTTCGGTTCAGCGGTTTTCATCCTGCCATTTTTTCAGGGCATCCGCCAATGCGCTGTTTCCGCCCTGGGCAGGCTGCGAAGCCAAATAACGCTGGATGTCCCTTTTGTTCGCTTTGTCCCCGGAGTTCCTGCGCTTTTCGAAGTCTCCCATGCGCTCCCGGTAACCGCAGACGCAGACAAAGATGCGCTTGTCTTCCTCTCCCTTGGCCGGCGCCTGCCCCCGCAGTTCCATGCGCTTATGACAGTTGGGACAGCGTGCCTGGGTCTGAACGCTCAGGCTCTTCCGATAACCGCAGTTCCGGTCCGGGCAGACCAGCATTTTTCCGCCCTTCTTGCCTTTGACCTCCAGAAGGAGCTTTCCGCAGTCCGGGCAGCGCTCACGGCTGACGTTATCCGGAGTATACTGTCCCTCGCTGGCCTTCACCCTGTCCACCAGGCGGGATGCGTATCCCCGCATTTCCTGGATAAAGGCGGCGGGCTTCTCTTTTCCGGCGGCGATATTGCTCAGCCGCAGCTCCCACCGGGCGGTCAGCTCAGGGCTGCGGAGCTCCTCCGGGGCAAGACTTACCACCTGGATCCCCTTCGCCGTAGGGATCAGAGATTTTCCGCTGCGCTCCACATAGAAGGCCGAGATCAGTTTTTCAATGATATCCGCCCGGGTGGCGGGGGTACCCAGGCCGCCCGTCTCCTCCAGGGTTTTGGACAGATCCCTGTCCTCCACCTGGCTGCCGGGATGCTCCATTGCGCTGAGGAGGGCGGCTTCCGTGTAGCGGGCGGGAGGCTTGGTCAGTCCCTGATTTACTCTGGCCTGACCGAGGCGCAGCTTTTGTCCCTGGGTCAACGCCGGAAGCTGCTGGATCCTGTCTTCCTCTTCCCCTTCTTCCGGCTCTTCCAGACTCATCGCGCCATACGCCGCCTTCCACCCCTCCTGCAGCACGCGTCTGCCTCTGGCGGACAGGGTCTCCCCCTGACAACGGATCGTTATGGTCAGATCCTCATACTCCATTGGGGGAAGCAGCACCGCCAGGAAGCGGCGGGCGACCAGATCATAGATGTTGCGCTCCGGACCGGTCATATCCCGATACTCCGGAGGCTGTTCCGTGGGCAGGATGGCGTGATGATCCGTCACCTTTGCCCCATTGACCAGAAAACGGGTCTGCATGGGCCGTCTGCGCATCAGTTCATTGACCAGCGCGTTATAGGGTCCTCCCCGCAGGGACTGGAGCCGCTCCGGCAGAGTCGGCACCACATCCTCCGGGATATATCGGGAGTCCGTTCGCGGATATGTGAGGACCTTGTGCCGCTCGTAAAGGCTCTGAAGGATGTTCAGCGTCTCCTTGGCACTGTAGGCAAATTTCTTGTTGGCGTCCCTTTGCAGCTCCGTCAGATCATAGGCAGCGGGAGGCGGGGTCTGTTTGAATTTCCTTTCCAACCGCTCCACAGCAGCTTCCGCGCCGCTGAGTTTCGCGGCAAGCTTCTCAGCCTGCTCCCGTTCCATGCGTCCGCCGCCGGAACCCTGACGGCTCAGGGTGAAGCCCTGCTCCGCTTTGACGCTGACGGTGTAGTATGCCTGGGGGACAAAGCGGCGGATCTGTTCTTCCCGGGCTACCAGCATGGCCAGGGTCGGCGTTTGTACCCGCCCGGCGGACAGGGAGGCGCCGAATCGGCAGGTAAGCGCACGGGTCACGTTCAGTCCCACCAGCCAATCCGCCTGACTGCGAGCCTCTGCGCTCTGATATAAATGGTCGAATTCCGAGGCAGGACGGAGAGACCGGAACCCTTCGCGGATCGCTTTTTCCGTCTGGGAAGAGATCCAGAGCCGACTTGTTCTGCCTTTCCAACCCGCCTTCTCCATGATCCAGCGGGCAACCAGCTCCCCTTCTCTCCCTGCATCCGTGGCGATCACCAGTTCGGAGACATCCGGACGGCGCAGAAGGCTCTGTACCACCCGATACTGCCGTCCGGTCTCCGGGATCACAACCAGCTTCCGCTTCTCCGGCAGCATGGGCAGGGTCTCCATATCCCATTTTTTGTACTTGGGATCATATTCCTCCGGGTCCGCCAGGGTCACCAGATGCCCCAGCGCCCAGGTCACGATATATCGCTCCCCTTCCAGGTAGCCGTCGCGTCCCTGACCTGCGCCGAGGCTCCGGGCTAGTTCCCGGCCCACAGAGGGTTTTTCCGCCAGTACCAGAGTCTTACCCATGCCGCCGTTTCCTTTCAAAAAACTTCAGATCAGCGCTTCAGCGCTTCCACCAGCCGCTCCGCAGCCAGCCGGACGTAGGCTTCGGAGGTGGCCAGGTTCAGGCGAATATGGCAGTCTTTCTTCCCTGCCTCGACCGCGCGGATATCTCCGCTGCTCCGGCTCTCCTTGGGGAAAAACTGATGGCCCCAATCCACAGCCAGCTTGCACTGCTTCAGGACCACGTCCTCCAGCTTGTCCCGTCCCACGTACGGCGCCAGGTCCACCCACTGGAGATAGGTGCCCTCCAGCGGCGTGACCAGCGCGTCGGGCAGGCCGGCGCCAAGGATCTCTTCCGTAATGCGGGCATTGTTCCTCAGATGCTCCAGGCAGCCGTCCAGCCATTCCCGACCGCCGCGATAAGCAGCTTCCACCGCAACGTAGCCCGTCATATTGGAGTTGATGCCGGTAAAAGGCTTGCAGTATGCGTCATATTTCTTCCGGATCGTCTCGTCCGGGATGATGATCATGGAGTGTGATAGCCCCGCCAGGTTGAAGGTTTTGGAGGCGGCGGTGAGAAGCACAGCAAACTTCTCGCAGGGATAAGCCGCGAAGATCGGCACATGTTTGCCGGTGATCTCCAGATCATGGTGGATCTCATCGCTCACCACATATACCCCATGCTTCTCGCAGATCTGCAGCAGCCTGGCCAATTCTTCCTTCTTCCAGATACGGCCCACAGGATTATGGGGAGAACAGAGGATGAAGATCTTGACGTTCTCCCGAACGATAGCATCCTCGAAATCCTGATAATCCGGCGTATAATACCCGTTTTCCTCCTTCAGCATACTGCACACCAGCCGCCGGCCGGTATCCTCCGCGGCGCTCATAAAGGGATAGTAGCAGGGGCTGAGGATGATGCAGGCGTCCCCCGGCTGGGTCAGTGCGCCGATGGCCCGGTAGATCCCGCAGACCACGCCGGGGGTGTAGCGGATCCAGCCCGGCTGCACGGTGTAGCCGTGCCGCTCCTGCTCCCATTTGACGAAGCTCTGATAGTATGCGGGAGAGGGAAAAGTATATCCATAGGTATTCTGCTCGGCCAGCTTGCTCATGGCCTCACGCACGGTATCCGGCCCCCGGAAATCCATATCCGCCACCCACATGGCGATCAGGTCCTTGCCGCCGAAGCCCCGTTCCATGCCGTCCCACTTCGCGCAGCCGGAACCGCGCCGATCCCAGTAATACTTCTTTTCGAATTCTGTCATGTCTCTTCTCCAGTTCACCGGATAAAATTTGTCATCACAACGGGCTCCAGGGCAGGATACGTGATCCCCGCCTGCTTGCCGGCCTCGATGCACTTCACCAGCCAGGCCATATTCCGCCCCAAAGTGCGCATGATCTGCATACCTTCCTGATCTTCCTTTACCTGCTCCGGCGTACGCCCATGAACTACGCACCAGTACTTGCTGCTGACAATGGGCATACCGGCGATGGTAAAGTACTTGTTCAGCACATCGAAGGAAGCCGTGCCGCCGCTGCGGCGGCAGCTCAGCACCGCTGCCCCGGGTTTTCCTGCCAGGGGCTTCGCGCAATAGAAGATGCGGTCCAGGGCGGAGATCAGGTTCCCCGCCGGACTGGAAAAATGTACGGGGGAACCGAAAATCACGCCGTCCGCCTCTTCCAGCTTGTCGATGAGAGCGTTGACTCCATCGTTCTCCCCGAAAGCGCAATGCCCGTTTCTTGCCCGGAAGCATCCTCCGCAGGCAACGCAGCCGTTGATGGGCTTATTCCCCAGCCAGACGATCTCCGCTTCCACGCCGTTTTCCCGCAGCTGGCCCGCCGCCTCTTCCAAAGCGGTGTAGGTACAGCCATGCTCATTGGGACTGCCGTTGACCAATACGACCTTCATTGCATTTCCTCCCGTTTTTCATGAAGCGCGGGGGCGGCGACAAGCGCCGCCCCCGCGGGTCAGTTCATTCTGCTGTCTTACTGATAGTTGTCGTAAATGTCGCCCAGGAACTTGGCCGCATCCTCAACGGTAAGCTCTTTGTCCACATAGACCGGGCACTTGGGCCACAGATGACGGGCGGCCACCACCAGAGGCGCGCCGTCCACCACCTGCTGACGGGTGGCGCCGTATTCCTTCAGGGACTTGACCTTGCAGGCCCTCATCATCTGATGGATCACGTCGCCGATCTTCAGGGAGACTTCCAGGTTGGTTTCCTTCCCGGTAAGCTCCACGCGCATGGCCTCGGCGATCTTCTTGATCTCTTCGGGCACATAGTCCGCCATGATCTTCAGCAGCTCGGGGGTGACCCAGGCGCACTCGATGCCGTGGGGAGTATGGCAGGTAGCGGAGATGGAGTCGCAGGTGGCGTGGCCAAGCTGGATATCCGTATCCACAAAGGCGAGGCCGGCCCAGTTGGAGGCCAGAGCCATTTCGCCGCGGGCAGCCAGGTTGTCCCCATGCTCGAAGCATTCCACCAGATTATCCCGCACCCGGCGCAGAGCGCTGAGGGCCAGCAGCTCGGAATGGGGGTTGCGGTCCCGGGCAGTAATGGACTCGATGCAGTGAGCCATTACGTCAAAGCCGGCCTGCGCGGTCACGGCGGGCGGGCAGGTCAGGGTCAGCTCGGGGTCGATGATGCCGATGGTGGCATGGATGAAGATCGCCTGCTTCTGGCCGGTGGTCTCGTCGGTGATGACGGAAACCATGGTCCCTTCGGAACCGGAGCCGGAGGTGGTGGGGGCCAGGAAGATGGGCACCTTCTCAGGCTGCATGGTGGGAGGGGGTGGGGGAAGATATTTCTCGATCTTGGTTTCCTTCAGGTCCAGCAGAAGGGCCACTGCCTTGGCCAGGTCCATGCAGGAACCGCCGCCGATACCGAGAACAGAATCGCAGCCTTCCTTGATGGCGAATTCAGCCGCTTTGTTGATCAGGCCGGAGGGGGCGTCGGGCTTGACTTCGTTCCAATACAGGAAATCGATGCCATGAGCTTTGAGGCTCGCCTCAGCCTTGACGGTGCCGCCCGCTTTGGTCACGTTGGGTCCGCATACGAAGAGCAGCTTCTTGCAGCCGAGCTTCGCCAGTTCCTCGCCCACGCAACCGATGGCGCCATTGCCGAAGATCACGGGGTTCAGCTGCGTGTACTTGAAAATGCCAGCCATGAAAATACCTCCTATAATTGATTTGTGTTTGTCTGTTATATAGAACGGCCTCAGCCGTTTATACCGTTTGCAAAAAAGCGCTTGGGATTGGGTCTCCGGAATCCCAGAGGACGATCCGGCGTGCCTTCCGTTCCGCGAACGCCGTATTCATCCAGGTCGATGATCCGGTAGCCGGTGCAGTTGATCAGGGTCACATCTCCCTCCCGATACACAGCGGAGCGGTTTACGGGATTCCCGCTGAGATGCCGATGTCCGAAAAGGTGCAGAGCCGGCTGATTCAGCCGATGCACGTCTTTAAAGCAGGAAAAACCCTGGTGGAACTCATCCGTTCCGTCTCCCACGCCCTTTACCGGCGCATGGGTGACGAAAATATCGATCTTTCGATTGCGTCGGAGCTCTGTCTGCAGTCTCCGGACACGCTTTTCCATCTGGCTTTCGGTAAACTGGTAGTCGTTCGTGGGATCCGACCCCATACAGCCGCCCAAGCCTCCGATCCGCAATCCTTTGTATTCCAGTACCCGTCCATCCACGCTTTCACACCCGAACGGCGGTTTGCGGATGTATTCCTGATCATGATTGCCGAATACATAGAACAAAGGGGCCGGGATCATCGTTACCAGATAGCTGAGATAGGAGGACTTCAGATCCCCGCAGGAAATGATCAGTTCAATTCCGCTGAACACCTCCGGATCAAAGTGTTCCCAAATGAACCGGCTTTCCATATCCGAAACGGCAAGGATCTTCATGGTTATCCCGACTCCGCCCGACGTTCAGTCTTCATGACCATGATGCCCATGGTCATGATGGTCGTGTTCATGCTCATGGTGATGCTCATGTTCATGACAGGAACACGCTTCGTCGTGCTCATGGTGGTGATGATGGTCGTGATCATCGCAGGTGCAATCCTCGCCGTGCTCATGGTCATGGTGATGGTGTTCGCATTCATGAGCATAGACGCACCACTGACCGTTCTGTCCGGCAATGGCTGCCGCCATTCCCTCCAGCCGATCCTCCAGGGCTTCCAGCTCCGTGCCGAATACGATACCGGTGATCCCCACCTCGGCGATCTCCGGCTCAGCGGAGGGCAGTTCGCTGCCCTTTACCTCTACGGCGCCGCCGGTGGTGGAAAGCATGAGGGCAGCCTCTGTCCCCCACTGGACATAAGCTTTGATGTGTCCGATCAGCGCTTCCTGCTCATCCGCCCAGAGCACGGAGATCCGCAGCTGCTCCGCGATCTGATCGCGCAGAGCAGCAACGCCCGCTGCAGGCTTCAGCTCAAATCTGGCAGAGGCGACCCGGGCTTCTTCATGAAGGCGGGCATTGATTTCGACTTTGATCATTGTCCTCTTACCTTTCCAGGAAAGCCCAGACTGCGTCGTCGATGGGCTTGTTTGCGATGACCTTATGCAGCTCCGCCCGGGGGTTGTAAGCATGAAGCTCACCGGCAATATGGTCGGCAGTTTCCTCGTCCACCAGATCCACCTTATTCAAGAGGATACAGTCGGCAGAATCCACCTGCGCCTCAATGAGCTGGGGCATATAAGTGTGCAGCCGTTTCCATCTTCCCGCATCCGCCATGGAAAGGATCTTGACCGGGATCCGGAAGCAGGCTTCCACGTTATTCTTGATCTCCAGGGGATAGGCGACGCCTGTCGCTTCGATAATGATCCACTCCGGATCCACCGTTTCCTGAATGGTCCGGATATCGCTGATCAGATCCGCTCCGCCGGTGCAGCATGCGCACCCGGCAAAGAGTTCCCGGACAGCCAGCCCCTGGGCCTTCAGGACCTTATCGTCCACACCGACCTCACCGATCTCATTTTCAATGATCATGACGCTGGTATCCTTGCGGCCGCTGCGCCGCACCATATAAGCGGCCATCTGCAGCAATGCGCTGGTTTTCCCGGAGCCGAGGAACCCGCTCAGAAGCAACACTTTCATACCCGGCGACCTCCATTCTCACAGATTAACAATAGCCCAAAATCCTGGGAATGTCAACCGAACTGCCGCCGCAGACGACCGCAGAACGGCTCCTCTCTGTTTACTGCGCCGGGGACGGAGAAGCGGTGGCGTAATTCAGATTGGTGGTGAGGTAGCCGCTGGACACCCATCCGAATTTTCCGTCATAGTATACCAGGTACCACTTTCCGCCATCGCTCTTGGCAACGGCGCCGACCTTGGTGGCATCGGGGATGGAGCCGATCTGTTTATAGGAGGTACCCGGACCGGAACGCATATTCAGCGCGCTGGAAACGGTCACCGCATAATAGACATAGTCGTCATAGATGCTGTCTTCCCCGGGAACGACCTCAAGATCCGGGTATTTGGACAGGTCCAGCCATCCCTTGCGGCCGGGCTCCTGAGTGGGTTCGGCAGTCGGTTCGGGCGTAGCCGGCGCTTCGGTCGCCGCAGGCGTCGCGGAGGGGGTCATGCTGGGGGATGCAGAAGCGGCTGTATGATCCGCCGGCTCGGCGGATACAGCGGTCGTGTCGGAGGGCTTCGGCGCGGGTTTTTCTTCGTTGCCCCGAATCGTGCGATAGAGGAACACCACCAGGAAAATATTCAGAAGCAGACTGATCCCCAGCAGGATCATCAGAAGCAGGTTGGTGCGGGAAACGGAATCTGCTTTTTGTCTGGCTTCCTGGAGGGAACGGCGATCGCTTGATCCATCTTCCTCGGAACCAATGGGCTGCATGACTCTGGTATCCCCGCTGAGCTTCCTTCCCGGCTTCTGTGCTTCGGCCGCAGCGGGCTTGACCTGGTCGGCTGTCTCGTTCGGTATCGGTTCCGGATCGATTTTGATGTTCAGCTCCCTGACCGCTTCCACGGCGGGGCTATACCCCTGCCTGGCAGACTGTTTGAGCCAATAGACTGCCTGCCGGGAATATTCCTTGATCTCCTCGTCCCGTTCAGCTTCCTTCAATCGTTTGCCATATTGCTCGGCCAGATCATATTGGGCGATCATATTGCCGTTTTTGGCTTCCAGCATCAGCTCTTCCAGATTCATGGCGCACCTCCTCATTTATCCACATTCCATTATACAAAATGTGCCCCGGAAGTCAACCATTTTCCCTTTTTCCCCCCTGCTTCGAAAGACTCGTTCCGGTGTTTTTCATCCTTGCAAAACCACGCAGTCTGTGCTAGTATTGCAATGTTTTATTTCGCTAAATGAAAGCGGTAATCCAGATGAACGACATTTTCATTCCCGGAGATATTCTTATCCCCCGAGTTGACGATATCAGCCGCTGGTCCGTTATAGCCTGCGACCAGTTCACCTCCCAGCCGGAGTATTGGGCAAAGGTGGAGGAATTGGTGGGACACTCCCCCAGCACACTCCGCCTGATGCTCCCCGAAGCCTATCTTGGTCTGCCGGATCAGGCGGAACGCTCCCGGTCCATTCTCCATGCCATGGACGACTACCTGAAGAGGGGGTTATTCCGCACCCTGGAGGATTCCTATGTATATGTGGAGCGAACCTTGTCGGGCGGCGAACTGCGGCGCGGCCTTCTCGGACTTCTCGATCTGGAAGCCTATGATTACCGTGAGGATTCCGTCTCCCTGGTCCACGCGACGGAAGGGCTGGTCCGGGAACGCATCCCGCCCCGTCTTGCTCTGCGCCGTGAAGCCGATCTGGAATGCGCTCACCTGGTCCTTTTCTATGATGATCCCGATTTTCAGATCTGCACCGAATCCGCCAGGAACAAGGGAGAACTTCTGTACGATTTCGACCTGATGCTGGGAGGCGGGCATCTTCGCGGCTGGCGCATTTCCGGCGAAGGCGCGGATTGGCTTCGGGGCGCCCTGAACCGCCTGGCCGACCCGGAGATCCTGCGGGCTAAATACGGGGATTCTGCTGCTCCGGTGCTGTACGCCGTGGGAGACGGGAATCACAGTCTGGCCACCGCGAAGCAGAACTGGGAACAGATCCGGGAAACCCTGACGCCCGCCCAGCGGGAAAGGCATCCCGCTCGCTACACCCTGGCAGAGTTGGTGGACCTCCATGAACCTTCCATAGAATTTGAGCCCATTCACCGCGTGCTCTTTGACACGGATGAGCAGGCTTTTCTGGAGGAAGCCGCATGCCGATTTCCGAGCGCAGACGGCGCGCATCTCTTCCGCTGTCTGACTTCTGCGGGTTCTGCGACGCTGTCCGCCCGGGGCACCATCGGTCAGGCCATCGCCGCCCTGGACGCTTTCCTGCTGGATTATTCCCATCGGCACGGCGGGCGGATCGACTATATCCATGGTATGGCTGACACGGTCGCCCTGTGTTCTTCCCCGGGACGGGCCGCCCTGCTCATGCCGGAGATGAACAAGCGGGAGCTGTTCCCCTCCATCATCACCAGCGGCGTTCTGCCGAAAAAGAGTTTTTCCATCGGTCCGGCTTTGGATAAGCGCTATTACCTGGAATGCCGCAAGATCACCTGAGATGATCAGCCGCAGATGAAGCGAGACAGTCAATCGGCCCGGAGGTGCGATCTGCATCCTCCGGGCCGTACGCTTACCATATGAAATTCGATCGGAGCATTTCTCCGTTATCCATCAGAATATCCTCACCGGTTATGGACCGGTTCACCGCCGTCAGATACCAGGCCAGTTCGGCGACCTCTTCCGGCTCCGCCCATTTCCCCAGCAGGGTCTCCGCACGAACCGCCGCATACAGGTCCTCCTGTTCCAGGATATGCCGGTTGGCGGGAGTGATCACGCCGCCGGGGGATATGCTGTTGCAGAGGATCCGCCTCGGCGCCAGGGTCAGGGCAAGATTCTTCATATACCCTACGATTCCGGCCTTGCTGGCCACATATCGGGGAAACTCCGCCCCATTCCTGGCGGAGGCAGAGGCGATGAACAGGATGCTGCGCAGACTCTCCCCCTTCAGGATATCTTCCGTAAAGCGGATCGTCCCCGTCAGGTTGACCGCAATGGCCTCATTCTCCTCCAGGGTCCCGGCATTGTTGATCAGGATCTCCGCCTCCGGCAGTTCCTTCGGCGCGCCTTCCCGGATATCCCCGATGACATGGCGATACCGGGGATGCAGGACCGTGCTTTCTTTCACGTCGACCCCCCACACGTCCCAGCCTTCCTGCAGGAATTTTCCCGCCGCCGCCCTGCCGATCCCGCTGGCGGTCCCGGTGATGATCACGTTCATAAGCTTTCCTCCTGTACGCCGGCATATCCTTTTCCCCCTTCCAGGATCCCCCGGCTCATGCGGTAGCCCAGCGGGGAGAAAACCACCTCAAACAGCAGCTCCAGCACGGCTCCCGTCAAGGCGCAGGTCAAACACTGCACCATAGCCCAGCCGAAGAAGATCCGGCTCACAAGAAGGGCAAAGATCAGATTGTCCGCAAACTGGGCCAGGAAGGTGGAAACATATGCACGCAGGGCGAAATTCCCGAAGCTCATTCTTTTTTTCAGCCGCCTGCCGATGCCATAGTTCAGGAAGTTGTTCAGTATGGCGGAAGCGGCGAAGGCAACGGAGCTGCCCAGGATGATATACCACGTGCCGCCGAAAGTGTTGTTCAGAGCGGTGTTTATCGTCTCCTCGCTGCCGTCCACGAAGCTCTCTCCCCACACGCCGGGAATCAGGCTGCCCAGGAAGAACAGCAGCGCCATGAACAGATTGAGCACCAGCGCCGTCAGGGAGATCACCGTTGCGGCCTTTGGTCCGCAGCACTGGGTCAGGATGTCCATGGTCAGGAAAGTGAGCCAGGAAAAAAGGATCCCGCAGTCCAGCGCGAGCCAGTCCAACCCGGTATCGATGCTCTTGTTTGCCAGCAGATTCATCCCCACTATGGAGAGGATCAGCAAGGCGGCGGGCATAGGCGGAACTGAGCGCAGTATACTGCGGAGATCATCCATCTTGCGTTTCATATTATTCGGTTCTCCTTGTTTTTTTAAGGTGGTTTTCAAGAGACACCTGTATTTGCCTGCCATCTGACAGGCCGGTTTATCGTAACACAGCGGAAGATAAAAAGCAAGAGAGAAAGCCTCTCCCCTGTCCCGGACCGCTTGCCGGAAGACCGGCACGCCCGCAGCGGACGATACAGAATTCGGAAATTCTGCAAGATTACCGGTTGAGTTGCCGCAGAAACTATGCTATAATACCGTATCATCTGATAAATCACTTAGATAAGGAGCGATATCATGAAAGACTTTGCTGGCAAGATCGCATTTATTACCGGCGGCGCTTCCGGCGCCGGCCTCGGCTACGCCCAGATCTTCTCTGAGGCGGGCATGAAGGTCGTCATCGCCGACTACCGTCAGGACCACCTGGACGAGGCTATGGCCTACTTCAAGGAAAAGGGCGCCCCCGTCCATGCCATCCAGCTGGACGTCACCGACCGCGACGGCTATGCCAAGGCCGCGGACGAGACCGAGAAGGTCTTCGGCGACGTACCCAACCTGCTCATCCTCAACGCCGGTGTGAACGTCTTCGGCCCTGCCGAGGCTTCCACCTATGCCGACTATGACTGGGTCGTGGGCGTCTGTTTCGGCGGCGTGGTGAACGGCCTCGTCACTTTCGTCCCCCGCATGATCAAGGCCGGCGGCGATCGGCACATTGCCGCCACCGTGTCCTGGGGCGCTTTCGGCGCCGGCACCACCACGGCTCCCTACTCCGCCGCCAAGGCCGGGGTCCTGAACCTGATGGAGAGCTACTGGCAGGCCCTGAAGCCCTACGGCATCGGCGTCACCGCCATCTGCCCCGCCAACATCCGCAGCCGTATCTATGAGGCCGCTCTGCTGAACCGGCCCGAGCAGTACGCCGATACCGGCTACAACGTCTCCGAGGATACCCAGAAGCTGCTGGCCGGCATCCACGCCCACGGCATGGATCCCCGCGTCCTGGCCGAATGGCTCAAGAAGGGCATCGAGAATGAGCAGTTCCTGGTGGCTCCCTATGAGCACGGCCCCCGGATGATCGAGATCGCCGTGGAGCGCTTCAAATACTATGCCAGCCCCGAGGGCATGAAGGCCTGGGAAGAGAAGCAGAAGGCTCCCCTGTCCGAAGAGGACATCATGCTCAACTCCGAGCGTGAGGGCTACGATATGCGCGCCAGCCTGGAAGCCAGGAAGCAGGATCCCGCGAAGGGCTCCTCCATCGGCCGCGATCGCGTGGACGTAGGCTTCGGCAAAGCACGCGCCGATCTGGACTGGGTCGACGAGCGCAAGCGCTACGAGAAGAAGTAAGCATTCCCTCATCAACGACCGGCGCCGCTTTTCAGCGGCGCCGGTTTTTGCTTCTGAGCTGATCCGGCAATTGACAGGCGGGCCGTTTTCGGCTATAATATGCCACACTGTCGGCGTAACGCTGCTGTGCAGCTGAACATGGAGAGGTACCCAAGTGGTCGAAGGGTCCGCACTCGAAATGCGGTAGCCGGCGAATAACCGGGCAAGGGTTCGAATCCCTTCCTCTCCGCCACGAAAAAAAGCACGCTTCGGCGTGCTTTTTTCAATGATGTGCCCGGTTGGGCCAATGATGCTGCCTGCAGCAATGATGACGCATCGCTGATGATGTGTGCCTGCGGTATGTGAGGGCAAACATCACGTCATTGAGGCACGAAGTGACTCAACATCATTTCGCAGCGCCAGCGGAGAATCATCTCCAGGCTCACAGCGCCGACATCATTCAATTCCTTCGAGGGTTCAGATCCCTCCGCATTGCGGCGGGGACTCTTTGCATCCTTCCCTCTCTCTGAACGATCATGCGTTCTATTACAGATAGATAATGACCAGACCCGTCAGCATCCCCAGGATCGCCAGCATGGCGGGCAGCTTGGATTTCCACATCAGGATGGATTCCGGAAGCAGCTCGCCGAACACCACATACAGCATGGCGCCGGACGCAAAGCTCAGAGAGACCACCAGCGCGGTGGGACTGATGGTGCCGATAAGAAAGCCCAGGACGGCTCCCAGGACGGTTGGCGCGCCGGATAAAGCCGTTACTCCCACGGCCCGCAATTTGCTCATGCCGCCGGAAATCAGCGGCACAGCCACAGCCATGCCCTCCGGGATGTTGTGCAGGCCGATCACCAGGGCCATGGTCAACGCGCCCCGGTTTGCCAGGATCTGATGCACCGTCCTGGCAAAGGATGCGCCGATCACCATTCCTTCAGGCACATTATGCAGGGCGATCGCCGCCGCCATCACCAACCCGGCCAGGAAAAGTCCGTTGCGGGGCTGGCGGCCTTCCCTGTGCTCCTGCAGATGGTTGGCATGGGTCAACTCCTCCAGGGAGTCCGACGTGCGCGGGTGATTTGCGTCGATATGCGCCACCTCATGGTTGGTTTCCTTGTCGATCCACGCGTTGAGCAGGGCGATCACCGCAAAACCGACGATCACTCCGCATACCACCAGCCATACGTTGGCAGCCGTCCCGTTGGTGCTCAGGGCTTCCGTCAGCAGGTCAAAGCATACGACTGCGGTCATGATGCCCGCTGCGAAGGAAAGCAGAAGGCTTACGGTTTTATCGGAATCCTTGCGGAACATACAGGAGAGCGCACCGCCCAGACCCGTTCCGCCAATTCCGGCAATGGCTGTGATCCCCACCAGGAGCCAAATCGATTCCATGCGTCTGACCTCGCTCGTCTTCCTTGACTTGACCGTATCCGTCTGCATGCGGACCTGAAAACGATCCATGTCTATATGATGGAGTATACCATACTTCCCTGGGTTTTCGAAACACCTCTCTCTGCAAAAATGTTGAAAAATGACGATCGTTCCCTTCCTTGTAACCATGATCATCTTCCGGCATCGATGTTTTCTTCAAATCACGCGGAAAACGAGAAAAAGCACAAGACATTCGCACCGGAGTTTGTTATACTGTCTTCGCACGCATGAGGGAAATAACGCCGCCGCTGGCGAATAACGGCGGACGCCGGATCATTTCCAATGAAATGGCATAGGAAATGCAGCCGTTGGAGGAGAGAGAAATGAAAGATATTCTGAGCGCGCCTGTCCTGATCGAGCTGGTACGCACCTGTACGAATATGTATAACCATGGCTGGGATGAACGCAACGGAGGCAATATCTCTGTCCTGCTGGAGGATGCGGAAATTGCGGAATACCTTGATCTCAATCATGTTCTGCGTTCGATCCCCACGGGTTTTTCCGCCCCGATGCTGGACGGCAGATGCTTTCTGGTCACCGGCACGGGAAAATACTTCAAGAACGTGCAGTATGATCCCGCGGCCAATCTGGGGATCGTCCGGCTCGCCGAGGGCGGGCGGACGGCGGAGCTGCTCTGGGGCTTCACTGACGGCGGCAAGTTCACCAGCGAGTTCCCGGCCCATATGATGAGCCACGCCGCGCGCATGGAAGCGGACCCGGAAAACCGCATCGTCATGCACTGCCATCCGAACAACCTGCTGGCCATGACCTATATCCACGATCTGGATGAAAAAGCCTTCACCCGGACCCTGTGGCAGATGGAAACGGAGTGCATGATGGTGTTCCCGGATGGTGTGAACGTCCTCCCCTGGATGGTCTGCGGCACGAACGAGATCGGCGAAGCCACGGCGGAAAAGATGAAGACTGCCCGGCTCGTGGTCTGGGCGCAGCATGGCATTTACGGCGCAGGCCGCAGCCTGGACGAGACCTTCGGTCTGATCGAAACGGCAGAAAAGGCCGCGGAGGTCTACCTGAAAATCGCCCATCTTCCCTGGAAGCAAACCCTCACCGTCGACGATCTGCATCAGATCGAAGCCCGTTTCGGCGTAAAGGCACGGGAGGGCTGGCTGGACTGAAGGAAAACTGTCCGGGAACGGTCCGTTCTTTCCCCTGCGCTATATGGCCGCCTTGCAGAAAATCCGTCCTCATGCTGCGCACGAGGACGGATCGTTTATCGTCTGGGACAGGCCGGTCTTTTTGGCGGCAAAACCGTCTTACAGCGTTTGCTCGCTCCGGCCGATGACGTCGTCCTGGATGCCGGAGGACAACTGCACAAAGTATGCGCTGAAACCGCCCACGCGGACGATGAGATCCTGGTGGTCCTCGGGATGGACCTTTGCGTCCTTCAGTTCCTCGGAATCCACAATGTTGTACTGGATATGGGTGCCGCCGGCGCCCAGGAACGCATTGGTATAATCCACCAGTCTCTCGATCCCCTCGTCCGTGGCCACCACGCTCCGGGGGAATTTCTGATTCAGGGCGACCACGTAGCTTCCCTTTCCGAAATCTCCCCGCAGAACGGAGTTGAGCACGGCGGTCGGCCCGCACTTGTCCATCCCGCGCATGGGGGAAGCGGAGGCGTCGTTCAGCGGTTCCAGGGCCAGCCTGCCGTTGGGCAAAGCGCCGACGCCCAAACCGGCGGCGTAATGCCAGGAGAGGCCCTCCCGCACCGATTTGAAGGCGGGATACGGGCTGTGATCCCAGGAGGTGACGGAGTCGGCGGACATCTGCCCGACCCTGGCGGCCAGTTCGTCCACTTCCGCAATATCGTTGCCGAATTTCGGCGCGGCCAGGCACATCCGGCGGATCTCTTCTCCCCTTTCCCCGGCGAAGTTCGAGTCCAGCGTCCGGATCAGTTCGTCCATGGTGATCTTTTTCTCGTCGTACACCAGCTTTTTTACGGCCATCAGGGAGTCGGCGCAGTCGATGATAGCCCGGTCCGTGATGCCATACTCGCATTGTACGTCGGGGATCATGGTATCCCGGCCCTTGTCCATGCACTGCCGGATGGAGAACACGGACAAAGCCGGCAGCCGCAGATACTTGTACTGCGTATCCCTGGCAATATCGGCCAGCCACAGGGTCCGCTGCATCACGAAGTTATGCTGGGCCGCATAGGCATCGTAGAATTCGTCGAAGGTCCTGAAGTTCCTGGGATCTCCGGTCTCCAGGCCGAGCTTCTTGCCCGTAATGGCAACACCGTTGTGGAATACCAGGTGAAGCATGGCGGCACTGTTGAAACCCGCGGCTCCGCCCTTGTATTCGGAGCGCTGAGGCAGCGCGGGCCAGACGCAGCCCCGGCCGATCCAGGTGCGGGCTTCCTCGATGGAGACGCCGTCCCGCACGAAGCTTTCCACCATATGCTCGTCGTTCTCAAAGAGCGGAATACCCCCTCCGGCAAGCTTATTGGTCTCGATGGCCTTTTTCATAAACCAGCGGGGAGTGGCGCTGGTCCAGTTGACGATGACCGTGGGAGAAGACAGATGCAGCAGGCCCACAGCGTGCAGGAAGAGATAGCTGAGCTCGTTGGCGTTTTCCACGCCGTCGGGCCCGATGCCGCCCAGATTCATGCTGCTGATGCCGTAGGTGATCTGGTGGGTCTGCTTATGCAGGGCGCTCTGTACCTGAAGCTGCGTACCCCAGCGGCCGATGACTTCAGCCAGGAGACTCAGCGCCTGCTGCGGGGTGAGCTTTCCGGAGTTGATATCGTTGATGAAGAAGGGGTACAAATAGGTATCGCCCCGTCCCCAATGGGGCTGATTGTGCATGGGGTGCTCCAGGGCCTTCATCAGGCCAACAAGCACCATGGACTGCAGCGCCTCATGGAAACTGCGGGCCGGATGTGCGGGGACATAATCACAGATGTCTGCGATCTGCCGCAGTTCCTCCCTGCGGGCGGGATCGCTCTCCGCAGCGGCCTTCTCTCTGGCCAGATCCGCGTACCGCTTTGCCAGGGCAAGGGTCGCGTCGCAGATGATGACGGCGGCCTTCCAGAAAAAGTATTTCTCCACCTCCTGGGTCTTGTTCTTCAGGAAATGGTCGATGTGCGCCTGGGCTTCGGCGCGATAAGCAAGAACGCCCTGATTCAGGATCTTGTCGAAGTCGAAAGTGTTCGTGCAGTTGCCGAAATTCCCGCTGGAAAGATCGGGGTCCTTCAGATGCGCGTCCACCACGTCTCTAGGCCAGTCCCCCAGGACTTCCGCAAAGACCTTGTTCACGCAGTCCACGGGATTCTGGTTCTTGAAGGTGCGGGCGGCTTCCCGCAGGATCTCCAGGTCCTCGTGGGAAACGTTCACCTTATCGTGCAGCGTTCCCTGGATCCCGTCCTCGCTCCACAGGCCGTCCAGATAGTCGCCTACGATATCGATCTCCGTATAATTTCCGACCACGTAGGGGCCGATACGTCCCACGATACAGTCGTATTCCAGGATGCCGATAGCGACGTTCTCGGCGATCTTCCGGACCATTTTTGCCCGTCTGAGCTCCAGGTCCTCCCCCTCTGTCTCCTTCCAGGATTCCGTGGCGAATTTCTGCCGATCGGTGAGCATGGTATAGGGGGCGGTTTTGATGGCCTCCTTCCAGCGGATCCGACGATCGTCCAAGGTGGTTTTATCGATCTCTCTCAAGAGATCCTCATTGATCTTTCTGACAGGAAACATAAAACGTCACTCCTTGCCGTTACACGCTTTATCAAAGGTTAGCATACTGTCGGCCTGCTTGCAAGTGGGCTGTTTCAGGCTTAATTGCATGAATCCCTCTTCCCTGGCATGGGCAGATATGGTAGAATGAGCTATCAGCAGCAGACTGCCTCCGCCCCGCGGAGGCCAATTGAGGAAAGGAGCGTCATCATGATACTGGAAAAGCGGATCGTCATCGACCTGAACGACCACGAAAGCAGCTGGCTCATCCCCTTCGTACAGAAAGCCCCGGATGGGTACGTGGGGGAATATCAGTCCACCATCCTCATGGCGGAGGGACCGCACCGGGAATACTCCGTCACCGATTCCATCATGTGCGCCAAGCGCCCGGAGGTCACGGCGGATGAAGCCTCCTCCTTCAGCCACGCCCACAAGAACGGGTTTGAGACCTTCTTCGTGGACAGCGGCTGGATGTACCTGTATGTGGACGGACGCAAATGCAAGGTCACTCCCGGGGACATCATCCAGCTCCAGCCCGGACAGCAGCACGCCATGGCTTTCATGGAGGACGTGAAATACCGCGGCTTTTTCCATGACCTGAACTCTCTGGATTTTGCGGAGATCGCCCAGCATCTGAAGGATAAGATGCCGGAGGCGGCCAACGATCCCGAGTTCCAGAAGGTGCGCATGGAAGTGGGCGGCATGGATATGATCATGCGGGAACGCCCGGTCTACAAGGAAGTACCCACTGAACAGGTCCTGGCGGTGAAGAACCCCGACCGGCCCTACGCCTCCTATGAATTCCCCCACTGCACCGTCATGGTCATCACCACCCGCTGGGAGAACGCCGGCGTCAACGAGATGATCTGCGCAAGGATGGAAAAGGGCTTCACCGTCCAATGGAACCCCTATCCCCGGGAGCGGGAGCTCTACTACGTGCGCCACGGCCTGGCGGAATTCACCGTTTACGGGGAAAAGCATATCGCCAAGGAAGGCTGCATCGTGAACATTCCCCGTTTTGCCCCCCATAGCCTGAAGGCGCTGGAGGATTCCGAGATCTACGACATGGGCGGCAAGCCCTATTGGTTCGCCTTCCTCCAGGATTACGAGGCCATCCGCACCTATGCGCCGGAGCGGCTGAAGGATCCGGAGGAACTGGAGAAGCTGCGGAAGAAATTCGGCATCGAGGTCTGCGGCATCGGCTTTGAAGGCTGAGAAAAACAGGATCGGATAAACGGGACCGCCCGGGGTGTTCATCCCCGGGCGGTCCAATTTCATTTGACATTCCGATATTGTGATCGATTACAGCGTTTTTTTCAGCATGATGAATTCCTCCGTCCGGTATTCTTCGGTAAACCCGGCCCGGAGGAAAAGACTCGCAGCCGGATTATCCGGGGCGATATTGTCCCAAAGAACGCCGATCCCATTCTCCCTGGCCGCCCGGCAAAGCAGGTCAAGGCCCGCTCTGCCGTATCCCTTCCCCCGGTACCCGGCGGCAACGATCACGTCCGCAAGCCAGATATCCTGCTCTTCATCATAATGGTATGCGATCTCCCCCACAAAGGCGTCCGTTTTCGAGTCCTGCAGATACCGGTAAAACCGCTTGTTCTCATGCCGGACCACCCAGCGGTCATACCATTCGTCCCACCCGCTCCGGGGGAAGGGGATCGTACCGCCCCAGGCCCGATTATAGGACATGGTCTCCGGATCGCTCATGAATCGTTCCCGGAACCAGAGGTCCTCCCGTTCCGGCCGATAGAGAATGATCATCTCTGCCCTCTTTTCTGTGGGATCCGGCGTTCCGGATCCTCATACCTCTGTTTTATTTGAAACCTGAAGAGCCCATGGCGGTTGCAGCAGGCGTACAGATCCTTTCCCCCGTCGATTTTGAACCTGGCTTCCGCCCCCCACTCCGGGTAAAGCTTTACCAGCTGGATCCTCTGATCGGATACCGCGGCGAGAAAGGTGATGTAATGCTCCTTCGTCATGGGATGTTCCAGGGTGACCCAGTATTCGTCCTCCACCCGCTCCGCCCGCAGGCTGTGTTCCGGGTCCGGATCCTCCGCCTCCAGAGGCGGAAGGGTGATGCCGCAGCAGCTGACCACGGCCGCTCCCACAGAGAAGATCGCGTTC